>Ga0208980_10001994_pt1 | contig 12404 bp, 12 predicted proteins | sample WetSurMetagenome_3_FD_187993 | JGI IMG/M metagenome (GOLD analysis project Ga0208980, IMG submission 187993) | Wetland microbial communities from Twitchell Island in the Sacramento Delta, sample from surface sediment Aug2011 Site A1 Bulk (version 2) | ecosystem: Environmental > Aquatic > Marine...
GTGCCAGTGCCGCTCCAGGGTGGCGCGGGAGTAGACGTAGCACGGCGAGCCGAAACGCGCGGCGATCTCGCCAAGAGGCACCTCCTCGGCGCAGAGCTCGCTGCCGCGGTAGTGGAAATGGTCCACGGGGCTAGCGTCGCGGTTGCTCGGGCTGGCTCTTGTCGGGCAGATAGAGGTCGCCCTTCTGACCGCAGGCGGAGAGCAGGTTGCCGATACCGAGAACGGCAACCACCAGGATGAACAGGTATCGGACCCAGCAGAGCATGGGAATCTCGCGCAATTCGGCAACGGGGAAGGGTTGGCTAACCGGTAGGCATTGTCAGCGAGCGGCGATTCGGGCGCAAGCCACCGCCCCGAGTGCCCGCTGAGCCCAACCCCCAACACAAGTGATTTGGGTCAGGAGCTTGGTGATTTCTAACTGATAGCCGTCCTTGACGCCCGGAGACCTCGGCTGCGGATAGTGTGGGTGCAACCCTCAGCGAGGCTTCAGCACCAGATAGAGGCGTGGCCGGGGCGACCGAGAGAGGCTAAATGCGGAGGTTCCGCATGTGGCCTGGCTTTGATCCTCGCACCGTAGAGCTACAGCTAAAGGGGAGGTGCGGGCATTCGATCTCCAGAAGATCGATGACAGCGGCCGCGTCAGCCCGTTCGGTGCTCGGTAGCGAATCCCACCAGTGGCCGAAGCCATCAGTATATCCGACATCATATGCCGTCCCCTGACCCGCGATATAACCGATTTGGAATAAGGTAACCGGGGCGGAACGGGTCAAGTCCTGTAGGTCGATAAGGCGCGCGGGGCAGAACGACGAATGCCTATAACGCCAAACCGTGCCGCATCCGCCAACTTGGGCGGGGTGGTGAATGCGCTACGCCTATCCATCTATCGGCTCTCCGGGTTCAAGAGAGACCCCCGGCACCTTAGTCTAGGTACTCCTCGGCCCTGCGGGCGTCCCCGCGGGTTTTCTCCACCGGATAACGCACCTCATTCCGGGCGATCTTGTCGTTGGCGGCGGCGATGAGGTCCACCCCCAGGCGCTCGGAGAGACGGATCAGGTAGATCAGGATGTCGGCCATCTCTGCGGCCACCGCGTGCCGCTGGTGGGGGAACAGGGCGCTGCTCTGCGCCTCGGTGAGCCACTGGAAGTGCTCGATGAGCTCACCACACTCCCCCGCCAGGGCCATGACCAGGTTCTTGGGGGAGTGAAACTGCTCCCAATCCCGTTCGCGGGCGAAGCGCAGCAGCCGCGCATTGAGTGCTTCGAGGCTGTCGGTGGTCATCGGCTGAGGTGGCGGGCGGGGGCGCCTTGAGCCTGGGATTCAGCCTTCATCCTGCAGGCGGCGGCGGGCGCGGGCGATGGCGGCGCGAACCTGCGAGGGGGCGGTGCCGCCCAGGTGATCGCGGGCGGCCACCGAGCCCTCCAGGGTGAGCACAGCGAACACGTCCTCCGCAATGACTGGCGAGAAGCGCCGTAGCTCCGCCAGCGTGAGGTCCGCAAGGTCTTTGCCCTCGCGGATGCCCTGGGCCACGGCCCGGCCGACCACCTCGTGGGCGTCGCGGAAGGCCAGGCCCTTGCGCACCAGGTAGTCTGCGAGATCGGTGGCGGTGGTGAAACCGCTGCGGGCGGCCTCGCGCATGCGCGCGCGCCGGGGACTGAGCCCTCCCATCATGTCGGCGAACACCTTGAGCGAGCCCTTGAGATTGTCCACCGTGTCGAACAGTGGCTCCTTGTCCTCCTGGTTGTCCTTGTTGTAGGCCAGCGGCTGGCCCTTCATCAGGGTCAGCAGGCCCATCAGGTGGCCGAAGATGCGCCCAGACTTGCCGCGCACCAGCTCGGGGACGTCGGGGTTCTTCTTCTGCGGCATGATGGAGGAGCCGGTGCAGAAGCGGTCGGAGAGCTCGATGAAACCGAACTGCACCGACGACCAGAGGATCAGCTCCTCGCTGAAGCGCGAGAGGTGCATCATCAGGATGGCCGCGGCGGCGGTAAACTCGATGGCGAAGTCCCGATCGGACACCGCGTCGAGGGAATTCTCCGCCGGTCGGTCGAAGCCCAACAGGCGGGCGGTGAGTGTCCGGTCGATGGGGTAGCTGGTGCCGGCCAGCGCCGCAGCCCCCAAGGGCATGACGTTGACCCGCCGGCGACAGTCGCCCAGCCGATCCCAGTCCCGCTCCAGCATCTCGAACCAGGCCATCAGGTGATGGCCAAAGCTGATCGGCTGGGCCGCCTGCAGGTGGGTGAAGCCGGGCATGAGGGTGTCGGCCTCGTGCTCGGCGAGGTCGAGCAGCACGCCCTGCAGGCGCCGGATAGCGGCGCGAATCTGGTCGATCTCCGCGCGCAGATAGAGTCGGATGTCGGTGGCTACCTGGTCGTTGCGCGAGCGACCGGTGTGGAGCTTCTTGCCCGCCACGCCGATCGCCTCGGTGAGCGCGGATTCCACGTTCATGTGCACGTCTTCGAGTGCCACCGACCAGCGAAACCCCCCGGCCTCGATGCGCTCGCCTATGCGACTGAGACCCTCGACAATAGCCTCGACCTCCGGCGCGGTCAGGATGCCCTGGGCCGCAAGCATGCGGGCATGGGCGATAGAGCCCTCGATATCATAGCGATAGAGGCGGCGGTCGAAGTCCACCGAGGCGGTGAAGGCCTCGACGAAGGCGTCGGTGGGCTCGTTGAAGCGGCCGGCCCAGGGTTTTTCGATGAGGGTGTCGTCAGTCATGCGGCGGGAGGGGCAAAGCCAAAAACTTGCCTATTATATCCGCATGGATCAGACACCGAGGTTGATGGGCGAAGGGCCGCAGGGGCGGACAGCGGAGGGGCTGGCAACGGGCTTTCTGCCGAGCTTCTGCCGGGTGGGACTGGTGTTCGCTGTAGTGGTGTCCGCCGAGCTCCTGGCCCTGGTGCTGGTGCTCGGCGCCGCGGGCTCCTGGGCGGAGCTGTGGCAGCGCCTGAGCCTGCTCTCCCTCTACGTGCAGTGGATCGCGCTCGGTAACGCGGCCATGCTGTGCCTGCTGCGACCCTGGTTGCAGAGATTGGGTCGCCGACTGGAAGGGGTGGTGGCCTGGCTGCTCATCCAGGGGGTGGCCGCGGCGGTGGCCCTGGCGGCCACCGCGCTGGTGCCGGTGTCCGACTGGAGCGCCGCCCCGGTCGGGGGTGGTGCGCTTGTGGCGCGCACCCTTGGGGTGAGCGGCATCGTCGGGGCCCTCCTGTTGCGCTACCTCTATTTGCACCACCAATGGAAGCAGCAGGTGGTGGCGGAGTCGGCCGCGCGCTTCGAGGCCCTGCAGGCGCGGATTCGGCCCCATTTCCTATTCAACAGCATGAACACCATCGCTGGGCTGACCCGCTCGGATCCTGCCCTGGCAGAGGAGCTGGTGGAGGACCTGGCGGACCTATTCCGCGCCAGCCTGGCGGGGACGGAGCAGCGTTCCACCCTGGGTCGGGAGATCGAGCTTGGGCGACGTTATCTGGCCATCGAATCCCAGCGCTTGGGTGGGCGGCTGCGGGTGAACTGGGACCTAGAAGAGCTGCCCCAGCAGGCGCCGCTGCCAATCTTGGTGCTGCAGCCCCTCCTGGAGAACGCGGTCTACCACGGCATCGAGCCCAGTGCCGCGGGCGGACTGGTCCGCATCACCGGACGTTACCGCCGCGGCCGCATCAACCTCGGTATCCGCAATCCCCTGCCCGATCAGGCCGAGGATGCGCACCGCTCAGGCAATCGGTTGGCGGTGGATAACGTGCGCCAGCGTCTCGAGGCCATGTTTCCCGGAGCGGCCAGCCTCAGCGAGGGCCGCATCGAGGGCGATTTCCAGGTTCGGCTGGTGCTGCCCTACCCCTGGCGTCCCCTATGAAGATCCTGGTGGTGGACGATGAGCCCCTGGCCCGCGCGCGCTTGAGCCGCCTGGTGCGGGAGCTCGGCGAGCCCTTCGAGGTGGTCGGTGAGGCGGCAGACGGCGCCGAGGCGCTGCGCCGCTGCGAGAAGGAAGCGGTGGACCTGGTTCTGCTCGACATCCGCATGCCGGTGATGGGGGGCTTGGATGCGGCGCGGGGGCTTGCGGGTTTGCCAGAGCCGCCCGCCGTCATTTTCGTCACCGCCTATCCTGAGCACGCCCTGGATGCCTTCTCTGCCCATGCGGATGACTACCTGGTCAAACCCGTCCGGCGTGAGCGGTTGCTGGAGGCCCTGCGACGGGCCCGGGTGATGACCCGGGCCCAGCGCACGGCCCTGCCGCCGCGGGGCACCGAGGACAGGCTCCCCGCGCGCCTGACTGCCAGCTACCGGGGCGGCTTGCGCACCCTGGACCTGGAGCAGATTCTCTGCCTGCGGGCAGAGGATAAGTACGTCACTGCCTATACCCGTGACGAGCACCTGTTGCTCGAGGAATCCCTCAAGCAACTGGAGGAACGCTTCCCCGGGCAGTTCCTGCGCGTGCATCGCAACGCCTTGGTGGCCTACCGCTGGCTGCGGGGAATCGAGCGGGGCCCGGGCGGTGTCCCCGGGGCTGTGCTGGAGGGGATCTCAGAACGGCTGCCCATCAGCCGCCGACACCTCGCGGCGGTGCGCGCCTGGCTGCGTGGGGTGGACAAGGGATAGGACCATGCGGGGTGACATCGCCCTGGATTTGACCGAGCAGCCCAAGTGGACGGCAATGGAATTCCGCGGATCCAGGGCACCTGGGCCATTGATCCTCGATTCCGCGGTTTGGTGTTCCCGGATTTCGCTACACTAGATCCTGGATTCCCGATTTATCCCCGCCGCTGAACGATGAAAGACGAGTCGAAACGGCCGCGCACCCTGGTGCTACCCCCTGCCCCCTATGCCGCGGCGCTGGCCGGGGGCTGGTGGCTCGACCGCTATCGGACGCCGCTGCCGCTGCGCTGGGGTGGGCTTGCCGAACCCCTGGACTGGTTGTTGGTCGCTGCCGGCTTGGTGCTGTTTGTGTGGGCGCTCTACACCCTGTACCGCCACCACACCACGGTGAATCCCTACCGGGCCGCCACCGAGCTCTGCACCGACGGGCCCTATCGCTTCAGCCGCAACCCCATCTATCTGGGCGACTGGCTCATCCTCGGTGGCGTGGCCCTGCTGATGCAGACCGGGTGGCCGCTGGTGTTCGCCCCTCTGATCTGGCTCCTGCTGCGCTACGGGGTAATTCGCCACGAGGAGGCACACCTGGAGCTTAAGTTCGGCGAGGTCTATCGCCGCTACAAGTCGCGCGTCCGACGCTGGTTATAACCCACCAAGGAGATCCACCATGTCGCTCATTCCCATGCAGTCCCCCGAATCCGCCACCGGTGAGGTGGCGGAGATTTACACCCAGATCCAGGCGGCCCTGGGCTCGGTACCGAATGCCTTCCGCATCTGGAGCCTGAACCCCATCTGGTTGCGGCAACAATGGGAGTATGTCGGGTATTACCTGCAGCACCCCACGCTGTCGTTTGCGCTGCTGGCGGTGGTGCGCCTGCTCACCTCGGTGGGGCAGGCGTGCGGCTACTGCGTGGACCTCAACGCCGGTCTGCTGGTGCAGATGGCGGGTTGGACGCCGGATCAGGTGGCCGCCACGCGCGCCGATCTGGAGGATTCCCCCCTATCGGAGCGCGAGAAGGCCCTGGTCAGGCTGGTGTTGCAGGCGGTGCGCGATGCCAACTCGGTCACGGCCGACGATCTGGACAGGGTCAGGAGTCTCGGTTGGTCCGACCTGGAGATCTTCGACGCGGTGAACCACGGCGCCCGCCAGGTGGCTGCCGACACCCTGTTCAATACCTTCCACATCGAGCGGGATTTCTGAGCATGACCGGCATGAGCAAGGCACAGCGCTTTTTCTTTCTGGTGAGCGGTTCGCTGCTGTGGCTGGGGATCGGCCTGACGGGATTCGGCACGGCGCATTGGCTCCTTTACCTGCCCGCGGGGTTCTTCCTGTTCGCCGCCGCGACCGGCATCTGTCCGGGGCTTATTCTCTCCCGCAGGCTGTTCCCGGACCGGGACTCTGCCGCCCGTTGATCCCCAACCCTTTGAGCGCATTAGGAGAAAACCATGGCCAACCCCGTAAACCCCTTCCAAACCCCCGGCGCCTTTTCCTGGAACGAGCTGATGACCAGCGATCCCCTGGGAGCGGGCAGGTTCTACAGTGAACTGTTCGGTTGGCAGATCCAGGACGCGGGCCCCGAGATGGGCCACTACAACGTCCTCATGCTGCCCGGCGGCCAGGGGATCGGCGGCATCATGCAGACACCGCCGCAAGCGGGTGCTCACCCACCGGCCTGGGGGGTCTACATCACCGTGGCCGATACCGACGCAACCGTTGCCAGGGCGACCGAGCTGGGCGCAGAGGTGGTGGTGCCGCCCGAGGATATTCCCAACGTCGGCCGTTTCGCCTGGCTTCGGGACCCCCAGGGCGCGGTGTTTGCGGTCATCGCCTACTGCATGCCGGAATGTGAAGGCTAACGCACTCGGTCGGGTTTGCAGGGATGTGGGGCCACGACAAGGGCTTGCCAGGGTTTTCTCATGGTGATCAGCGCCATTTCTCAGCTTACCCTGGCGGTAGCGGGGCCGAGCCGCTGTGTATGGTCGGCCTCGCCGCGAGAGCCCAGCGCCGGCAAGCCGGGCGCCTACGGCTCGGTGGGCTCCGGTCCCCGTCGGCAATGGCCCCGCTGCCCTGGGGAAGCTGAGCTTAGGCGCTAAACACCTTTCTGATAGACTGCCGAGACAGTAAGCCTGGTCTTCCACTGCCCCCCGCGATGCCCTACCACGGTCGCCCCAGTGTGCCGAACGTTTTCGCTCAGATGATTCGGCGCGGCCAGGACCGCCCAGCCTGCCCCTGCGTAGACCGGCATTCGCGCCTCTTTTCGGTGTCGGTTAACCGACCAACCCTCGGCAATCGATGGATGTCCCTGCCGGTGGGCGAGCGTGCCCGAACCGGTCCTTCTTCGGCCGTGCCAGGCCCAACGCACTTTCATCATCTCGCTGAGTTAGAGGAGCTCGTCGCGCCATGAGAACCCCGATCCCTGTCACCGGACGGATGGACTTGCCGCCAGCCTGCCCCGCCGTGCCGGGGGGGCCGTATGCATCTCGCTCTGCAACCGCGCCGCGGCGCTGGCTGGGCCTGCTGGTGGCGGCCTTCGGGCTACTCGCGGCGGCACCGCGGCTGGAGGCCGCCGAGCCGGCCGAGCTCTACCAACAGCAGTGTGCCGCCTGTCATGGCCCGGATCGCCTGGGTCTGATGGGCCCGGCGCTGCTACCCGAGAACCTGGAGCGGCTGAAGAAACCCGAGGCGCTGAAGGTGATCCGCGATGGCCGGCCCGCCACCCAGATGGAGGGCTTCGGTGCCAAGCTCGCGGCGGAGGATATCCAGAGCCTGACCGACTGGATCTACACCCCGGTCACGCCGCGTCCCGACTGGACGGCAGAACAGATTACGGCCTCGCGCCTGGTGCACGTGAAGCCCGGTGAGCTGCCCGACACCCCCAGCTTCTCCGCCGACATGATGAACCTGTTCGTGGTGGTGGAGGCGGGCGATCAGCAGGTCTCCATCCTCGATGGCGACAAGCTGGAGCGCATCCACCGCTTCCCCTCGCGCTATGCCCTCCACGGCGGGCCCAAGTTCACGCCCGACGGTCGCTACGTGTTCTTCGCCTCCCGCGACGGCTGGGTGAGCAAGTTCGACATCTGGAACCTCAAGACGGTGACCGAGGTGCGCGCCGGTATCAACACCCGCAACCTCGCCGTCTCCGCCGACGGTAAGTATGTTGCGGTGGCCAACTATCTGCCCCACACCCTGGTGCTCCTGGATGCCGATCTCAACCTGCTCAAGCTGCATCCGGTCACGGACAAGGAGGGCAACAAGAGCTCGCGGGTCTCGGCGGTCTACGACGCCGCGCCGCGCAAGAGCTTCGTCGCCGCGTTGAAGGACGTGCCTGAGGTGTGGGAGATCAGCTACGACCCCAAGGCCGAGAGCATCACCACGGGGGTGATCCACGACTTCCAGTACAAGGAAGGCGCCTTCATCCCCGGCTTCCTCAACCCGCGCCGCACCTCTCTGGCCGAGGTGCTCGACGACTTCTTCTTCACCCAGGACTACTCAGAGCTGATCGGCGCCTCGCGCGAGGGGGGCAAGGGTCAGGTGGTCAATCTGGATGTACGCAAGAAGATCGCCAGCCTCGACCTGCCGGGCATGCCGCATCTGGGCAGCGGCATCAGTTGGAATTGGCAGGGGCGCCGGGTGATGGCCACCCCCAACCTCAAGGAGGGCGTGGTGTCGGTGATCGACCTCAAGGACTGGCAGGTCGTCAAAGCGATCCCCACCCTGGGGCCGGGCTTCTTCATGCGCAGCCACGAGAGCACGCCCTACGCCTGGGTCGACTCCATGATGAGCCCCCAGAATAAGAACGTGCTGCAGGTGATCGACAAGCAGACCTTGGAGAAGGCCGGAGAGGTGAGGGTGGAGCCGGGCAAGACCCTGGCCCATGTCGAGTTCGACCGCTATGGCAAGTACGCGCTGGCAAGCCTGTGGGAGAACGACGGGGCCATCATCGTCTACGACGCCCAGACCCTGCAGGAAATCAAGCGCATCCCAGCGAAAAAGCCGGTGGGCAAATACAACCTCTATAACAAGATCAACCGCTCCGAGGGCACCAGCCACTAACCGGCACTCTGGAGCGAGCGCGTCGATAGACCGGGCACCCCGGCAGGTATCGCCGCCGGCCGGCACGGGTCGACAAGCCATTGAGAGGCGACGCCCCACTTTCCTCTGTTCCTGGATACCGGCGGGCCGAAACCCTGGGAGTCCGGGCTACTGGCCGGGGAGGTGTCGTTGCACAGGGGTACCCTTCGTCTCGATCCACAGCACTGTCTGGCACTAGACTGCTCCCCATGACGCGGCGCTCTCTGCCGTTCCCCAGCCAACCGCTAGACAAGGGGCCGCGCAAATTGCCCATGCTCGGGGAAGGCCGTAGGATGCGCTGACCAAGGAACTGCATCGTTCGCGGCCGGTCGGCGGTGGGCGGTGCGATGTTGCTTCCTATCCCCGCGCCCCTAGCCGAGCCGAATGCCATGCCCGAGACCCTCCGCATCGCCACCCGAAAATCCCCGCTGGCCCTGTGGCAGGCCGAGCACGTCGCCGCCCGGCTGGCAGCGGCCCACCCAGGGCTTCGAGTGGAGCTGCTCGGCATGAGCACCCAGGGCGACAAGATCCTCGACACGCCGCTGGCCAAGATCGGCGGCAAGGGGCTGTTCGTCAAGGAGCTGGAGCAGGGGATGCTGGAGGGCGAGGCGGACATTGCCGTGCATTCCATGAAAGACGTGCCCGTGGAGCTGCCCGCCGGTCTGCACCTCGCGGCGATCCTGGAGCGCGAGGACCCCCGCGACGCCTTTGTCTCCAACCGCTTTGCGGACTTTGCCGATCTGCCCAAGGGGGCCAGGGTGGGCACCTCCAGCCTGCGCCGCCAGTGTCAGCTCGCCTCGCGCCGGCCCGATCTCCAATTCGAGTCCCTGCGCGGCAACGTCAACACCCGCCTGCGCCGGCTCGATGAAAGGCATTTCGACGCCATCATCCTCGCCGCCGCCGGCCTCAAGCGGCTGGGCCTGGGCCAGCGCATCGCCGGGCACCTGCCGCCGGAGGTCAGCCTGCCGGCCATCGGTCAGGGGGCGATTGGCATCGAGTGTCGGGTGGACGATGGGCGAGTCAATGCCCTGGTCGCCCTGCTCCATCATCCCGACACCGCGGACTGCGTGGGCGCCGAGCGGGCGCTGAACCATCGCCTGCAGGGGGGCTGCCAGGTGCCGGTGGCGGGCTACGGGGTGCTGCTGGACGGCGGGCAGATCCACCTGCGGGGTCTGGTGGGTACCCTCGACGGCGCGGAGGTGATCCGCGGTGAGCGACGGGGACCGCGCGCCGCCGCCCAGGCCTTGGGGATTGCGTTGGCCGAGGAGCTCTTGGGGAATGGCGCCGACCGCATCCTCGCCGCGCTTTACGGGGACGGCCACTGAGCATGGAATCGCCCGGTGCCCTGGGCGGTCTCGGCGTGCTGGTCACCCGACCGGCACACCAGGCGAAAGACCTTTGCCGGTTGATCGAGGCCGCCGGTGGGCGGCCATTGCGGTTTCCGGCGCTCGAGATCCACCCTGCCACGTACCCCGAGCAGGCCCAGGCACTGCTTGTGCAACCCTGGGACTGGCTTGTGTTCGTCAGCGCCAATGCGGTCGCCTTCGCGCTGGAGCTTTCTGGCGGCCTCCTCGTCGGACCCCGCATCGCGGCGGTGGGGCAGGCCACGGCGGATGCCCTGGCGGCGGCGGGCTACCCGGTGGATCTGGTGCCCGGGGGACAGTTCGACAGCGAGGCGCTGCTCGCCAGCGAGGTCATGCATCGGGTGGCCGGCCAGCGCATCCTCATTGTGCGCGGCGAGGGCGGGCGGGCCCTGCTGGGTGAGACCCTGCAGGAGCGCGGCGCCACCCTGGCCTACGCCGAAGTCTACCGCCGGGGGCGCCCGCTCGTGGATGTCGCACCGCTGCTCGCCCGCTGGGAACGCGACGTCGGTGCGGTGGTGGCCACCAGCGGCGAGGTTCTCGACAACTTGGTCGAAATGCTCGGAGTAGTGGGTCGCGACCGGCTGCTCGACACACCGCTGGTGGTGGTCGGCCCACGCATGGCGGAGCAGGCCAGGCGGCTCGGCTTTGCCGAGATCCTGGTGGCGGCGCGCGCCCAGGATGCCGCGATTGTGGCGGCCTTGTGCGGGCTTTGCGGGTATTCTCCATTTCCTCTAGAGAAAGTGTGATGAGGTGTGCCTGCTCCCGCTTGTCTGTGCCCAGGTACGGTGAAGCGCATGGCCGGTGCCCAGGTCAAGCTTGTGTGCGGCGCCGAATAAATTAGGGCCGATGCCCCTTCGGCAATCAGCGCAAAGAGCGCTCTCGCTTGCCAAGGGGGTTGCCGAATGACTTGAGACAGCATGACCGCCGATACCGCTAAAGACATCGAAAAACTGGAAACCGACCTCTGGGAGGCCGCGGACAACCTGCGCGCCAACTCCAAGCTCACCTCCAGCGACTACTTCATGCCCGTGCTGGGGGTGATCTTCCTACGCCACGCCGCCAACCGCTTCGATGCGGCCCACCGCCAGATCGAGGCGGACCAGGCCAGCGGCAAGATGCCCAAGCGTAGGGTCCTGTCGGCGGACTACATCGCCCGCCGTTCGCTCTACCTGCCCGCGATCGCCCGCTACGACTGGATCATGCGGCAGGCCGCCGTGAGTGGCGCCGACCTGCCACGCCTCGTCACCGATGCCATGACCGCCATCGAGGCCGCGTTCGAGCCGCTGCTCGGCGTGCTGCCCAAGGACTACGGCATCTTCGAGACCAAGGTGCTTGAAGACCTGATGCGACTGTTCAACAGCGCGCAGATCAAGCAGGCCACCGGCGACGTGTTCGGTCGCATCTACGAGTACTTCCTCGCCAAGTTCTCGATCCAGAAGGCGCACGATAACGGCGAGTTTTTCACGCCGTCCTCCATCGTCCAGACCATCGTCAATGTCATCGAGCCCGACCACGGCACGGTGTTCGACCCGGCATGCGGCTCGGGCGGCATGTTCGTCCAGTCCAGCCACTTCATCGAGCACGAGGGCGGCGACACCGCGAAGAAGGTCGTCTTCTACGGCCAGGAGAAGAACCGCGACACCATCCGCATCGCCAAGATGAACCTTGCGGTGCACGGGCTGGAGGGCAAGATCGCCGAGGCCATCACCTATTACCAGGACGAGCACAACCTCGCCGGCAGGTGCGACTTCCTGATGGCCAACCCGCCCTTCAACGTGGATCTGGTGGACGCCGAGCGCATCAAGGGCGACCCGCGCCTGCCCTTCGGTCTGCCGGGGGTGAACAAGCAGAAGAAGGTCGGCAACGGCAACTACCTGTGGATCTCCTACTTCTGGAGCTATCTGAACGCCAAGGGCCGCGCCGGCTTCGTCATGTCCTCGCAGGCCTCCAGCGCCGGGCACGGCGAGAAGGAGGTGCGCCGGAAGATCGTCGAAACCGGCGACGTGGACGTGATGATCTCCATCCGCTCCAACTTCTTCTACACCCGCACCGTCCCCTGCGAGCTGTGGCACTTCGACCGGGCCAAGCCGCCCGAACGCAAGGACAAGGTGCTGATGCTCGACGCTAGAGGCGTCTACCGCAAGGTCACGCGCAAGATCTATGACTTCTCGCCCGAGCAGATGCACAACCTCGCGGCCATCGTCTGGCTCTACCGCGGGCAGCAGCAACACTTCCTCGGGCTGGTGAAGGACTACCTGGACCGCATCTGCGCCGAGAGCGCCGCCGTCCCGACAACGCTCACGCCATTCGAGACCACGCTCGCCGACCTGCGCGGCCGCTTCGATGCGCTCGCCAAGGCGGCGACGAACCACGCCGAGATC
>Ga0208980_10001995_pt1 | contig 12398 bp, 9 predicted proteins | sample WetSurMetagenome_3_FD_187993 | JGI IMG/M metagenome (GOLD analysis project Ga0208980, IMG submission 187993) | Wetland microbial communities from Twitchell Island in the Sacramento Delta, sample from surface sediment Aug2011 Site A1 Bulk (version 2) | ecosystem: Environmental > Aquatic > Marine...
CTCCTTACAGCATAAGCTATGCACTCATTCAGGATTTCATTGATCTAATCGATCCGGTATTTACCGAAACGACAACTGGCTTTGTTGCTAACAGAGGTGGTCGCGCAATTTGGAGCGTCGGAAGAAAAGCATTCATCGTTGGAAGCAACGGGTATATTTACTTCACCGAAGATCCGACAGCGGGTGTCACTGTTCTCGATGCTGGTGTTGCTACGGGTCATAACCTCAATGCCGTTCATGCTCTAGATGAGGAAAATGCAGTTGCAGTTGGTAACAATGGTGCGGTTGTGTACACAAGAGATCGCCTTTCGTGGGACTCTGTGATCACTCCGCCTGTTGGAATTACCGTAAATCTCACTGGCGTTTTCATGAAGTCGGAAACAGAATGGTGGGTCACGGCAAGCAACGGTATGATGTTCTACACTTTGAACTCTGGTAAGTCTTGGGTTCAGAAGACATTGCCTGGGACAACTCCCTCGCAGATGAATGACATCTCGTTCGCTAAGGACTCGATTGGGTATGCCGCAGGAGTAGTGAATTCAAGAGCGAGAATTTACCGATCATTTGACGGTGGATACTCGTGGGTTGTTCTTCCCGAATCTGGTACTTTGCCAGCGGCTGATCAATTCAATGCAATTGCTACTTGTCGGTACGATCCTAACGTTGTCTTCGCCGCAGGTGTTCATGACAACGCAACCGATGGCGTTATCTTTGTTGGTAAAGCCTAACTAATAATCTAATTACCTTCTTACTGGAGGATCTAAAATGACAGCAGATCGTAACAAAGCAGTTTCCGAAACTGTAAATAAAGCTAAATCTTTTAGCCGAGACAACACCTTTGCATTATCAACAGGTGTTGTCTTTAAGGCTATCCGCGTACCGAGTATGGTATTTCCTGAGCTTATGGCAAGAATGGAAAGACCCAAACCACCGAGAGTATTTATTGCAGACATTGGGCGCGAAGAAGAAAACCCGTCCGATCCAGACTATATTGCGAAGCTTGACGTTTTTAACGCTGAGTACACCAAGGCTATTATTGACACGATGATCGTACTCGGAACAGAAGTATTATCCGTTCCAGACGATATCAAAAAAGATAACGATGAGCTTTGGTTGAAAAAGCTAAAAGCGTTGAGGATGTTTCCAGAGGACGAGATACAGAGATATCTATTATGGGTTAAGACTGTAGCGGCTCCTCTGGACGATGACATCCAAAGCATTATGAGAGAGGTAGGACGGTTATCGGGAGTGTCTGAGGAAGACGTTTCCGAAGCCGTAGAGACATTTCGGGATAACCCTGAACGATAGCCTCATAACCGATCTTCCGGTATCTCATAGAGATATGCTTGGTGTTGAAATTAAACAAGTTCCAATACCAGGCATGGTTTCTATGTTTGAAGAACACTCAGTTAGAACAGAAGTAGGGTATACTATAAATGAGTGGTATTCTCTCGATCCGAAAGATAGAGCTTATGAAGTTGCAATCAGCAGGATAAAAAGTTCTCTTGATTATCAGAAAAACAAAGAACAGCAGAGACGACAAGAGATAGAATCCCGAAGGAGAAAGTAATGGCAATCCAGCAATTAGGAATTAACATGTTTATTCGCGGAGCCGAAAAGGTTGCGCGTGATATATCTCATGTTGCTGTCTCCGTTTTCTCATATTCCAAGATGATGAATATGGCTGAAAAGCAAATGGTGAGAATGGGGAAGGCTGGAGTTAGCCAAGCAGAACAGGCTTTCTTAAGACAGGAAAGAGCTGTTGTTAGAGCCACAAAAGCTTTTAAGGATCAGCAGACCGTTGTATTCAATCTCGAAAAAGCATACAACGCTATGGCGGCAACGATAACAAACAAATCTGCTACAGAGAAAGCCGCCGCTCAACTATTCACAAGAATAAAACTTGAAGAAGCCAATCTAAAGAAACTTGTAGAAACATCTAACAAGCTCAAATTTGGAAGCGCGGCATGGACGCAAAGAAACACTGACATATTTATGCAACAGGGAAAGATTGCATCCATGTATGCGGAGCTTAAGAAACTCAGACAAGAGCTTCTTAATGTAGCTACTGCTACAGCAAACGTTCAACAGGCTGGACAAGATTTGCGCCGCGAGATGGATGAAGAAGTAAGACTTGGAAAAATATTAAGGACTGAAAAAGAAATTCTTGCTGAAAAGGCTGAGGACTTGAGGAAGAAACAGGAATCCCTAAATCAGATAATGAATCAGGGAACTGGATTTCTCGCTGGTATGGCTAAGATACTTAGCGTTGCAAGTGGTGGATATGGCAAGAACATAGTCGGTGCAAGTAGGCTCGATACCGCGTTACTCAAAATGGGTATGCAAGTATCTGCTATATCAGTTCTATTAAATCTTGCAACGCTCGCTATTGATGCGGTTGCAATTGCTCTTAAACTATTACTTGGTGCTGTAAAACTTATAGCAAGCGCATTCCTCGGTCTTCTCGGAATAGCCGTAAATCTCGTCAAGGTTATTGGTGGTGGACTTCTAAAAGGTCTAAAAGCAATCATATCTCTGCCGTTCAATATTGCCGTGAAGGGACTTACGGCATTTTGGGAATCTCTTAAGAGAATAGGCGAGATCGCTATTGGCATGAATCTGTCAAATCTTATCTGGCACTTAGGAACTCAGATAAAGAACATTGGAGAGCAAGCCTTCAATGCCGCCGCAGACTTCCAGCAACTCCAAATTAGACTAACTGGTTTGGTCGCAAGAGATATGTCGAGAGCATCAGAAGGTACACTCTCTATTGCCGATGCTATGGATGCGGCTTCTGTTGAAGCGCAACAGCTATCTTACTGGATTTCTAAACTTGCGGTTCAGTCTCCATTTAGTGCAACAGAGATTGCAAAAACACTTTCTCTGGCTATGTCGTATGACTTCACGGAGAAAGAAGCGCAGTCTCTAACAGAATCAATTCTTAACTTTGCTACAGGTATGGGCCTTGGCAATGAGGAAATGGTTCGTATCATTGAAAACTTTGGTCAGATGAAGGCTCAAGGAAAGATTACTGGTACTGAGCTTCGTGACCTTGCTCGTGGCGCATTCCTACCAATCAATCGTGTTCTCGAAATCATGGGACAAAATCTCGGACTAGACTCCGAAAAGATTGGCGCTCTAAGGAAAGAACTCCAAGACATGACAACGGAAGGAGACATTTCGATTAATGAATTCTTCAAAGCATTTGAACAAATGTCTGGTGAAGATTTTCCGAATGCTATCAGCCGAATGTCTTCAACATGGAATACAGCCAAGAGTAACATAAATGACTTTATCGAAACAGTTATTGGTTGGCGAGTTCTTACTCCAATTGTCGCCAAGTTAGGATCAAGGCTTCAAGCGTTCGTTTCAAACTTAATGACTCCAGAAGCAATAACAATGTTTGAGAGAATTGGAAACATTGGTGGCAGAGTATTAGATTTCTTCTTTAGGTTGTCAGATTCCCTTACCGGAAGTGTGCAAACAAGGATACTCAAAATAACAACTGGTTTTAACACGATGTTTACATCTTTGAAAAAGATTGTCGAGCTTCGTGGAATGAACATGAAGTTTCCTAAAGCAATGAAAGAAATGAATGTTCAGATCAAAAATCTCAGAGATGTTCTTGCGTCATTTGGTCTTGGAAAAGCCGCAGGAAAATTAATAGATCCACTGGTTGATCTTGCGGATGCGTTCATCAACATGGATACTGCCAAGATGTCTGAAACAGTAGAGAAGATAAAAACAAGTTTATCTTCAATAATAAATATTCTATGGACAGATATTATAGTCCCTAAAGCAAAAGAAATTGGGCCTAAAATACTTGATGCCGTAAAGACTGCTGGCGGATTTATTCTTACTGGACTCGTATGGGTTTGGGATAATATTATTGTCGAGTGGTGGAATAACACTGGACAAGAGAAATTCCTTGGCATGATCAGAAAGCTTGGGGAATGGATAACCGGATCTGATGAATTAGAGAGCGTCGGCTCTGCGATAGCAAACGGAATCACAACTGGACTTCGATCAGCCGCAGAATCTGGATGGATTAAGACCGCTGGAGATTTGATCATAGCTGGCCTTTCTGGAGCGGCGGCGGCGGCAGTCAATGTTATGTCCGGTATACTCGCATCTGGAATAGCAAGCACCGGAAGCACAATGGGAAGTGGCGAGAATATAGAGCCTCCTGATTGGGTAACTAATCAAGAAGGCGCTACTTCAATGTTCAGTCCGATCATGGATGCGATAAGCGAACTCGCTGTTACAGCAAGAACCGCTCTCGACAATGCGCTTAATGAACTTGTTGGAACGATCACAAGACTTCGTGATGCCGCGAATGGAGACTACAGCGGATACAATCAGCTTACGCAATTCTTCTTATTGATGGATGATATAGGATTTCAAGTTGATTTCATAATGTTCTCGATAGGAACATCGCTCGATAGGATAGAAAAATCAGCCGCAAGTTTAGGAATAACTCTTAGCCTTCATTCTGGAGCGTTTACTGGATTTACAAACTTCATGGACTTCCTTACAAGAGTATTGGTTACAGGCCCGTTGTTTGTTATTGCAGAAGGTCTTAACGCAATCGCAAAAGCTCTTGAGAGCATATCGAGCTTTAAGGATGGTGGAATACTAAGAGATTTATTCAATGAACAAAAATCTCTCAAGGACGAAACAAAGAAAATTGAAGGCGGAATGAGTACGTGGGAGAAAATCTCCGGTATGGACGATAGCGTTCTTGAAGATATCAAGACGAGAATTGGATCATTCATAACAAAGGTTGGAGAATTCTTCACTCCAGTAAAAGAGGAATCCACAACAACTACAAGCGCAATTATAGAGGATTGGAAGAAGGTTGCCGATGAGGTTGTGCTGTCCTCAATAGTACCAGAAATGATGGAAGCCATTATTGCTCTTTTCACAGAGAAGTACGCTGAAATATTAAGCTTAACGGAAGCTGATTTTGTCAATCCGTTTACAAGCATGTTCGATGAAATGAATCTATTCTCTGCTGGCAATAAAATAATGATGTCTCTTTGGGCTGGAATGAAATCGAATGCGACCGCTATGCTTGCTTGGCTTGCTGATATAAAGGCGCAGATAGCGGAGCTTGGATCTGGAGTTGGCGGATCTAATCCAGGAGTTCCGAATAGCTCCAAGACAGTTAAACTTAGAGGTATAGGCAAGGATGCGGTGAATGTCAAGAAGGGTGGTAGCTTCGTTGTCCCTCAAGGATATCCAAATGATACATTCCCCGTAAACTTGACGAGTGGAGAACTTGTAACCGTTATACCGAATGCGTCTCGATCACTAGGAAAGAGTAGCTTTAGAATGCCTAATCAGTTTATGGTGAGTACAAGCATAAACAATGGTGGTCAAAATAATACAACAACAATTGAAAAGCATTATCATCTTAATGTTAACTCAACAAGAATGGAAGAAAGTCTTTCTACAGAGTTTGGCATAATGAGGTTGTTAGGAGAATAGCATGGGCAAATATAGAAAAACATTTCTTCCGCAGGAAGCAACTGGATATGAGCTTGATTCAAAAGGCGGGATGTTCAGCATCGTTCTCAATGAAGCTACCGAGAACATATTCACTAATCCCAGCGCCGAAAGAAATCTAGTTGAGTTTAATTCAAGACAAGCCGCATTAATAATCAGGACTTCCGAAAAGCAAAGCAAGGGAACATTTTCTGCAAAATGCACAACCTCCGCAAATGTCAACGATGGAATATACAAAGAGAAAACATTTTCAAGTGAAGGAACATACACATTTGGAGTTGATGTATTTGGAGCGGAAGCTGTAGATTATGAAATAGTGATTACAGATAACTCGTTTAATCCGATTTCCAGAAAGCCATTTAGAAGTTTGCGCAAATGGGTAAGACCTTATATAACGGCATCTCTTACGGCTGGAACTTTCCGATTCTGTATTCTACAAAAAACTGCAAGAGCGCATTCGTTCTATACAGATGGATGGCAGCTTGAGAATAAAACATATCCTACTACTTACTGCGATGGAGATATGGAGGGATACGTTATTGGAGAGAATGCTTACGAGTGGACTGGAAAGGTTCATAACTCTTCATCAACCAGATCAATCACAACAAGATCGGGTGGTAGAGAATTCTTCCTGAGGGATTTGAATTTTCTAATCACTCAGATAACTGGACTTGGATCAGCGCCAATTAGCACGTTCTCTAAAGAGATTGTATCTGGTGGCAACTTCTACATTGGAGCTAACTATGCTGAGAGGCCATTCACTATCTCCGGCACAATGTTCGCAAGTAACGGATATATTGAATTATTCCAGAACAAAAAGACGCTTGAAAGAATGGTTGACTTTAGTAGAACTCCGTTCTCCCAAGAGATACTTCTTTTATACAGGCCAAGTGGAGACAAGATGTCGATACCATATAATGTCAAGTGTCATTATGTGTCCGGTCTTGAAGGAAATATCAATCAGGAATATAGAGAAAACGTGGCGTTGCAGTTCGCTCAATCAGAGCCGTTTATGACGAATGGAATTACTGAAGCAAGTCAGATAAATACAAGAAGAATTGCCGCTCCACCTTCGTCGAATGGAACATTCGGATCTTTGCTGATAAAGAAAGATTTACGAGTTGTGAATATTATGTCAACAGGCACTTCTGTTGTCACGAATGGGACTATATATGATGCTGTATTTGATAAGAATAACGGCATATATGTGGTTGGAGACTTTACAACAATAAATGGCATACCTGCGAACAGGGTTGCTTATTGGAATGGATCTACTTGGGCCGCTTGCGGAGCCGGTGTTGGGACTGGAATTGCTAAGGCTATTATAGAGCTTCCGGACGGAAATTTTCTGATAGGAGGAACATTCGCTTCTGGTGGTGGATCTACATCAAAGAGATACCTTACAAAATATGATCCTGTATCCGCCACATATTCTGTTTTTGGATCTCCAAATAACAGTGTAGATGATATCTTTTATCTTGACGGATATGCATATGTTGTCGGGCCGTTTACAAATATATCTGGACTTGGAATAAACTACATTGCAAGATCAGGGTATACTACTGCAAGTTTCTCTCCGTGTGGAACTTTGGCAGAGGCTCCATCAAAAGTCGTTGGATACAAATCTGGAAATACTACTTATATTCTTGTTGGTATTGGCGGGACAACAAGGAGCGTATTAAGAACAGGAGATTTCTCAAGCTGGACAACACTTTATACAGTGACAAACCCTGGAACAATAAATATATATCAGATAAGAGATATGGATATTGTTGGAGCATCTGTTTATTTTGTTGAATGGATGAATAGAGATCCTGGAATAGATTCGAGTTTTGTGTGGAAGCAGAACCCATCCGAAAATTCTGTTGTTGCTTATGGTGATCCATACACAAACTTTAGAAAAGTAACTGCAATGAAAGATGGCAGAGTTCTATTTACTCACGATGCAGAATATTACTCGGATTCGTCAAGAAATAATTTCATAGAGTATCCATCTGGATACAGTATTTATGGTGCAAATAAACAGTACTTCCCAGGAGAGGTGGCTGGAAACAACCCAGATTCTCAAATCGCATTTACTGGCGGAAGTATCGTTAACGTTATGGTAGAGAATAAAAATATTCCAGGAGAATTATTCCTGTCATCGAGAAATGCGTTCTCTACAATGGAGACAGTTACAAACAACGGGAATACATTTGCATTTCCAACTTTCACATTCACCGGAAAAGCAAATCTTTATTGGATAAAAAACCTTACAACAAATCAGTATCTTTACTTCAATAACTTAACGATTGGAGAAAGTGAAACCGTAAAGGTGATTTGTTCCAATAGCGGAACAAGGGTGCTGTCTGATGTTCGTGGGGATATCAGTGGATACCTTTATGGAGGATATTCATCTACAATTCTTCTAAATCAGGGTGATAACAATATATCAACCATGATGACAAAGTGTGCAGTTGGCAATATCGGACTTGATCTTTACTTGATCGGGGCCAATGATACTAATACAAATTCTGGATATTTATACTTGACATTTGAAGATATAGGATCATCTCATCGGTGGTTATTCTACAAAGATGCATCAAGAACACAACTTGTTGGTCAAACAGATTATTACGATTATGGAATATTCAATCATAACGTGTATGAGCAAAATTCTTCCGGACTTGCCGGTTGGGTTAGAGAGGATGCATCAACAGCATTCGTGAGTCCTAGTCCTTCACTCAGCCCATCAGCGAGTTCAAGTGCATCATTATCTCCATCAAGATCAGCGTCTCCTTCTGCATCTGTATCAATATCACCATCTTCATCGCTATCCATATCTCCATCAAGATCAGCGAGCCCATCTGCGAGCCAGTCGAGAAGTCCATCGCCAAGTCTATCTCCATCGAGATCGCTAAGCCCATCGTCTTCTCCAAGCCCGTCTCCAAGCGCAACGCCAGCAGGAACAACATACTTTACTGCTAAGGTTGGAATATCAATTGTTACTTGGATTGGTCAATACTCATCAATAACCGGTGTAAGATAAATGAAAAATATTGCTTCATATACAATCATTTATAAAGACAGATTTGGCAATCCAAAGACAACAATTTATAGATGGTTCAAACTTGAGTATGCAAAGAAAGAGGGAGACTTTGGATCTTTGTATCTTGACTTACCAGATATTTATCCGCCCGGTTTTTTTGACATTGACGGTAGAATAGAGGTGTGGAGACAGATCGGAGCTTCACAACCTTATCTTGAATTTGATACATTTTGGATGATAAGGCTTATTCGTAAAAAATATTCTAAGGGAGATATTTATATACATCTTTTATGCCATGACGCAACAAATATTATCGATAGAAGAATAGTCGCTTATCCATGCTCGTCATCTTATACAACAAAGAATACAAATGCAGACAAAATGATACTTGCAATAGCTCGTGAAAACTTTGGAACTTTAGCAACGGACAGCGCAAGAAATATAAGCGCATACCTGGATATTGACGAAGATCCATCTACAAGCGTATGCCCGGTTTTTGAAAAGAGCTTTTGTAGACAAAAGGTATTGCCTCTGTTTCAGGATATATGCGAAGATAGTATTAACAATGGGGTTTATCTTACATTTGATGTTGTTTATAATAACTTTGGAAAGCCAATATTTAAAACTTATGTTGGTCAAAGGGGAGTTGACAGAACAGGAAAGATATCTGGAGTTCAAAAGTTTGTGTTCAGCGTAGAGTCTGGAAACCTCGAATACGCAACCGTATCTGGAGATTTTTCTGAGGAGTATAATTTTATATATGCTGGAGGATCTGGAAAAGACGATACGAGAATTATAGCAACTGCATATAACGATAGCTGGATAAATGTTTCTCCTTACAATCGCAGAGAAGATTTTATTGACGCAAGAGATGATGAGGATATTGCCACTGTTCAGTCGGAGGCAAATATTAGGCTTGCTCAGGCAGGCCCAAAGCTCATTGTGAACGGTCACATAATACAGACAAAAGATTCAATATATGGATATCACTATAAGTATGGCGACGTTGTTATATTTAATAATTCTGGATTAACGATTCCAATCCATCTCGATACAGTAAATGTTGTTGTTTATGGATCTGGAGATGAAGATATAAAAATATATACAAGAAATCTTGAGGATTCCGATTACTAATGAGCACACTTGAAAATAAGATTTACAGTTTACAAAGACAAGTTGATAGAAATTCAAGGAGAGAGTCGCACGGCGATCTTGGTGATGTTTGGGCAAGCTATATGTTTTTACATGAGCTAAGAGCATTTTGGGCATTCGGAAGTATGGATGAGGGAGCAAACGCATACGATTCCTCAGGTCAGAACAGAACCCTTATAAATGCAAATGGAGTTGGTAGGGCTGGATATCCAATTCCAGTAGCAGTATTTCCTGGCGCTAATCAGTATTATAGAAGATCAGACGAAGCGGCATTGTCATTATCTGCTGGAGGTCAGGCATTTACAATTGGTGGATGGTTCAGGTATGATACTGCTGGAGCTAATATTATGGCTATATGCAAAGATGGAGCCATAGGAAACTTTAGCTACCACATACAGAAGCTTTCTAATGGGAGTTTTCGTTTTCAGGTATCATCAAATGGTACTGCTACAACTTATGTTGATAGTAATGCAACATCAATAAATCAATGGTATTTTGTTGTTGGAAGATTTCTTCCAACTGGAGAAATGAAATTGTGGGTCAACAAAGATACGTACACAAACACAACGAGTATTCCGTCATCCGTGTATGATTCTACTTCTGATTTTGCTCTTGGCGCTTGGCCTGGTGGTGGCCCTGCAAGATACTGGGATGGATATATGGCATTATGCTTTGTGTGCCAAGCTTACCAAATGGACGAATCAATCAGCAGATTGTTCAATGCCTCCAGATGGATTTTCAGTGTATAATCAACATGCGTTTATAGTGGAGATAACATGACAGAAGAAAGTTTAGAACACATTATAATAGCTTTGATAACAGTATCTTCCGCTCTTGTTGCATCAATAGGTGTTATAATAGCAAAGTTGCTTGATTATAAAAAGCAAATAAGACAGCTAAGTATTGTTGATAGATCAACTGACGATAGACAGATGTTAAGTAATCTTGATGGAGACGTTGGAGCGGCCAGACAGATTGTGGAAATTCTCACAAGCGTTGTTAATCCATTGACAGAAAGAGTTAAATTGCTTGAAGAAGAATCTATAAACAAAACAAAACAAATTATGCTTTTAAATACAAGCGTATTAGATTTGAGAACACTCGTTAACCAGAAGGATATGCAACTTGCAAGAATGACAAACGATTACGAAGCACAGCTTATACTATCAGAAGAACAGTCTAAAAAGATAGAACAGCAAGAACAGAAAATAAAGAACCAAGAAACAAGAATTCTTGATCTTGAAAACAAAATAAAAATAATGAAGGAACAAAGAGATGGAGATAATTCGACTAATTGCTAACGTTGCTCAGGAAGCTACCACAAGTACAGCGTTCGACACTTTAACAGAAGTCCTTACATGGATCGTAAGTTCAAGTGGTGGAGCATACTTTATTGTCGCATGGTTTGTGTCATGGGCCTTAGAGAAAACGCAGTTTTGGAAAGACCTATCAAGCCAGATTAAGGTTATCATTATCATAGTGAGCGCAGGGATAATCGGTGCAGTCGCTCAGATACTGCTTAACAATCCAGACACGGTTGCTATGATAGATCCTTATGTAAGACCAATCATATTCACAACATTGGTTTGGCTAACAACTCAAGGTGCGCATCTCGGAATAAAACGAGTTACGAATACGAACCCTGAAAACAAACAGTAGGAATCAAAAAAGGCGGAGAGAAATCTCCGCCTTTTTTATAAATACGTATTACCCAATTCGTTTATCGCTTCCTTAACACCCACATTGTTAATGATGCAATATACATCTATTACATCAAAGCCTATATTGTGATACAGTCTACAGGCTGGACTCATGCAAGCTATTCTATTTTTGAATGTGTCAATGCGCATACTCGGATGCACGTCTTTGTGCATAGGATCTATACATCTGGCCCACCACCATCTTCCATTTGCGGATCCACGAGTCACGCGGGAATACTGCGAAACAAATTGAAGAATTCTTATGTTTGATTTTATATCCCTGATCGTATTATCACGAGCAAAGGAATCGAAAATATCAAACTCTCTGCATGGAGTATCGAACTCTTTATGAGGTACTTCAATGTCAGGAAAAACATCTTTGATATTATTTACCGTCATGATGTCGCTCTGCGTTCCAATCGGATCATAAAGCGCACCGGATGGATGGATCGACGGAGGAACAAGCGTATAGTTTCCTGAACATCTTACATCTATTTTTGTGTCTGGATACTTGCGCGATTTCTCTGGTACTTCTGTTTTGACATACAAGTGCATCCCTCGCGCTGTACGAACTCTGTACGTTTTTGTTGCAACCCTTTTCCAAACATCATCTCGCTTGATCATATCCTTTCTCCAATCATAGTACGAGTGGATATCATCAAAGTCAAGGATTGCCAAGTTCGGTTTTCCTCCACATATAATGCCTATATTCTTTTCTGTATCCTCAAACCAATAGCTTACAATCTTCTTCGTCGGAAGCCTTGTTTGCCATGTTCTCCATAGTATTGCTGGAGTTTTTGAATGTGGAAGAATTGGAATTGGAGAGACTCCAAATTGGAGCCATGATAAAGCGGCTTGGGTATTTGCATTCATTATTACTTTCCGTATGCTGGAGTTTTTCGCTTACGACTTGTTATGCGACTATCATATTCTTGAGTGTGTCCAAAAAATCTAAGAACTGTTTCGATGGCTCGTAAGTCACCGATCATTTTGCTTGTTACACGAATTAC
>Ga0208980_10001996_pt1 | contig 12396 bp, 9 predicted proteins | sample WetSurMetagenome_3_FD_187993 | JGI IMG/M metagenome (GOLD analysis project Ga0208980, IMG submission 187993) | Wetland microbial communities from Twitchell Island in the Sacramento Delta, sample from surface sediment Aug2011 Site A1 Bulk (version 2) | ecosystem: Environmental > Aquatic > Marine...
TTCGGAAAAGGACTGGTTCAGGAGCCCATCTCTTTTGCTGACGGTTCAGGGTTAAGACTCACCATAGCGCGTTACTACACCCCGACAGGCAGATCAATACAAAAGTCCTATTCTCATGGATTTGACGAATATTTCGATGATCTCACCGAGAGATATCACCGCGGGGAGTTTGAGAAGCCTGACAGCATTCATTTTGCCGATTCTCTTAAGTTCACTACTCCCGGCGGAAAGACAGTATACGGAGGCGGAGGCATTATGCCCGACAAATTTGTACCTGTCGATACATCAGGAGTGTCGTCCTACTTTGTGAAATCCAGGTCCCTCATCTACAGGTTTGCACTTAAATATACAGAAAATAACAGGGAAGAACTGAAAAAATACCCGGGGCCCAGCGAACTGGAAAAATACCTTGACAGCCAGTCCCTGCTTAATCAGTTTGTCAGTTACGCTGCAGCAAGCAATGTTAAAATGGACCCGTCCGGATTAAAAATCTCAGGCCAGATCATAAGCACTCAGATAAAGGCTTATATCGCCCGCAATATGCTGGATAACAGAGGCTTTTATCCTATATGGGAAAAGATTGACAACACCCTGAAGTATGCTGTTGAATACCTGAATAAAAAAGGTTAGGGAAAATTCTCAGGATAAGCTGCTTACAAAATTGATTATATATTTTACTGCGGCCTCTTCCTCTTCAATAAAACCCATATGCCCGGAGTTGTTGAGAACGACCAGTCTCGCATTGTGTGGCAGCTTAACCCTTTTCTGCATTGCCTCGCATGGTATATAATTATCCATGGCACCCAAAATCCATAGATACGGAACAGCTCCACTCTCCATCACTGACAGTCTCGAAGACCTTGCAATCATCCCGTTAAGAACGGCTATAATTCCTGCGTCACTCAGCCCTGAGGCTATCTCTGTTGAGTGTTGAACTGCACTCGAAAAATTTTCAAGATTCTGGTCTGCAAACATCCTTCTTATATTTCCCGGATAAAACATCTCCTTATTACCCTGCCCGGCAAGAGCAATTTCCCTCATTCTCTTTTCTATTGTTTCCGGAGTATCCGCAAAGGGCTGTGAATGGAACAGACAATATCCGGATAGCAATTCAGGATAAAGATCCGCAAAGGCTAATGTAACATATCCTCCCAGGGAATGCCCGGTCAGAAAAACTCTGTTAAGGCCGGCACTGACAATCAGTTCCCTGACAACTTCTGCCATTAACTCCATCGTATGAATTTTTCCGAAGGAGTCAGAATGCCCGTGCCCTGGGAGATCGATTGTGATTATCCTGAATCCGGCAGCGAGCTTTCCGGCAAAGCTCTGCCATACTTCCGATGTTTCAAGATAACCATGAAGAAAGATCAGCGGCCGGCCTTTGCCATAGTCGGTGTAGTGGATCCTGCCGCCATTGAAAAGCAAATACATTGCATATTATGATTATGCCGGTAAAGGTAACTAATTCCCCAAAAAAGCGGGCGGGGAAAAAGAGCCGAACTATTATGTGATAATTAACATAGCGGTTAGATTTTATTTTTTACCTTTAAAAGTTACTTTTGAAGATCTTCCCGATCTTTATTACAGGCAAACTATAATTAATTAAGATAATGAGCAGAATCTTGTTTTCCTCAATCTCCAAGAAATTTGTGATGGCTCTGGCCGGACTGTTCCTGCTGACTTTCCTTCCGGTACATCTCATCATCAACCTCTATTTGCTTAAGTCAGATCCGGCACCCTTCAATAATGCTGCCCATTTCATGGCTACTTTTCCGGTGATAAAAATTGCTGAGGTAGTGCTGTTTGGCGCCATACTGGTGCATATAAGCTGGGGGATCTGGCTTCAGCTTCAGAACTGGTTTGCCAGGCCTGTGGGTTATGTGAGCGGGAGTAAAACAGAGACCTCTTTTTTCTCAAAATTCATGATATGGACAGGGGCATCAATATTTATTTTCCTGATCCTGCATTTTTTCAATTTCTATTTCATAAAACTTGGACTGGTAAAGGGGAATCCCGAGGATTTTTATTCGGTGGCACATAACCTCTTTAAGATCCCGGCATACAATTACATATATCTGACCTGCTTTGCAATTCTGGGATTTCACCTTTTCCATGCATTCTCCTCCGCCTTTCAGACATTAGGTCTGAACCACAGGATATGGACCCCCATTGTGAAGGTTGTCGCCTTTATCTATTCAATCCTCATTCCTCTCTCATTTGCTTTCATATCAATCTCATTATGGCATTTCAGGTAGTACTGGAAAAATAAATTCAATTATCATGGAAAAACTAAATTCGAAGATACCTGAGGGTCCGCTGGCTCAGAAGTGGACAAAATTCAAATCATCTGTAAAACTCGTGAACCCGGCCAACAAGAAGAAGCTTGAAATAATAGTCATTGGCACCGGGTTGTCGGGAGCAGGAGCTGCATCAGCACTCGGCGAACTGGGATACAGTGTAAAGAATTTCTGTTACCAGGACTCTCCGAGGAGGGCGCATTCGGTTGCCGCACAGGGAGGCATAAACGCCGCCAAGAACTATCAGAGTGACGGTGACAGCACCTACAGGCTTTTTTATGACATGATCAAGGGTGGCGATTTCAGGGCTCGCGAAGCTAATGTTTACAGGGCTGCTGAAGTAAGCAACCAGGTAATTGACCATTATACAGCTCTCGGTGTACCATTTGCCCGCGATTATGGAGGTACGCTCGATACACGTTCATTCGGCGGAGTGCAGGTTTCAAGAACTTTTTATTCCAGCGGGCAGACCGGTCAGCAGTGTCTTCTTGGAGCATATTCTTCCCTGAACAGGCAGATTAAAAAAGGTAATGTGACAATGTACCCACGCAGGGAGCTGCTCGACCTGGTACTCATTGAAGGAAGAGCACGCGGTATCATTGCCCGCAACCTTGTTACAGGGGAAATAGAAAGACATGGCGCACATGCTGTGGTACTGGCCACTGGCGGCTATGGCACTATATACTTTCTCTCGACACTTGCGGTTAACTCAAATGCCTCTGCAGCATGGAAGGCACATAAAAAGGGAGCCCTTTTTGCAAATCCCAGTTTCGTTCAGATACATCCGACATGTGTTCCACAACTGAATGAGTTTCAGTCAAAGCTGACACTCATGTCAGAATCCCTCCGAAATGACGGGCGAGTTTGGGTTCCAAAAACCAAGGGTGATTCCAGACCAGCCAATGACATACCCGAAGAGGACAGAGATTATTATCTTGAAAGAAGGTACCCCGCATTCGGGAACCTCGTGCCAAGGGATGTTGCATCGAGAGCTGCCAAGGAGCGCTGCGATGCAGGTTTTGGAGTTGGCGAAACCGGCCTCGCTGTAAATCTCGACTTCAGGGATTCAATTAAGAAGCAGGGAAAGAAAACCATTGAGAACAAGTACGGAAACCTCTTTGACATGTACAAAACCATAACAGGTATAAATCCATATGAAGAGCCAATGCGTATCTATCCTGCCGGACATTATACAATGGGAGGTTTATGGGTTGATTATGAACTTATGACCACAATCCCCGGGTTGTATGCTATTGGTGAGGCAAACTTCTCGGATCATGGAGCAAACCGGCTTGGTGCCAGTTCTCTTATGCAAGCCTCCGGCGATGGATATTTCATCCTGCCCAATACGATCAGTAATTACCTGGCAGATCAGATACGAGTACCTAAAATCTCAACTGACAAACCTGAATTTGTAACAGCTGAAAACGAGGTTGTTGAAAGGATTAAAAAGTTTATCTCAATAAAAGGGAAACAGACTGCTTCGTCATTCCATAAACGTCTTGGAAAGATAATGTGGGACTATTGCGGAATGGTAAGAAATGAAGCAGGGCTTAAGAAGGCGCTGACTCTTATAAGTGATCTCAGGGAAGAATTCTGGAAAGATCTCAACATCCCCGGATCAGCCGAAGAAATCAACCAGGAACTTGAGAAGGCAGGGAGGGTTGCAGATTATTTCGAACTGGCAGCCCTGCTGGTAACAGATGCCCTGAACAGGGAAGAGTCGTGCGGAGCTCATTTCAGGGAAGAATATCAGACACCGGATGGCGAAGCCAGGCGAAATGATGAAAAGTTTGCCTATGTTGCCGCATGGGAATATACAGGAGAAAATAAACCTCCTGTTCTTCACAAGGAAGAGCTGAAATTCGAGGAAGTGGAAATGAAGGAAAGAAGCTACAAATAAAGGCGCAGGGCAAAGGGCACAGGGCGCAGTGCAATATCAATCTGAACCCTGAGCCCTGAGCCCTGAGCAGAAATTAAAACATCCGATAGTGCTTACATTTATTAAATCATCTTAACCGACTATGAAGCTAACTTTAAAGATATGGCGCCAGAAAAATGCCAGGACAAAAGGTAATTTTGTTACCTATCAAATGGATAATGTATCTCCGGAGATGGCATTTCTTGAGATGCTTGACGCTCTGAATAAAAAGCTTGTTGAAGAGGATAAGGATCCGGTTGCTTTTGACCATGACTGCCGGGAAGGCATCTGCGGCTCATGCGGAATGTATATCAATGGCCATCCGCATGGACCGGTACCGGCAATAACAACCTGCCATCTTTCGATGAGATTCTTCAAGGATGGTGAGACGATCTGGATTGAACCCTGGAGAGCAAAACCTTTTCCTGTTATTAAGGATCTTATTGTCGACAGGAGCGCCTTCGACAAGATTCAGATAGCCGGCGGTTTCATTTCCATTAATGCCGGAGCTGCTCCCGAGGCAAATTCAATACTAATCCAGAAGCATAAGTCCGACGCGGCTTTTGACTCTGCAATCTGTATCGGATGCGGTGCATGCGTTGCTGCGTGCAAAAATGCTTCTGCCATGCTCTTCGTATCGGCGAAAATATCACAGTTCGCACTTTTGCCCCAGGGCAGGGTCGAAGCCAGGGACAGGGTCAGGGCCATGGTCAGTGCCATGGATGAGGCAGGATTCGGGAACTGCTCCAATACCGGAGCATGTGAGGCCGAATGTCCTAAGCAGATCAAGCTTCATAATATAGCCCGGCTTAACCGGGAATTCTATAAGGCCTTCTGAAAGTTATACTGCTCAACCCATCTCCATGAAGAGGAAAAAGTTTATTGAACTCGTAACTCTGTCTGGCGGAGCTTTAGCAGCAACCCCGGTGTCAGGTGTGCCGGACTATTTCCAAATCTCAAACAAATCCAAAGGTGAAGGAAACAAGGCTCAGCAGCTTCATGCTGACCTTGTAATTGCCGGCGGTGGACTCGGCGGCTGTGCTGCAGCACTGGCTGCATTGCGTAACGGGCTAACCGTTATCCTTACTGAAGAGACAGACTGGATTGGCGGACAGCTCACCTCACAGGGTGTGCCTCCCGATGAGCACGAATGGATCGAGACGCATGGATCGACGAGGCTCTACCATGATCTCCGTACAGCTGTTCGGCAATATTATATCCGTAACTATCCTCTTACCGAGTCAGCAAGGACAAATAAAATATTAAATCCGGGCGATGGCTCCGTATCGCGGTTATGCCACGAGCCAAGGGTTGCGCTTGCCGTACTCCGCGACCTGATGGCGCCATATCTCAGTTCCGGCAGGCTGACCCTCCTTGAAAATACAAAAATTGGTGCCGCCGACATGGCAGGTGACAAGATCCGTTCACTTAAAACAGCCCCGGATCCCAGTGGAGACAGCATCGTTTTATCTGCCCCATATTTCATAGATGCCACTGAACTTGGAAATCTGCTCCCTTTGACAGGAACTGAATATGTAACCGGTACCGAATCGAAAAAAGAGACCGGGGAACTGCATGCACCAGAGAAGGCAGATCCTTACAATAACCAGGCTTTCACGGTCTGTTTTGCAATGGACCATATTGCCGGTGAAAACCATATTATTGACAAGCCGCGCGATTATGACTACTGGAAGAATTTTACCCCAAAACTCACCCCTCCCTGGTCAGGAAGGCTTCTCGACCTTTCCCGTACAGACCCCATCTCACTTAAACCGGTAACCAACAGTTTCATTCCCGAAGGGACAGAAGATCCTGCATTATTCAATATCTGGAGCTACAGGCGGATAATAAACAGGAAGAATTTCATTCCCGGCACATACCGGGGTGATATTACAATCGTAAACTGGCCGCAGAACGATTATTTAACAGGCAGCCTTATAGATGTCAGCCCTGAGGAGGCTGCGAAGCATATAGAAGGGGCACAGCAGCTCAGCCTCTCGCTTTTATACTGGCTTCAGACTGAAGTCCCGCGCCCCGGAGGAGGCTATGGCTGGCCGGGTATAAGACCGCGGGGAGATATAATGGGAACAGGCAATGGACTTGCAAAGTATCCCTATATACGCGAGTCGAGACGGATAAAAGCTCTCTTTACGGTACTTGAGGAACATGTCGGGCTGGCCAACAGATCAATTGTCACCGGTAAAAAGGAAGGCATCCGGGCCGCAGAATTCCGCGACAGTATAGGCGTCGGCTACTACCGTATCGACCTTCATCCTTCCTCCGCCGGAACAAATTATATTGATATTGACTCTCTCCCGTTCCAGATACCGCTGGGCGCCCTGATTCCTGTCAGGATGCAAAACCTGATCGCAGCAAACAAAAACATAGGGACAACGCATATAACAAACGGCTGTTACAGGCTCCATCCTGTAGAATGGAATATAGGAGAATCTGCCGGGTCACTTGTCGCATTTGCATTGAATAAAAAAGTAAACCCTAAGGAAGTGCGTGATAAAGAAACCCTGCTGAATGAATTTCAGAATCTTATCCGGTCTCAGGGCATTGAAACCCGCTGGCCCGGATAATAATGACCAAATCCGGTATTGCCCGCAAAATCCATTCCCAAAATATACAGTTCAATGAAAGCAGAACATACACGCCGCGATTTTCTTGCAAAATCAACACTGGCAGGCATGGCAGCCCTGGCTGTTCCCCTGGGGGCTTGCGCTGATAATCAAAATATAAAAACAAATGAAGAAGGCCCTGAAACAAAGCTCATAGTTCCAAAGGCAAATGCCCTTCCAATTACCGGTACATTCCTTGATGAGATCTCGCACGATATCCCCCATCAGAACTGGGGAGAAAAGGAGTGGGATGCAGAATTCGGTTATATGAAGGCCATTGGCATAGATACTGTAATAATGATCCGGTCAGGATACAGAAAATTCATCACTTACCCTTCCAGATATCTGCTTGGTAAAGGGTGTTACATGCCTTCCGTTGATCTGCTGGATATGTTTCTCAGGCTAGCTGCCAAACACGGGATCAAATTCTTTTTCGGATTATATGATTCCGGCAAATACTGGGATACCGGCGATCTTTCCTGGGAGATCGAGGACAATAAATATGTTATAGACGAAGTATGGCAAAACTACGGCAGCAAATACCAGAGCTTCCAGGGATGGTATATAAGCGGTGAAATAAGTCGTAAAACGAAGGGCGCAATAGGTGCTTTCCATGCCATGGGCAAGCAGTGCAAGGATGTTTCCGGAGGGCTTCCTGCCTTTATTTCACCATGGATCGACGGAAAAAAGGCTGTTGAAGCGGCAGGAGGAGATCTTACCAAAGCGAAATCGGTTTCGGTTCAGGAACATGAGAGGGAATGGGGAGAGATCTTCGATGGAATTCATGATGTTGTTGATGCCTGTGCTTTTCAGGACGGACACATCGACTATGATGAGCTCGATGCATTCTTTTCAGTCAATAAGAAGCTGGCTGACAAATACGGCATGAAGTGCTGGACCAATGCAGAAACCTTTGACAGGGATATGCCCATCAAGTTCTTCCCTATAAAATTTGACAAGCTTCGACTGAAGCTGGAGGCTGCAAAAAGGGCCGGCTTTGATAAGGGGATTACCTTTGAATTTTCCCATTTCATGAGCCCTCAGTCGGCTTATATTCAGGCCGGTCACCTTTACGAAAGGTACAGGGAATACTTCAATATAAAACAATTATGAAGGAACGTTCAAATCAGGCCGCATACGTTATATGGCTTTCCGTTGTTGCCTCGCTGGGGGGATTTCTTTTCGGTTACGATACTGCGGTGATTTCCGGAACAGTCGATCAGGTTTCAGCTCAATTCAGCCTGAATGATATCACAAGGGGATGGTATGTAGGATGCGCCCTCGCAGGTTCGATAGCTGGAGTTATGGTTGCCGGTTCCCTGAGTGACAGGTTCGGACGCAGAATAGTAATGATCCTTTCGGCAGTGCTCTTTACACTCTCAGGAATCGGATGCATGATAGCTGCGGATGAAGTACAGCTGGTAATTGCTAGAATCATGGGCGGCATAGGCATAGGAGTTGCTTCCGTAATATCTCCTCTTTATATTGCTGAAATATCAGTCCCCAGTTACCGAGGACGTCTGGTTTCAATGTACCAGCTTGCAATAACTGTTGGTTTTCTCGGAGCCTATCTGGCAAATTATGGACTTCTTCAATACTCTGAGACACTAATCAAATCAGGAGCAGTTTCAGGATTATATGGTAAAGTATTTGCCAGTGAGGTATGGAGGGGCATGCTCGGGATGGAAGCTGCTCCGGCACTTTTATTCTTCATAACTCTCTTTTTCATCCCGGAAAGTCCAAGATGGCTTGTGGTAAGGGGAAAAGAGAAAAAAGCTCTCTCAATACTGGACAGGATATACGGTAAAGATGAAGCACTTGTACAAACGGGCATTATTAAAAACCTTATAGACTCGGAGACAGAAACTAACTGGAGGATGCTGTTGCAGCCCGGATTCCGGATGGCTCTTTTCATTGGTGTCGCCCTTGCCATGCTGGGTCAGCTGATGGGTGTTAATGCAGTTCTCTATTACGGGCCTTCAATATTTAAAGAAAGCGGCCTTTCTAGCGGAGATTCACTTTTCTACCAGGTCCTTGTAGGACTGGTAAACATGCTGACTACGGTGCTTGCCCTGATCATAATTGACAAAGTCGGCCGTAAAAAACTGGTCTACTGGGGAGTATCCGGGATGATAATTTCTCTTGTACTGATAGGGTTTTACTTTGCCTTCGGGATGAAGCTGGCTGTTCCGCACCTGTTCCTGCTTATCTTTTTCCTTTTCTATATTTTCTGCTGCGCAATATCAATCTGTGCAGTGATTTTTGTACTTCTTTCTGAAATGTACCCGGTAAAGGTAAGGGGATCGGCAATGTCAATTGCGGGACTCTCTCTGTGGATAGGTACTTACCTCATAGGCCAGCTTACACCGGTAATGCTGACCTCCCTGACGCCGGCAGGTACCTTCTTCCTCTTTGCCGTGATGTGCATTCCATACATACTGATCGTGTGGAAATTATTACCAGAAACGACAGGGAAATCACTTGAGGAGATTGAGGAGATGTGGATAAGGGAAGGGGAAAAATGAACCAAAAGTCAGAAGACGAAAGCCGGAAGACGGAAGCCAGTTTTTTCTGGCTTCGGACTTCGGACTTCGGACTTCGGACTTCTAACCAAATACTAGAAATTTACAAGATTATCGCTTCTGAATTAATCGATACAACCATGGATCACAAATCATTAGCAAAACTTTACCGGGATGAACTTCTGAACAGTATCATGCCGTTCTGGCTTGAAAAATCCCAGGATGCTCAATACGGGGGTTATCTTACATGCCTTGACAGGAAGGGCAACGTATTTGACACCGACAAGTTTGTATGGTTACAGGGACGGGAGGTCTGGATGTTCTCAATGCTTTACAATAAGGTTGAAAAAAATCCCGCCTGGCTTCAGTGTGCCAGGCAGGGGGGTGAATTTCTCAAAAAATTTGGTCACGATGGAAACTTCAACTGGTATTTCTCGCTCACCAGAGAGGGCAGGCCGATCATTGAACCCTACAATATCTTCTCCTATACTTTCGCAACAATGGCTTTTGGCCAGCTGAGCATAGCTACGGGAAATGAAGAATATGCCGACATTGCTAGGAAGACCTTTGATATCATTCTCTCCAGGATGGAAAATCCGAAGGGTAAATGGAGCAAGGCTTACCCCGGGACCAGAAACCTTAAAAATTTTGCTCTTCCGATGATACTTTGCAACCTTTCGCTTGAAATTGAGCACCTTATCGGGAAAGAGTTTCTGCAAAAGACAATCGATACCTGCATCCATGAGGTGATGGATCAGTTTTACCGTCCCGAATTGGGAATTGTAATTGAAAACATCACATCCGATAATAAACTCTCAGATACTTTTGAAGGACGTGTGCTGAATCCCGGACATGCAATTGAAGCAATGTGGTTCATTATGGATCTTGGAGTAAGGCTCAACAATAAGGATCTCATTGAGAAAGCAGCGAGGATAGCCGTGGAGATGGTCGAATACGGATGGGATTACAAATACGGGGGCATATTTTATTTTCTTGACAGGGAAGGACATCCGCCCCAGCAGCTCGAATGGGATCAGAAACTATGGTGGGTGCACATCGAAACCCTCATTTCCATGGCCAAAGGCTATCTGCTCACCGGATCAGAGGATTGCCTCAAATGGTTTGAGATTATCCATGAATATACATGGGATCATTTCAGGGACAAGGATTATCCCGAGTGGTATGGTTACCTTAACAGGCAGGGTGAAGTTCTTCTCCCGCTTAAAGGAGGGAAGTGGAAAGGATGCTTTCATGTTCCCCGGGGGTTGTACCAGTGCTGGAAAACCCTTGAGAATATCGACGCAAAATAATTTACAATAACCCTCTGTGAAACTCTGTGCGATTACTCTGTGCTCTCTGTGAAAGTTTTTAAAGGTTACACAGAGATCACAGAGAAGGTACGGAGGTCCACAGAGGGAAAATGAGTAGAATCAGGAACAAACTGCTTCAACATCTTTAACAGTCTTAGGTATCGCTTTGCCAAGCAGCTTATTTCCTTTTTCTGTTATCAGGACATTATCCTCGATCCGGACACCTCCGATGGACATATAGGGCTCCAGTCTCCCCCAGTTTATGAATTCACTGAATTTCTTCTCTCCTTTCCACTGGGCTATCAGCTCAGGGATAAAATAACAACCGGGTTCAACTGTAAATACATGTCCCGGTTTGAATGGAAGCGCAAAGCGAAGGAAAGCCAGTCCAAACTGTGAACTTCTTTTGACCTTATCATCATATCCCACATAATCTTCACCAAGCGATTCCATATCGTGTACATCGAGTCCCATCATATGGCCCAGTCCATGAGGCATAAAAAGGGCATGCGCTCCTGCCGCAACAGCCTCATCAGTATCTCCTTTCATTAATCCAAGCTCTTTCATTCCGGCTGCAATAATTTTGCAGGCCCTGATGTGAAGCTCAAGATTTGACTTGCCGGGTCCGGTAGCGGCTATCGATGCAGTGTTGGCTTTGAGTACTATTTCATAAATTTCTTTCTGTTGTTTGCTGAATTTTCCGCCTACCGGCGTTGTTCGAGTGATATCCGATGCGTAATGCAGCCTTGATTCGGCGCCGGCATCGGCCACCATCATCCTTCCCTTCTCGAGCACATTTCCATGTGCATGATTATGAAGAGTTTGTCCGTTAATACTAAGAATTATCGGAAACGAAGTGCCTGCACCCTTCATCAGGGCAAGGCCCTCCATAGTCCCGAAAATATCCTGCTCCTTCACTCCTTTCCTGCACATTTTCATGGCTGCCACATGCATCTCATATGCTATCTCGACAGCTTTTTCAATCTCTTCAATCTCAACCTTTTCCTTCACAGATCGTAAAGAGACAACAGCTTTTATAAGCTCAGGAGAGGCAAGAGTTTTCATAGTGCAGGGATTCTCTTTCAAAAGGGAACCGAGAGTCATTTTTGTTTCTCCCCTGTATGGCGGCAGAAAGTGAATCTTCCTCTTCTTTGACAGTGCTGCGCCAATGACCTCATCAAGCTTTGCCAGGGAACCTGAGGTCTTTACACCACATTTAAGGGCAAGATCCGAAACTTTTGGCTGAGGGCCCATCCAGATAATATCATCAAGACCAAAATCATTTCCGAAAATCCACTCCTTGCCCGAGTCAAAATCAATCATCCCGGCTAATCCCGGAATATCAAGCCCGAAGAAGTAGAGGAAGTCACTATCCTGTCTGAAATGATAGGTATTACCCGGATAATTCATCGGAGACTCATTATTCCCTATGAACAGAGCCAGTCCGGATTTGATTTTTTTCTGGAGTTCTGCTCTCCTCTTTATGTACACCTCGCTTTTAAACATGTCGGATAGTTTTATCAGTTTTGAGATACTAAGTTAACGCTCTGCCGAAATTAAAACAAGGATAAGAGAAGATAAGTGCCTGAAGTGAGCTAAAGTTTCTCTACACTCCATCCGCCTTTCAGTCCGAAGATAAACCAGGCAAGAGCAACTGTTCCCAGGGCAAAAATAGTATCTCCGATTACCCTTAACCATTTAAGTGTTACCATTGCAGGCTGA
>Ga0208980_10001997_pt1 | contig 12396 bp, 6 predicted proteins | sample WetSurMetagenome_3_FD_187993 | JGI IMG/M metagenome (GOLD analysis project Ga0208980, IMG submission 187993) | Wetland microbial communities from Twitchell Island in the Sacramento Delta, sample from surface sediment Aug2011 Site A1 Bulk (version 2) | ecosystem: Environmental > Aquatic > Marine...
TATGACGAGCGCACACAAGGCATTAATTCTTGTCGCCGGTCCATCTCATGAACTGTCGTTGAAAGGGTTTATGACGGTGCGTAAATGGATTGACAGAAGTATCGCGGGAGTGGAAACCCGATCCGGTGATTATCCGGTGATGAATACCAAAAATGTGGCAATTATCATCATGCTCTCCGGGCTAGAAAATATTCCCCGCATCACCGAACTTAAGGAAATCCAGAACCAGTATAAAACCCATCTTCAGGAAGGTAGTGTAGCTGTGAAACAATCAGGTTCCTATGCAATCAGCGTATCTGAAGGTACCGTAAGCAGCAGCAGCGTGGGAAAATCAACCAAACGACAAGAAGCAAAAGTAAAAGATGAAACTCTCATTCTCCCTTTTACAGCGAATATGATAAAAGAATCCCCGCAGGGCGATTCCGGGGGTTTTTCAGATCAGGCAAAGAAAGATTATCCATTGGGAATTGAGGCACTACGGCCTCCAGTGCAGCGAAAAATCTCTTTGGAACCAGATGCTGCTGAAAAAAAGGCCTCTCCCCGCCACATTACAAAACCTCATATTATCGAAGAGGTAATTCCTCAGCTACCTGCAAATGAGATGAGCGCCCCAAAGACATCGGATTCTCATATAACCCATCATCGGGTTGTTGTAGCCAGGGATCATGCTGATCAAACCGCGCATCCAGCACCACATTCCACATTCCATGAATCTTCAGTTCATGGAATCCCCCAGGGTAAAAAATCCTCGTATGCCAAAGATTCCACAGGGTTTGATGAGAAACATTTGCCGAATACAAGCGATGATCGTTTGAGGACAAAAGGGACCGAGCGGCAGATAATTGAGAGGGAATTGCAGCGGCAGAGAATGATGGCAATCTCTGGTCGTACACCAAAAACGGTGGCCCCGGAGCCTTCACATCCCACACCCACTCCTGAAATTGTCAGATTCAAACGTGTTGTTATTGAAAAAACGTCCCTGGATCAAGAACATGAGCCATCCGATCCCGATGAAGTCGTGCATCCGGTGCACAGAAAACGAACGGTTGTCATACAGAAAAAGAAGGTGCGTCCTGTGTCACAGGATACTCCTGTCCCCGAAGAGAAAAACGGGGAAGTCTCTGTCGAAGGTGACGATCTCTCAGTCATCAGGCGCCCTGAGGTCAATTCCAGGCCTATGGATTCTGAGGATTCAAAGGTCAGCATTAAGAATTCTGCGCATGTGTCAAAGGATAAAATTTTTGAAGGAAAAGGTGTTCAGAGGCCCGTGGTTCCCCAGGCCCGGGATTCGGCGCTCATTCACACGAATCTAAAATCGAAAAAAACCCTTTCGGCATCAAAAGATGTTGAAAGCGACCCGGATAGCAATGATCATGTCACGGAATCATCCAGGACATCCAAAAAGCGGGAGAAAAACACTCCAAAAAAAGATGATATTTCCTGGATATAATCAGTTAATCTCCATCACTTTTGAAAACTGAATATTGCCGGCACCTATCTCGGTAGTAATCTCAAGCCCGTGTTCCACCGTATTTCCAATATAATTCAGTCCGCTGAATGCAACGATCGATATTCGGAAAGGATTGGCAGGCAGGTTAAAGACCTGATTCCCCATCGCAACGGGAAAAACAAAACCGCAGGCATTCATGAGACGGATTGTGTCCTCAACCTTTTTTTTCGCGGAACCGGGAACTTCCCGGACATTTGCCAGCGCAATCCCGGATTTTGATCGTGCAAACTCTGATATCGATGTGAGGCCTGATGAAATGAAAAGTTCGAGCGGGTCTATAGTAGTTCCCCGGTAACCAATCAGGTCCCTGAACAGCACAGGTATGCCATTCTCGATCTCCAGCCGTCCACCATAAGCCATTCTTACCGGGATGCCATTTCTTTGGAAAACTCCATCCATGGAGATACTGCAGATGGTAATGAATCCCACCGATCCCGATGGAACCCTGGGATCACGATCGAGTATCCGGTATGACTTAAAAAAACCGCATCCTGCCTTCACAACTTCATCAAATGCGAGTTTTACTTTTTCCAGGGACTCCTCGGGCACAATGGAGAGGTTATAGGCAACATCACCAGTACTGGTTGCCGGATCAAATGTACTCCGGTACGCAAGTCGCTCAAGTTTTGAAATGACAAAACCTATCCGGTCATCTACAAGGGCATTATCTGTTTCATCCAGTCCTGCCCTTGTTAATATCCGGCCCTGGTTGCCGATTTTTTCCGTGAACCCCATCGTATCAAGGTAACTGAGATAATACTGAACTGCCCGATCACTGAGGACAAAACCCCTTTCTGCCATAAGCTCTGAAAGCCTTTTTGCACCAATGGGATCCTGGTGTTCTTTGAGAATGCGAAGAATTTCGATATATTTTCTTTCAGTACGGATCATCGTCACTTTGCCTCCACTGCTCCCCTGCTATCCTGATAACGCCCTGAATAACTCTGGCTGCCTTCGCGCACTTCGTGAAGTATCATCTGCACTAGGCGGTCGTTCTTCTTGACGATAATATCATCGCTTCCCAGGTTGGTCAGGCAGAGCGTCAATTGTCCACGAAATCCCGGGTCTACAAAACCTGCACCCAGAAGGACACCCCGCCTCCCAAAGGAGGACCGGCACCGAAGCGTTCCGGCAAGATCCATGGGGAGTTCGACCCATTCAAGTGTAGGAACAAGAGTGCATGTACCTTGAGGAAGAATACTGTCACCGGCAGAACGCAGATCGTAGGATGCGGGTTGCTGGCACTCGCCACTATAGGGTGTGATGACGAGGTTGCCCCGTCCACACTCCTGATCGAGACGGCGGATGATCTCTGGTGCGGATAAAATCATTCACTAGATTATCGGTAGAAAATACTTAATATCTTTTGATATATAAGAGATGAGAAGGATCCATGGGGTAGAGGACATCCTCTTGGGCTTCGAACCCAAGGACGCGGGTTCGATTCCCGCTGGGTCCGTTATTTTCTTTAAAAAAATTATTCAATTTTGATGAACCATTTTCCCTGCCCTCCGACAAGTCTTGTATCAGTCGTTAAAGAAACGTCTGGAGCATCGGGAGCGGTGGCAATTACCTTTATCTGGTAGCCACCCGGGGGTAATTTCTTCAGATCAAGTTGCGCATAATCGACATACTCCGTATCGAGGGCAATTTCCGGGGGGTAGGGATACGCGTGTGTTTTTATATCGAACAGCACCCAGGGTCCATTATCTATGGAATAATAGACCTGTTCGGTTATGGTTTTATTTCCGGTATAGGTCGAATTCCACATCACCGGCAGAAGTCCCTTGATTTCTCCAGGTTCTGTAATGGTGAGATTTGTGAGTGTAATCGTTTTTGACCCCATCAAAGTAGCATTGAGATTAGGAACTACCGTGAGGAATGTGTGCGGGAGAGTGAGGGTAGATGCACCACCATTGAAAGATACCAGAGAATTCGGGCCGAAAACATCAATGCTGCCACTCTTTTTGACTTTCAGCCGGAACGTTGCATTCCAGGTTTCGCCGATTTTTATTGTGCCAATCATGAAGTCAAGTTTATTATCAGCTGCCCATTCCGCAGACTGGTTGGTCACATTGGTTACCCCGTCCTGCCACACAATCTTTGTGGAGGCAGTTGAATCGGGGACATAGTCGTATACCTGGGCACCGGGGACCGAAACACCTGTAACATTAACATTCTGAAAATCTACATTCATGGTTGTGTTTACACCCGCTTCCACTTTGAGTTCACCCGCAATGACCTGGTAAATTCCAGCCAGCTGATCAGCAGTGGGAGCAGAAAAGAATTTTCCTCCTGTCTCGTTGGCGTAAGCCTGTAATTCGGTTTGGGAGGGATCGGTTCCAAGCGCAATCGTATATATGGTTACGTTACTGTTTTTTGCCCAGGTAATTACACTCCCCGTTCCAATTCCGCTAAATGAGGTCACCCCAGCTCCACCCCGGGGGTCGCCGCCCGTATTCCATGCTCCATCTGTTAAAAGAATGACCGATTTTACGGCGTTGGCACGGGGATAATCGTTCAGCATCTTTACAGAGCGGTACAAACCTTCCCGCATCGGAGTTCCACCGGCCGGAACCATACGGTTTATGGAATTATTTACCGTAGTGCGTATGAAGCTCAGGTTCTGGTCAACACTGGCAAACTGGGTAGTCCCATAATTCTTTGGATTCCCGATATAATTCAGGGATATATACGAACTATCTCCTGTCCATGTACTATCCCTGCCTACCCATTGAGCGCCGCCATACTGGTGCGAATAGGCCTGTCTCAGTTCCGCCCATCCGCTGGTGGCACTGTTGTCCCCGAATGAGACGAGCCCGACACGGTCATTCGTGCCCATATTTGCATTGAAGATCTTTCCGGCATTCATTGCATGAACCATCCGGTCGTTAATAATGCCATCTGTATCATTATAGAGCATACTTCCTGAACGATCAGTGCACATCACCGCATCGATCGGTTTTGGTCCAAGTGCCCATCCATCACCCTTAAACGCAATTGAAACATCTACGGTGTCGTTTACCGCGACTGTCTGGGGGTTCACCGAGGTTTTCACGCTCAGGTAGGGATAATTCTTCCAGGTTACCAGTATGTTTTTACTGACATTCCCCCACGTGGCTGTAATCGTGCAGTTACCGGTTGCAGATGTACTGTTTACTGCACTGAAACTTCCAGGAATAAAGGTTACTGTCGCAAGACCGTCCGAATCTGTTGATGAAATGTTACTTACCAGTGAAGGTGATGACGTTACATTGTACGGTCCCCCGGGATATTTCGCGGTTCCCATCGTGAATGTCACCGTTTCATTCTCAACCGGATTTCCCATCACATCGGTAACTGCTGCAGTAATCTCTGAAATTATAGCAGGATCGACATCCCGGCTTGCCATGGTTTCGGGATTTGCCGTGATCTCCATGTTCGTTGCTGCAGTATTCACAAATTCCACATCCTGACTAATGGTTACCGAGTTGTTGCCAACAGCTGTCGCGGTGATATAAATCGTTCCAATTGACACCCGGGGACCATAGGTAACCGATATCTGCCCAAGAGCATTCGTTTTGAACTGGTGTTCCTCTCCAATGATGGATGTATTTACCCACACCCATTGCAGGTTGGTTGGATTATCGTAACGGTCCAGGAGGGTATATATAATCGTAAATTTACTCGTCCCGTCTGCTGGTAGAGAGGGAGGAGATCCCGAAGGGGAGAATGCCTGGCTTATCGAAAAAGGTATACCGTTTGTGTCTGCATTGATCCATTCGAGTTTGTCCGGGATACTTCCAAATGCATCCATTAAGATATTATTGGGACCTATCTTTGTCGTTAAGGTAACATTTACCGACACATTTCCATTGGGATCAAGAGCGGGGGAATAATCATGTCCATATCCGACAAAATTACAGTTATCCGGGGCGGGTCCATGAACATGGAGGCTGATTACATGAGAACCTCTCCGATTATCGATACGGTTACCCCATCTATCAGTTATTGATATATTAAAAGGTACATCAGTTGCTACTGTACCGTTCAGAGGATGCGTAAAATACGGGTAATAGGGACTGTCATGGTCTATGCTCTGATTGACAGATCGTGTAACAATATATCCGTCATGCGAAGTAATCCTTGCCGTGATATTGGCAGTTCCGCTTCTGGTATTGACTTTAAAGGTACTGGTTGCCTTACCGGTTCCATCGGAGACCGTGGTTACCGGCGTCATAATACCCAACATTGGATCATCTATCGTAAACATGACAGAAGCTCCGGTCATGGTCCCGAGTGACGAATTCGACACTATTACTGTTATGGTAGTCTGATCAGCCCCATTGGCAATGACCCAGGGATTACTGGTCGTAATTGTTGAGGTGTCAGGAAGATGCCCGGCAACAGTTCCTGCAAGAAATAACATGCCAAGGATACAAAGGATTCCAGCTTTCGCTCGCATAATAATCACATTAAAACAAGTGATTACATGCAAAAGTATATAAAATTATTTATTTTAAAAAAAACAAAATTATTTGTTTAATTAAGAAAATATCAATTTATAGAGTCATAAAAGGCAATTTTACCTCGCTTTCTTATGAGGGAATAATATTTTTTTTCACACAAATATTTATATCCAAAATCAATGCAAACAGGAAAGACATATCGATAGGATAATTTTGATTTTATACACGATTAGTACTGGATCACATCTTTTTTTTAAAAAAATGGATGAATTATTGTAATTTGATAAAGATTCCTTTACTACCCACCGTGATAGCCGAAGAGATCTCCTCATCATCAACAGCATCGGGAGCAACAGCATGGATTTTTATCCGGTAGCCTCCCGGGGGAAGTTTCCTGACATCCAGTTGTCCATTATGGTTTAACGTGCCCGGATTAATATTCTGCTGTGAATTGAATAAAACCCAGGGCCCATTGTTGTGAGAATACCACATGGTTTCAGTGACTGTTGCAAACCCCGAATACGTCAGATCCCAGGTAACCGGAATGAAATCGGTAATACTCCCGGATTTGGTAACAGTGAGGTTCGATAGATCCAGCGTTCCTGTCTGTGAACCAATTGGTGTAACGTTTGGGGTTACCGTGATGAAAAGATCGGGGAACTCCAGAAAATCGACCCCATCATTGAAACTGATAGTCGAGGTGTTGTCGAATAATTTGATCAGTCCTGTCTGGTTTGCCTTGAGACGGTAAGTTGTCTCCCACCGTTCGCTTATGTTGATCGTGCCAATATCAAAGTGCAGTTGATTATTTGCATTCCATTCATTGGTCTGATTCTTGAATGAACGCGTATTGTTTGGCCAGAGAATTGTCGTGCGTGAATCCGGAGATGTTCCCCCATTTTCTACCGGAACATAATCAAACGCCTGTCCTCCACTCATCGGGGTGCTGTTCACCTCGACATTCTGATAATTTACCTGCATGGTAGCATTCACACCAGCGATTGTTCTCAGGATCCCTGCAATATCTTTATATGCCTGCTGGAGTTCCTGAGGATTTGAAGGTTTGAAAAATTGTCCACCGGTCTTGTTTGCTAACTGTTTCATAACCGATTCAGCATTGCTTGTGGTGGAACCACCGTCATAATAGTAAACCGTGAAGATGTAAATTTTGGGATTGGCAGCTAATGCGGGTGCAACTATAGCATCTATATCAGCATTGATATTACCGCCACCGGCATCCCTCAGAACAATCACCGCACGCACTTCATCATCCGGTCTATCACCCTGAGTTTCGGTAATGTTGGTTATTGAATCGATTATTGATGGTCCGAATTCCTGTGCGTTTGTGCCTTTTACGAGATTGTCTATTTTTGTGTTAACAAGATCAAGGTTGGCCTGTGGAGGCAGATGGAACTTCTCGTTCTTCTCAGTTCCAAACGAAGTGAGACCAATATAATCCTGACCCTGTATCATCTCATCCACAAAAACCGCTGCTGCTGCTTTTGCACTATCAATTCTTTTGGGATAGGTAGGGGGTTGATCCGGATTTGAAAACATATTCGATGTGCAATCCATATCCAGCAGTGCTGTCACCGGAGCTCCACCCATTGCGTACCCGTCACCGGTCACCCTGATATTGACATCAAAGGTATCATTCAGCTGAATGGTCTGAGGCGTGGCACTTGCTTCTATACTGAGATACGGATAATTTTTCCAGCTTACAATAACATCTCGGTTCGTCGAATTCCATTGTGCATCAATAGTACAGGATGCATTCGCTGATTTATTATAACCGGGTTCGGTTCGCAGGGCAAATGCGCCGGGATAGAAGAGTACTATTGCATTTCCGTCACTATCGGTTGTTGCTGTGATATTGTCTAGTACAGATGAACTGCTGAAACTTGGAATCCCATTTATCGTACTGACATTAAACCCCCCGGTATTAATGCCTGATATTGTAAACTTCACAGATTCACCTGGAACAGGATTTCCCAACATATCGATCACAGTTGCTCGAACAAACGCCTTTTGTGTGGGTTCAACTTCCCTGCTCGCCATTGTCTGCGGGGTTACTGCAAGCACCATATTTGTTGGTGCGGAATTGACAAAGTGAGCAATAAGCTGATTCGTAACAGAATGATTATCGATAGAAATCGCATCGATTGTGATGTCATTTACCGTTATTTTGGGACCATAAGATAAACGGATTTGTCCCAGAGAATTTGAGGTATACAATTCTTGTTCATCGGGGAGGGTTGTATTCACCCAGATAGAGCGGTTTTTTACCGGATTGCCATAAGTATCATAGAGGAAATAGTCAATAGTAAATGCTTTTGTTGCAACCGGGAGGATCCCTCCATCTGATATACTCCCTGTCATAGAATAGGGTATCCCCGTCGCCTCGGTAACAATCCATTCGAATTGATCCTGTACACTTCCGAATTGATCCAAGAGAATATAGTTTGACCCGATTTTTGAGGATAATTTTACTGCAACAGACAGGTTTCCATTCGGATCAAGAGCGGGAGAAATATCGTGCCCGTATCCGACAAATTTGCAGTCATCGGGGGCAGGACCATGAGTATGCAGGCTGATTACGTGGACACCTCTTCGATTATCAATAGGATTTCCCCAGCGATCAGTAATGGAAATATTAAAGGGTATTTCAGATGCAACTTCTCCACGTAGCGGATAAGAAAAATATGGATAATAGGGACTGTCATGATCGATATTCTGAATTGTTGAATTGGAAACAGCCATTGCAGCTATAGTTGCAGTTATTTGTGGTGCCCCGCTTTTTGTCTTTACCTTAAAGGTACTCGAAGCCATACCAGAGAGAGATGTGGTGACCGTTGCTGGACTGAGCGTTCCATATAACGGATCAACTGCAAAGTTTACTGTCACTCCAGGTACAGCACCGGTATAACCGGGTGTAGTATTCGTTACTGTTATGGTGATGGTCGATTGATCAACATTGTTGGCGGTGACCCAGGTTTTGTCAGTGGAAACAGTCACGGTATCCGGGATCCCAACCGCTCCCACCGTTCCTACGAAAAACAGCACACTTATGATTAGTAATATTCCGGCATTCGCTCGCATACAAATCACATTGTTTGAGATGGTTACTTCTAATTGTATATAAATGTATTTTTTTTAAAAAAAGTTAAATTTATGGTTTTATTGAGAAAATATCGAATTAAAACACCAGAAAAAGGGATTATAATTCGTCCCTTTTGATGCTGTGCTGTTTCTTACGGCCGTTCCACATCCTTATACTGCCAAACACAATCAGAACGCCCATTATTCCGATAACAATCAGTGCGATAATCCCCCAGTCCGGATTCTTTTCCATGATGAGGGTTACTGATGCTGTGGCATTTCCCTGAGCAAACTGTTTCTGGACTGAGACTGACTGGTAGGAATCCTTTATGGCGGTAATATTGTAAAGAGTGTTGAATTTGACCTTGGTCCTGAACAAACCTTGGTCATCAGTAACACCCATTGTGTTTCCGTTCATGAGAATTGTCGCATTTGGCACTATTTTCTGGTCTTTTTCCTGGACAAAGAGAGTGAGATCTGCAGTTTCTAACGGTATCTCGAAAGTAAAGTCTTCACCCTTATTTGTGATGAGAATCGTACGATTCATACTACGATATCCGGTTTTCCTTACTTCCACATTATAGGAGCCGGAAATAAGATCGGGAAAATTAATGCGTCCAAACTGGTTGGTGGTTCCAGAAAGTGTACTGTTAATATACACATCTGCACCACTGATAGGATTACGATTTTCATCAAACACAGAGATGAATGCTCCCAGAGGTGCTTTTAAAAGTGCACCAGAATAAAGAGAATCGGTATTATTGACTGTTCTTGATTCAGTAACCGTCTGGTAACCACTCTTTCTGATATCAATAGTATAAACTTTATTTCGTGTGAGAGGTATAATCAGAATTCCCCTCAAATCGGTTTTTCCAACTGATACATTATCAATCCGGACTTCTGCATCCGGAAGAGGTATCAATTCATTTTTATCCTTTACGACAAAGGAGAAGCGACTTGCTGAGATCATCCAGTAATCTGCATTTTTATTTTCGGTACCCATTTTGATACTGTCACTTCGGGAAACGTAATCAGAAGCGTTGATATCAATAACATACATGGTTGTCGCATTTACACCAAAGGATACTGAACCTGAAACATCCGTCAGATTCATCTGTTTCATATTTTCCGCAGAAATATTTACCCTTGCGCCCGATACAGGTTCAAGGGAATCAGCATCGTAAAGATATACTTTAAGAGTCAGGTTTTTTCGACTAAGGTTAACAAAAACTGATGTTTCGTTTTTACCCACCAGCTTTTCCCAGTCTTCATACCCGGTCATGGAAACACGGATAAGGAGGTCATTCAATCCGGAGTGATTGAGAAACACCAGTCCATTATTATTGGTTTTGGCATACTCATCTCCATTCAGAAATACCGTGGCGTGAGGAATGGTCGAATTAGCTATACTATCCTGCACGGTGATTTGCAGGATCGTTGCCTGTGCAAAGCTGCAGAGGAGAAGGGTGCACAGCAGGGCAAAAAGGAAACGGTTTTTCCGGCGAAACATAAAGAATATCGCCTTCTGTTCATATTTGAGGGCATCGGTCTTATATTTCCGATACAGAGGGCACACGGTCTAAAAGCATGCCTTCTACGAGAATTGGCATGAGCCGCCGGCCTTCCTCGATTGCATTCTGGAGCCGCCAGTTTCTTTCTGCAAACAGGGTAAAAAGTGGTTCGCCCGCCTTGATGAGCTTGCCTTTTTTTGCATGCAGGAGGATCCCAGCACCGGCATCATGGGGAGCCCCCGCTATGCGGGCAAGAGTGATGAGAGCATGGTTGTTCATTTCGATCACATAGCCGGATGAAGGAGCATTTACCACAAACTGGTGTTCACCCGGAATAATATCACCGGATTTGACATTTGGATCACCGCCCTGGATCTCAATGATCTGGCGAAACTTTTCAAGAGCCTTCCCTTTTGTGAGGATCTCCTGTGCCATGGCAGCACCGGTACCTCGTGCAGCTTTCCCTGACATCTCAAGTGCAATACCGGCAAGAGACAAACTTTTCTGGATAAAGGAGTTCGGTTCAGTTGCACCCTCAAGCACCCGGAGTGCTTCAGCCACTTCGAGTTTCGGACCTATGCTTCGACCAACAGGAATGTCCCCGTAGGTAAGGGCACACTCGACTTTCATCTTAAGCCGTTCACCAAGTTCGATAAATTCCCGGGCAAGTTTTCTCCCTTCCTGCATATTGGCTATCTTGGTGTGCTGCCCAACAGGAATATCGATTACAACAATATTTGCCCCGACCGCATATTTTTTTGCCATAACACTGGCAAGCATCTGGCCACGGGCATCAATTTTAAATGGATATTCCTGAATGATGATCCGGTCATCTGCAGGAGCGATATTCGTCGCACCTCCCCAAACAATGACCCCCCCAACTTTTTCAGTCATCTTCTGCACTTCGGTTGCAGAGAACTCAACATTCGCAAGGACTTCCATGAGATCGGCAGTGCCACCTGCTCCGGTAATAGCACGCGAGCTTGTCTTTGGTATCTTCAGTCCGCTTGCAGCGATGATAGGAACAACCAGCAGGGAAATCTTGTTACCGGGAACACCGCCGATTGAATGTTTATCCACAATAGGTCTGGATGCAAACTTAATGTGTTCACCAGTCTCAACCATTGCGCGGGTGAGATGCTCAACCTCATCCATATCAAGCGGGTTGATATATGATGCAATGATGAAAGCCGTGAGTTCTGCTGAAGACAGATCATCGCTTACAACATCTTTGATAATCGTCAGCATCTCCTCCTTGGAGATTTTTCCGCCATCCATTTTCTTCTTGACATAGTCAAGCGAAGCTGGTCGTGCTGCTTCCCTCACTTCTATCTCAATACCGTCAATGAGATGGAGCCGTTCGTTTGTGAAACGATAAACACCGATGGTTCCCTGGGGTGTGATGGTTGATGTTGTCTCCACAAAAGCTGCAACTGATACACCGTTTTTCGAATTAATTACCTGGACACGGTCGCCATCAAGCACACCTATGCTGCGGGCATCCGCCCGGTTGAGCAGTACGCCCCTTGATGCAATATCCAGATTTTTTACATTTAACTTCACGTCTTGACCCTCCACAGGCGGGGAGACTTCCCCATTTATAAATCCTTCTCACAGTTACGTTAACCGCTCGGACATTAAAAGGGTGCCACTCCTAAAAGTCAGACCGGATAAGTCCCGGGGAATTAACCTATGTCTGCAAAAGAGCACAATCACGATTTATTATTAACGAGAGTTACGAAAAAAAAAGAGATTTAGATGTTAGTTCAGTGCCTGCGCACGACGATGAATGCTACTGCACCAAGACCGATCAATGCAATCAATGCAC
>Ga0208980_10001998_pt1 | contig 12391 bp, 7 predicted proteins | sample WetSurMetagenome_3_FD_187993 | JGI IMG/M metagenome (GOLD analysis project Ga0208980, IMG submission 187993) | Wetland microbial communities from Twitchell Island in the Sacramento Delta, sample from surface sediment Aug2011 Site A1 Bulk (version 2) | ecosystem: Environmental > Aquatic > Marine...
TAGGATGCGGGAATCCTGACTGTTCATATCCAGCCCCAGTTGCGGCTGCGAGATGCCGGTCATGACCATGCCGGTGACGACGACTCCGCCGAAGACCATCAGGCCCAGCGCCACCGCGCTGATTTTTTGAAGCGCGGGCTTGACCGCTCCGGAGGAGTCCATGACCATCAACACAAGGAAAACCGTCCACACGAACATGGAATAAGCGCTCAGACGGGAAATATCGCGCTCGGCCTGGTAGCTCAGGAAGAGCGGTGCGATCAGGCCCACCCATGCGCCGATGATCATGGCGCCTGTTATCCAATCACCGGACTTGAACCGCCGCCACGCCCAGACTGTAATCCAGGGGGTGAGCAGGATGACGACACCCAGTTCGCAGATGGCGACCAGCAGTTGGCCCGGTGACAGAATGCTGAGTGCGCCCAGATGTGCAGAGAAAACAGCCGGCGGCCAGCGCAGGCTGAACCCGCCCGCCTCGACTGCGCCCTCGACGCCGATGCCAGATGTTCCGAACACAGCCTGACGAAGAGTCTCGGTCAGCGTGCCGCCCTGCAGCAGGGCGAAAGGAACAGAAACCGCCAGCGCCAGGAAGCCGGGATGTGCGATGATCGCTTTGGTAAAGGCGGCGAATTTATTACCCGGTGGATTATTATTCCGAACCTGCACGATAGCCCACATGACCAGCGCCGCTGCGCCTCCGATGGCAAACAGCCCGTAACTTGTTTCCCAGACCAGCGCCCAGAGCGCCAGGGTAAGCCCGAGCGGGATCCACGCCAGGCGATGGGCGATGCGCGGAAAAACCAGCAGCAACAGGATGATGATGGCGGACGAGAGAATGTTCGAGCCGGCATGGAGCATGGTCAGCGGCGGGAAGATGCCGTTGATATAAGCCATCATGATCGGGGCCGGCGGGCCGCCGTCCAACGGCCAGCCCTGGAACAACGCCTGCGAGAAGGGCGCACCGGTCTCGCTGGAGCCTATCAAGTTGATGACTGGGTCGAGCCGCGCCAGTTGAACCTGTGGAATGAACAGGAGCAGGTAGCGGGTGCCCGAAGCAAAAGCGATGACGAGCGCTGCGATGGGTCCGGCCCATTGTTTAGCGGAATAACGCTGTGCCAGCAGGCTGGTGAGAAGGAGCGTCAGTGCAAAGACGATGGACTTGCCCAGGTCAAACGCGCTCCACGGGAGCAGACCGCCGATGCGCATGAGAGTCGCGGCGAACAGTTGAAAGCCGTAATGGTAGCGGAAGTAATAATCCGCGTTCAGGTAGAAATGAGGCGGGATGTCCCCGGCTGCCATGCGCGAGATTATGGTCAGGTTCTTGGGTTCGTCGAACAGCGCGACCCCGCGGCTGATCAAAAGAAAGGCGACGGTGATAAGGAACAAGGCGAGAAACTGGATCCAGGCGGATGTCAGGTCGCGCCAATTGAGGATGGGACGTTTACCTTTCCACGCAAAGGCCAGGCCGAGCAGCAGGGTGACGACTCCTGCTGAGATAAATGCCCAGTCTGCCGGAAGCCAGTGTCCGAGTAAATTCGCAAAAAAAGTGTAACCTGCCAGCCCGAGTGCCAGCCCGACCATCGGACGTTCCTTTTGCTCAAGGTTGAAAACGTGCGTGGCGAGCAGCCGGCCTCCCACAAACCACATCAGGGCGGTGATGAGCCAGGGGATGAAGTCCAGCGGGTTTCCTGTGCGCAGCCAGTACATGAATTTCGACCTTCCGGATGGTTTTGCAAAAGTATAGCACAGCCGCTGTGACGCGAAGACTAAAGATAAGTCCTTTGGATTGGTGATTTTCCTCCACAATAAACCTGACAGCCTCCAGAGCTAAGCTTTGGCCTTTTGGTTGTACAATAACCGTGTAAATTTCTGCGAGGAGAAATCTATGACCATTACCCTGAATGGCTCTGAATTGACCGTCGAAAAACTTGTGGCCATTGCCCGCGACGGCGAGAAAGTAGCACTCGACCCCGCCGCGCTGGAGCGGATCAAGATCTGCCGCGCCATGCTGGAGGAAAAACTCGCCAACAAGGAGATCATGTATGGCACCAACACCGGCATCGGCGAGTTTTCCGAGACGATGCTCGACGATGATCAGGTAAAGGAATTCCAACGCTACCTGATCTATAACCATGCCGCTGGAATCGGCGACCCGGCGCCCATCGAGCACGTCCGTGCAGCGCTGGCGGGACGCATAAACGTTCACGCGCATGGCAACTCAGGCTGCCGGCCTGAGATCACCCTGACGATGATCGAGATGCTTAACAAGGGCGTGACGCCGGTCGTGTGCCAGAAAGGCTCGGTCGGAGCCTCGGGCGACCTGGCCCCGATGGCTCAGGCAGCGCTGCTCCTTATGGGTGAAGGGGAAGCCTTCTTCAATGGCGAACGCTTGCCGGGCAAGGAAGCCATGCAGAGAGCGGGCATCCCCGTCCCCGGGCTCCAGGCGCGCGATGGGCTGGCCGCCATCAACGGCTCGAACCTGCTGACCGCCATGAGCGCCATCCATATATTTGATATGGAGCGTTTCATCAAGCAGGCGGAGATCGCTGCGGCGATGAGCCTGGAAGCATTGCTGGCAAATATGAAACCCTACGACACGCGTCTGCATGAGCTGCGCGGATTCAAGGGCGCGATCGCCTCCGCCAAAAACATCCGCAAGGTGCTGGAAGGCTCCGATCTGACCACCGGAAAGATGAAGACCAAGGTGCAGGATGCCTACTCGATGCGTTCCACGCCGCAGGTCATCGGCGCGGCGCGCGATGCCATTGCCTATGCCCGCTCTCAGGTCGAGATCGAGCTCAACGGCGTCGGCGACAACCCCATCTTCATCCCCGAAGCGCGGCTCACATTGACCGGCGCCAACTTCCAGGGCAGCCCGGTCGCCCTGCCGATGGATATGGCCGGCACAGCCGTCACCATGGTGTGTGTGCTGTCCGAGCGCCGCCTCAACCGCCTGACCAACCCGGCTCTAAGCGCAGGCCTGCCTGATTTTCTCGCCCACAGCCCCGGCTTCTACTCCGGGTTGATGCTCTCGCAATACACCGCGGACATGCTCATCGTCGAGCAGCGAATTCTCTCCGCGCCGGCCAGCATCCAGTCCATCCCGGCCGCCGCCGACCAGGAGGACTTCGTCTCGATGGGCATGAACACCGCCCTCAAGAACGGGCAGATCCTGGACAACGCCTTCGGCATCCTCGGCATCGAGTTCATGGCTGCTGCCCAGGCGCTCGATTTCCGCGAGTTCACCCCCGGCAAGGGGACGCAGGCGGCGCGCGAGACCATTCGCAAGCATGTTGCCCACCTCGAGGTGGACCGACCGCTTTACCCCGATCACAATGCCATGAAAGCGCTGGTGAAGTCCGGCGAGATACTGGATGAGGTGCAAAAGGCTGTTGGCGAATTGGATTGAATCGTGTAACGCGCCTGGGTTTACTGGTAATTCTGCTCGGGGTTTGGAGTTTCCGATAGAGACACGAAACGCTGGAGCGAGCCAATCCTGAAGGCGCTCATTCTTTAGTCATTATCCTTACCACAGACTTTTTTGGGTTTCAAAACTCCTTGTGAAAAAAACCACCCTCGCGGGAGCTTCCATTCTTAGAGGCTTTTGGTTTGGCTCCACCGGGGCGCTCTGTTCCTGCTTCGCGATGACGAAAGAAAGTGAGATTCTGACTTGATTTCGGATGTCGATCAAGCGGAGATCCGGCATATAATAATATTTACATTTCTTATAAACAAATCCCCATAGAAGGGTTCAACTGGCATGGCAGCACAGACTTTTAATTGCCCGACCTGCGGCGCACCGTTGGATTACGATGGCGGCCCAGAAACAACCATCCACTGCCCGTTCTGTAACAGCTCGGTGGTGGTGCCCGAAGAGCTCCGGCCTGAGATGCCACCCCAAATGGTGTTCGTTACTCGCTCCAGCGGATCAGGATGGAGCGCTTTGACGTTGGGAATTGTCGCCGTCATTATCATCCTGGTAATGACCGGAGTGGCATTTGCCATTCTGAGCGTGACCAGGGCCGATGACTCTCTTACCACGGTTAATGCCATTGCGTCGCCCACCCTGGTTGACCCGCCCACCGACACCCCTGAGCCATCTCCCACACCGGCTTATGCCAATCCCAAGTTGTCCTTTGGGGAAAATGGTATTGGCCCCGGCCAGTTCAACGACTCGCGTTACCTGGCGATAGACGGCAGCGGGACTCTGTATGTGGCGGATTACCAGGACGGGCGGATTCAGGCTTTCGATGCGACCGGAAAGTACCTGAGCCAGTTCACGGTGGGAGACTTGAAAACGATCATCCACGGCATGACAGCGGATCACCAGGGCAGGGTCTATATCGCCGCCGGCGATGTGCCGGATATCCTTGTCTATGATGGGAAGACCGGTCAAATGCTCGGGCAACTTACCAGTCCGAACGGAGGTGAATTTGGCGAAATGGCTGCCACAGCCGATGGCGGGCTGGCTGCCACCTGGTACGAAGGCAGATGGGGGATCATCACCTCCCTGGAAGGTCATCGCGACGACCTGGTCATGTTCGACTCTCAAGGCAAGATTGCCTCAACCATTCCATCCTTCATCAGCGGTCAGACCGGCGATCTGGCCCTCGATATTTATATTACCGTCGATGGCCTGGGAAAAATCTTCGCGTTAAGCGACGGCGTGGTTTATGTGTTTTCCCCGGAAGGCAAGTTCACCAACAAGTTCGGCAGCATTGGAGATCAACCCGGCCAATTCAGATACCCCCGTGCGATCAGCGTCGATGGACAGGACCAGGTCTACATCGGCGATACGGATTCCGTCCACGTTTACACCGCGGACGGTCGCTTTATAACTGATTTTCCCACCCAGGACTCAGCCAATTCCATGGTCATGGACGAACAGGGCAATCTATGGGTGCTGGGCGGAGAAAAAGTGACAAAGTATGTCATACAAGGTCGGTAAATTGTTTGTGGGATGCGGGATTTATTGTAATTGGAATATATTAACCCGAATCTAGATTTTGACCGCCAGGTCTCGCCTTATTAAAGCCGGATTTCGCATTTCACCGCATAAGCAAATAAATAATTTTCTGAGGAAATCACCCTCTGAAAATTATTTAAATCTTATTTCGCCGGTTCGCTCCCCACGATCCCGCCCAGCACATTCAGGCCGAGGCTCCACTCACTGCCCTGCTTCCAGATCTTGGGCTTTGATCGGAAAATTACCAGTGGTGACTCCCTTGGTTTGGTTGTATTATTGGTGGTGAATATTAACCCATGAAGATAGTCACCCACAATGGCAGCTTCCAAAGAGAAATTCCTAAACGTTAACTTTCTGTCCAAGTCGTTTGGCTCGGTGGATGCATTGAGCGGGGTTAATTTTGATTTGGAGCCGGGCGAAGTGCTGGGCATTGTGGGTCAGCGAGGCTCCGGGAAGTCAACCTTATTTCGCCTGCTTGGCGGGGTTTTCACTCCCACGAGCGGTGAAATATATATTAAAGGGGAACGCGTCCTTCTTCGTGCGGAATCCAATGTAAACGCCCTAGGCATCCAGGCTGCTTATCAGAATCCGCAGCTGGCGGACAACCTGAATGTTTTGAAAAATGTTTTTTTGGGCAGGGAGATTTGTGCTTTCGACCGCTGGAAGTGGTGGCCAAAAGAAGGTGAAATGGCGAGGTTGGCGCGGGAATTGTTTGCTGAGTTTGACTTGCCGCCTGAAATCATCACCGAAATGCCCTCTGAGCTTTCCAATGAGCAAAGACAGCTCGTAGCCATTGCGCGGACTCTGTGCCTCCCGTGTAATCTTTTGCTGCTTGATGATGTCCTTGCGGCGCTCAGCTTTCAACGCCAGCAAATTTTATTGAACCGTATCAGGGAACTTTCTGCGCAAAATGTTGCCGTGATTATCAGCAGTGACGATTTGAAGCATATATTTGCCGTAACCAATCGAATTCTTGTGCTGTTCAATGGACGGCAAATTACCTTGAGGGTGACCTCTGAAACCACCCCGCGTGAGATCGTGGAATTGATTGTGGGCTCAAACCGCCAGGACCAGGTCACGCCGGTGATCTGGGCTTTTGAGAACTATCATGCTGCGCAGCGGCAGACCGAGGAATTGCTGCGGTCCCAAATGGCGTTGCGCCAGAGCCTGGAGGAACAGGATTCGCTCAATCGCCAGTTGGTTGAACGCCTCCGCACGCAGGTCGTTGCTCTGGACCACCTCAACCTGGCATTACAGGAGGCCAACCGGCGCTCGATGACCGAGCGCGAGGCGGAGCGCAAAGCCCTGGCACGGGAACTGCATGACCAGGTGATCCAGGATCTGTTGAGCTTTAATTATCAGCTGGAGGAATCCGAGACGGAAACTCTGGATGATGTTCAGCGTCAACAGCTGGCGGATATCCGCAACGGCATCCGTGAGGTGGTCAGCGGTTTGCGCCAGTTGTGCAGCGACCTGCGCCCACCCACCATCGACAGCCACGGTCTTTCGGCGGCCATCCGTTCGCTGACACACCAGTGGTCAAAACAAAGCGGGATTCACGTGGAACTGGAGATTGACCCGGACCTGGGGCGTCTGCCGGAGCCGATCGAATTATCGGTGTTTCGCATTATCCAGGAAGGGTTAAACAATGTGCGCAAGCATTCCAATGCCACAGAAGTCAAATTGGTTTTGCAGCGGGCGCCAACTGCCAACCTGATCGTCCATTTGCACGACAATGGACGCGGCATCCCAAAACCGGTCAATCTGGCTGCATTTTCAGGCGCGAAGCATTTTGGTCTGGTTGGAATCAGCGAACGGGTAAGTTTGCTTGGGGGGACCATGCGAATTGAATCACCCACCTCAGGGGGGGTCCAATTGCTGATTGAAATTCCCAGCCCCTATCCGACGGTGGCCGCCTGATCATTATCCCAGGGCGTCTTCAACCACCTGGCGCACAGTGGCAGCATCGATATCCTTTTTGTCCAAAAAGGCGAGTGCGCCGGCACTCAATGCCAGCCGGCGGAATTCCCGATCAGGATAAGCGCTGATGAGAATCATCCGTGTGGATGGGGAAGCAGCCTTCATGCGTCTTGCGCATTTAATGCCGTCTTCCTCCTTGAGAACAACGTCAATAAATGCAAGCCTGGGTCTGGCCTGCTCAGCAAGACGGATGGCATCATCGATGTCCTCAGTCTCGTAGATGGTTAGAAACGGGTAAGTCTTGCCCAATAATTTTCCCAATTGGGCTCGGTAACGCGGATTGTCGTCCACTAAAAGTACGGCAAGCGTTTCGGCTGAATGAGCGCCTTGCCTGTTCTGCAGGGTATCCTGCCGCGGGATTGCGAGCAATTCGGGATGGTGACTTGCATAGGCATTCGCTTCCAGACGGCTTTCGACCCCAATGGTTCGGTAGAGAGCTGTAAGGTGGTTTTCCACTGTTTTTATGCTGATTTTCATAACGGCCGCAATTTTATGGTTGCTGTAACCCTGTGTCAACAGGTAGAGGAGCTCCCTTTGACGACGGGTGAGAGGCGTTTCCCGGTTTGGATGGATCGCGTGTTGGTCGATGAGGCGGCTCATTAATGGATCGGAGATCCAGCGTCCTCCTTCCATGATGCGGCGGACTGCCAACTGTAAATCGGACAATGGTTGGTCTTTGAGATGGTACCCGTTGACGCCGGCAGCAAGCAACCCAACTACATAAGCCTGGTCGTCATACGCGCTGACTGCCAGAATCTTCAATTCCGGATATTCCGCGCGGATTCTTTGAGCTGCTTCCACGGGTTCGAATAAGGGCATGTTGACATCCATCAACAGCAGATCTGGCTTCTGCTCTGCAAGAGCATGGAATAAATCAGCTCCGTTGGCTACTTCTCCCACAATTTCCACTTCTGGCAGGCTGGTCAAAGAATCACGCAAACCGGCTCTGATGAGGGCATGATCATCTGCTATTACTGTTCTTACCGGCTGCATGGGAAAAATTTCATCCTGTGTCGTAGGGGGAAATCCCCCTGATGGCTAGGGGGAATTTCTGGGAAAAACCTGGGAGTATGGGGGTTGAGATGCGGGATGGTTTTTTATATGATAGTATTATACGCTTATGTTTCCCAACAGAACAGGAGGTTTATTTCCGCATATATACACCAGTGATCCCCTTATCTCTACCAACCCATAAAATACAATTAGGAGGAACGTCAATGTTTAAGAAGAGTTCGCTTTACACATTAGTTTCGCTTCTGTTCATTGCGACAATGATCTTGTCTGCGTGCGGCGCCCCAGCGAAGCCGACCGAGGTTACCGGGAGCAAGGTTCCGGTAGGCATCGTATTGCCGACGAAGGATGAACCGCGCTGGCTGCAGGACGAAACCCGCTTCAAGGATGCACTCACCGCAGCGGGATACGAAGTGCAGATTCTGTTCAGCCAGGGTGATTCCGCCAAAGAGAAAGCCAATGTGGAATCGTTGATCAGCCAGGGCATTACAGTCCTGATCATCTGCCCGCAGGACGGGACTGCAGCCGCAGCGGCTGCTGAAGAAGCCCGGGACGCTGGCGTGAAGGTAATCTCGTACGACCGGTTGATCCGCGACACGGATGCAGTGGACTACTATGTCACGTTTGACAGTGTGGCAGTAGGCGAGGCCTGGGGGCAGTATCTGATCGACCAGGCGAAGGGCAAGGACAACAACCTGTATCTGTATGCAGGTGCGGCATCCGATAACAATGCCTTCCTGTTCTTTGAGGGTGCATGGAACAAGTTGCAGCCGAAGATAGCGGATGGCACATTTGTCATCAAGAACTCGAGCGAGGCGGTGGCGCTGAAGGACAAGGCCAAGCTGAGCCGCGACGAGATGGCGAAGATCATCGGACAGGTGACGACGAACTGGGACTTCACCGTGGCGAAGAACCTGGCGGAGGCCAACCTGACGGCTGCTCCGGCGACGGACAAGGGCACTGTGTATATTGTTGCGCCGAATGATGGGACCGCGCGCTCGATAGCCGACGCATTTGCTGCGGACAAGGATGTGACGAAGTATTACATCACGGGGCAGGATGCGGAGAAGGCCTCGGTGCAGTACATCATTGACGGCAAGCAGTCGATGACGGTGCTGAAGGACGTACGCACGCTGGTGGGTGATGCGATCGCAGCTGCGGTGGCCTATCTATCGGGTGGAGAGCCTGAGAAGACAACGAGCTATAACAACGGGAAGGCAGAGATACCAGCCAAGCCTTCTGCGATTGTGACGGTGACCAAGGACAATGTCAAGGAAGCGGTCATCGACTCGGGTTACTATCCGGCCAGTGATTTCACCGGTCTCCCATAAGTAAGAACGGTTAAAAATACAGGAATAGTGGTGCTTTAATCATCACTATTCCTGTATAATTCTGTTTATACTTTCTGTTCAATTTTAATGGATGGTGCCTTGATGAACACTCCACTGCTTGAGATGAAGAACATCACCAAGGAATTTCCCGGGGTTAAAGCTTTGAATAATGTCAGTTTTCAAGTTGCCTATGGAGAAATTCATTGCCTGGTAGGGGAAAATGGCGCCGGAAAATCCACGCTCATGAAAGTGTTGAGTGGAGTTTATCCTCATGGAACCTATTCAGGCGAAATCCACCTGGGTGGGAAGATCCAGGAATTTTCGGGCATCCGTGATAGTGAAAAGGCGGGCATTGCCATCATTTATCAAGAGCTGGCACTTATCCCTGAGATGTCTGTATATGAGAATATTTACCTTGGGAACGAAATCAAGAAAGGCTTGCAGATCGATTGGAATGAAACCATCAAGCAGGCCAGCGCGGCACTGGAAAAAGTCCGGCTTAAAGTAAATCCGTCCACCAAGGTCAAGGATCTGGGAGTGGGTAAACAGCAACTGGTCGAAATCGCCAAGGCATTGAGTAGGGACGTGAAATTATTGATTCTCGATGAACCGACCTCTGCGCTGAACGAAGACGATTGTGAGAATTTATTTGAATTATTGCGGGGGCTGAAAGAGCACGGAGTCACCTGCATCTTGATTTCACACAAGTTGAGGGAAGTGATCAAAATTGCCGATTCGGTTACCGTGCTCCGGGACGGGCAAACCATATGTACGTTGAATGCAAAAAAAGGTGAGGTTTCTGAGAACGCCCTGATTAAAAACATGGTGGGGCGGGAGATCGATAATATCTACCCCAGTAGAATCCGGCTCCAGTCCGAAAAGGTCGTACTTGAGGTGAAGAACTGGAATGCCTATGACCCGAACCTGGGACGCGCGATCCTCAAGGATGTATCATTTAATATCAAGAAAAGTGAAATTGTCGGTTTTGCCGGTCTGATGGGTTCAGGCCGCACCGAACTGGCCCTGAGTCTGTTCGGCAATCCCGATGGCTATCAGATCAAAGGTGAAATGCAGGTCAAAGGCGAGAAAAAACACTTCTCTCATCCACGGGAAGCCATTGACGCCGGGCTGGCCTATGTTACCGAGGATCGAAAAGGCGATGGATTGATTCTGATCCAGGATATAAGGCAGAATATTACGCTTGCGAATTTGCGCGAGATATCAAATCGAGGGGTTATTAATAACAACCTTGAGGTAAAGATTGCCAACGAATACAAAAAGAACCTTGATATAAAGACGCCCAGCATTGAGCAGAAGGTGGTAAATCTGAGCGGCGGCAACCAACAAAAAGTGTCACTTGCCAAATGGTTGTTCGTCAAGCCGGACATTTTGATCCTGGATGAGCCCACGCGCGGGATCGATGTGGGCGCCAAGTTTGAAATTTACACCATTATGACCAGGCTTGTGGAGGAGGGCATGAGCATCATCATGATCTCATCCGAACTTCCCGAGATCTTGGGCATGAGTGATAGGGTCTATATTGTTTCTGAGGGCAGGGTGACCGGCGAATTGCCGATTGAGAGTGCGACTCAGGAAAAGATTATGCAACTGGCAACGAATTGAGGAGGCACACCATGTCGTTCTTTACTGAATTTCGTAAACTGTTGTCAGAGAATATCCGTGAATATGGGATGTATATTGCTCTTTTTGTAATTATGGCGTTTTTTACCGTGGCGACAAACGGCTTGTTCTTGTCGCCGAGAAATATAAGTAATTTGATCAACCAGACGGGATACATCGCCGTGCTGGCGGTTGGAATGACCCTCGTGATCGTCATCCGGCATATTGACCTCTCGGTGGGTTACCTCTCGGGTTTCCTTGGGGCTCTTGCGGCAATCGCCATGGCAGATCCAAGAGTCATACCCAATGGATTGAACCTCCCTGCATTCGTGGTTATCCCCATCATTCTTTTTCTGGGAATTCTTGCCGGTATGCTCACTGCATTTATGGTCGCTCAGCTGGGCATTCCAGCCTTTGTTGCGACGCTGGCCGGCTGGCTGGCCTATCGAGGCGCACTGGGGCTTGTAACAGCCGGCACAGGAACCATCATAATTTCAAACGAGATTTTTAATGCTTTGAGCAACGGTTTTATCCCCGATATTTCCGTTGCGAGTATTGAGACCTTGATTGCGGTGCATAAACTCACCCTGCTTATCGGCGCATTGGCTATTGCCCTGCTCATATTCGGCCAGGTAAGAGACCGCCGGACCAAGCAGTCTTATAACTTTGAAGTGCTTCCCATGAATATGTTTATCCTGAAACTGGTTTTCCTTTCCATTATCGTGGGTGGCATTACATGGATTTTGGCGGGATACAATGGCCTCTCCTGGACGGTCGTCATCGTGCTGGCCGTGGTGATTATCTATAACTTTATAACCACGCAGACAGTTCTCGGAAGGCATATTTATGCGATCGGCGGAAACCCTGAAGCCGCCCAGTTAAGCGGCATCAGCGTGAAGAAAATCACTTATGTAGTCTTTGGCTCGATGGGGATGCTCTCAGCTTTGTGCGGCATCATGTATGCCTCCCGCTTTAAATCGGCGACCACGACAGCGGGTCAATTGTTGGAATTGGAGGCGATTGCGGCCGCTTTCATTGGCGGAGTTTCCCCGGCGGGCGGTATTGGCAAGGTTATCGGGTCGCTCATCGGCGCTCTGGTGATGGGATCACTCTCGAGCGGGATGAACCTGATGGGCATCGACATATCTGTTCAGTATATTGTGAAAGCTCTCGTGCTTGCAGCTGCGGTCATCTTTGACGTTGCAACACGATCGCGCAGCAAATAATAACCGGTTGTTTTGACGCTTATCCAATAAAAATCTGCGAAGTGTGGTTTCCTTCGCAGATTTTTTGGATGATGCTCATTGCCCGGCTATGATTTCTGACCAGGTGGAGCCACAGCCGAAGCGCTCAACCGGGCAGTTCGTGCTGGATCTAATCAAGACCTGCGGTCCAAATCTGGAGCAGGTCCATATATTCCAATTACAACAAATCCCGCCTCCCACAGACAATTTACCTTTCTTGAATCATATACTCTGTCACT
>Ga0208980_10001999_pt1 | contig 12389 bp, 9 predicted proteins | sample WetSurMetagenome_3_FD_187993 | JGI IMG/M metagenome (GOLD analysis project Ga0208980, IMG submission 187993) | Wetland microbial communities from Twitchell Island in the Sacramento Delta, sample from surface sediment Aug2011 Site A1 Bulk (version 2) | ecosystem: Environmental > Aquatic > Marine...
CGTGAATGTCGGCAAATAGTACTGTCGCCATATTGAATTTAAGCGATCTCTCCTTTCTATCTGCTTCCTTAAATTCCTTAAGTCCCTCCGGGGAAATCTTCTCATAAAGAGCTATAATCTTTTTATTATCTCTGGTAAGCTGTTCTGTCATCTTTTCCAGTTTCTTTATATGCTCAACCAGATCCTGATTTTGCTTTGCCAGTCTGACAATCCTTTTTACAAGCTCTTCATTAATAGTTGCCGACATAATAACGTTGATTGATCAGTAAATATAATAATTTTGTAGCGAAAATGTATTTCATGTTTATAAACTGTCTGGAATAAAGAGTGACCTGTGTGCTGAGTGTGCAGAACCTTATTTTCTGAATAATCAAAATGACCTATGCTTGAAAATACCAGAGGTATAATACTCCGACAGATTAAATTCACAGATTCAGGTATTATTACCCAGATTTATACTAGAAAATTCGGAAGACAATCTTTCCTTATTAAAGGAATGAGAAACAAGAAAACAGGAAAGCACAATATCCTGTTTCAACCTATGTTTATTCTTGATCTGGTGCTTTATTACAAGCAAAAACGTGAAATGCAAATGCTGAAAGAATTTTCTTCTTACTACACTCCATCTGATATTTATTCAAATGTTAAAAAGAGCAGCGTTGCTCTTTTTCTTGGTGAGGTCTTAACATCGGTTCTGATAGAAGAAAGTCCTCATACTGAGATGTATGACTTTATAGAAGAGTCAATCATCTACTTCGATAAATGCAAGGATGGTTATGCAAATTTCCATATTGCCTTTCTGTCAGGACTCAGCGGCTTTCTTGGATTCGAACCAGGTCAGAGGCTCGAAAAGAAGGATAGGTTTTTTGATATGATCAATGGCATTTTTGTGCAAACACCACCGGTGCATGGAAACTATGCTGACGAGGAAATTACAGCTATCCTTGCTGACTTTTTTGTCGCATCATATGACTCTATTGACAAAATCTACCTTACTGGCAAAAAGCGAAATGATGTACTCGAAGCCCTTCTCAGATTCTATTCGCTTCACCTTCCTGGTCTTAAGAAAATAAAATCGCTGGAAATACTTAAAGAGGTTTTCAGTTAATTTTTGATCATTTCGCTAATGTTTTTTATATATCTTTAGTTTCCCAACTGATCAATTAATGGCGATTATACCTTCAATAATTAACTGGCTTAACATCAAGCGTATCAGTCAAATTGAAATATTTAAAAAATACCCTTTTGAAACACAGCAGGAAACTTTGTACAAGTTGCTGGCGAAAGCTGCTAATACGGAGTGGGGAAAAAAGTTCAGGTATGCATCGATCGTTTCTATAAAAGAGTACCAGTCAAGATTTCCGGTCCAGACATATGAGGACCTGATCCCTTATGTTGAAAGACTACGAAAAGGGGAAGCTAATCTTTTATGGCCAGGAGAAATAAAGTGGTTCGCCAAGTCTTCAGGCACGACTTCAACAAAAAGCAAGTTTATCCCCATGAGCCGCGAAGCGCTCGAAGACTGCCATTACAGAGCTGCAAAAGATATTCTGGTAATATATACAATGCTTAGACCAGAAACGCGGATATTTTCGGGTAAAAGCCTGACCCTGGGAGGCAGTCATAGAATAAACCAATTCAGCAATGATTCATTATATGGAGATCTTTCAGCAATTCTGATTGAAAATGCCCCATTCTGGGTTGATATTATCAGAACTCCGAAGCAAAAGATTGCTCTGCTCGAGGATTTTGAGGAGAAACTTAACCTGATAACAAAATCAACTATTAATGAGAATGTAACAAGTATTTCAGGTGTTCCCTCATGGTACCTCGTACTAATAAAACAGATCCTGGCTTTTACAGGAAAAACAAATCTGCTTGATGTATGGCCGAATCTTGAGGTCTTTTTCCACGGAGGTATAAATTTTACTCCTTACCGGGAACAGTACAAAAAACTTATCGCCGGTGATCAGATGAATTATATGGAAACTTATAATGCTTCAGAGGGTTTTTTTGGAATACAGGATGATCCTTATAATAATGATATGCTCCTTATGCTCGATTATGGAATCTTCTATGAGTTCATCCCAGCTGATAAAACAGGTCTTGATAATCCCCCGGTATATACAATTGCGGAAGTGGAAAAGAATATTAACTATGCAATTATAATTTCTACAAACGGTGGCCTCTGGCGATACATGATAGGCGACACTGTTGTCTTTACATCCCTTGATCCTTACCGGTTCAGGATATCGGGACGTACAAAACATTTTATAAATGCATTTGGAGAAGAGGTGATAATTGACAATGCTGAGAAGGCTCTCGACGCAGCCTGTAAAGCCACAGAGGCTGTTGTAGCTGAGTACACTGCAGGACCAGTTTTCATGGATACCTTGTCAAAAGGATCACACGAATGGATCATCGAATTCGATAAACCACCTTCAGATTTGAATCTGTTTGTTGATATTCTTGATAATACACTTAAATCAATAAACTCAGACTATGAGGCCAAACGATACAAGGACCTGAATTTAATTATACCCGTGGTCAGATCGGTCCCTTCCGGAACCTTTAGCGAGTGGTTGAAGACAAAAAATAAATGGGGAGGACAAAATAAGGTGCCTCGCCTCTCCAATTCACGGGAATATATTGAGGATCTCTACAAAATAGCCGGAATTTATGATGTAAAAGTTTAGAGTGAAAGAGAGTATGGAGTTTTACCTGTTGCCGGCGAAACAATTGGGCATATTTAACCAAAACAGGTTAACCTTCATCATTTTTTACTAATTTTATAGACTCTTATTTAAAATAGTCTGACTTATGCATATAGCAATAGCAGGAAATATCGGATCGGGTAAAACAACGCTGGCAGGATTGCTGGCAAAACAGTATGGATGGGTTGCCCATTATGAAGATGTTGATGATAATCCATACCTGAATGACTTCTATGAAGATATGCAACGCTGGTCATTTAACCTGCAGATCTATTTCCTTAATTCACGCTTCAGTCAGATCCTGGAAATAAGGAAGTCGGATAAGACTATTATTCAGGACAGGACTATTTATGAAGATGCTTATATTTTTGCTCCTAACCTTCATTCGATGGGATTAATGTCTACCCGTGACTTTGATAACTACTCTTCACTTTTTAAAATGATGAGTTCACTGGTAAAACCACCCGATCTGCTTCTCTATCTGAGAGCATCTGTTCCTACCCTTGTGAACCAGATCCAGAAAAGAGGAAGGGAATATGAAAGTTCAATACGCATTGATTATCTTAAAAGATTAAATGAAAGGTATGAAGCCTGGATGGAAACATACAATCTTGGAAAGGTACTAATAATTGAAGCCGACCACTATAATTTCCCAAATAACAGCGATCACCTTAGTGAAGTAATAGATAAAATTAACGCCGAACTGCACGGATTATTTTAAATCCCGGAGAAGTCGGGTCATCACTCCTCCGGAATTTATGCTCACTTACTTATTTTTTTGTCTCTGCTTTTGGTGCAGGAGTCAAAGCTACCTCCACGTAATTCCTGGTATTCAAATATTTATTGGCAATATCTTTGATCTGTGCAGCTGAAAAAGAATTAATAAAAGTCTTATATTCTTCAAGAGAAAGGATCTTATCCCCTAACAAAAAATGATTTTGAAGAGCAGAAAGCCAGAAACTGTTCTCTTTCATGCGTGTTTCACGATCACGGATTAAAGTTTCTTTTACTTTGTTCAAATCAACTTCAGCCGGACCAGCTTTTTGAATTTTACCCATCTCATCCAAAACACTTTGAGATAGTTTTTTAATGCTATCCGGATTGCAACCCCACATTGCTTGAATAGTATAAAGCGGCTTTGGAAGTTTTGAAGCGTTCCCATTAACACTTACTCCATATACCCCTCCCTGTTCTTCCCGCATTGATTCCCTGCATTTTATTGCCAATATATTCATTAACATACTGAAACCCTGGCGATCCTTATCATTCCATTTAAATTCACCCTTCCATATCATAGCTACAGAACTCTGAGGTTCTGAATTCTTTGGAACAGTTACAACGAGTAAACCCTTTGGGAAACCTGGTGTTACATCTTTCCATGTCTCCTTCCTCTTTATAGAAGGAAGTCCTCCAATATACTTTTCCAAAAGTGGAATCACCTCATCAACCTTAAAATTTCCTACCATGATATATGTGAAATCGCTGGCATCAGCAAAACGATCCTTAAAGATACCAATAGACCTGTCTAATTTAACCTGGTTGAGCTGAGTTTCCGAAGGAATTGCGATAACCCTCGGGGAATTTTGTGAGGTTATCTTTGATAATGTATCCTGAAAAATTACCTGCGGATTTGCCCTCATTGGTTTTATCATGTTCCTTATCCTCGACATATAAGCATTAAAGGCGTTCTCATCTCTTCGGGTTTTTGTAAAATAAAGGTAATTGAGTTGTAACATCGTTTCAAGATCTTTTGGTGAACAGTTCCCATTTACGCCCTCCCGGAGATCACTGATGTATGGATTAAGTTTCGCTGTACTTCCGGAAAGCTTTTTCTGTAATCCTGTAAAATCGAAATCACCAAGCCCGCTTTGTGTTATTATTGCCGTAGCCAGAGTTGCTGACATTATATCACTGTCAGGATATATTGAGGTGCCTCCCGGACTGTAAGCCGACAATACAATTTCATCATTTTTGAAGTCAGTTGATTTTAAAATCATATGAACTCCATTACCAAAGACCAATTCCGTAAAACCTGTTTTCGCATCTTCAGTTTTTTTCATGACTTTGGAGGCTACAGGTAATACAGGCAGCAAAGGAACATCCGATACTTTGTCAACGTAAGCTTCAACTTTCTTTGTCTTCACTCCTGCAATTATCTCTTTTACCTTTTGTTCTGTGGGGACAACGATTCCTTCTTTTTCCTGGGCAGTGATGAGTGCAGCCATATTGTTATCGGTAGTCCATGACTTTCCAAGGCTGTTTAATTCTTCAAGTGTTATATCCGGAAGGTATCCTTTCACTATTTCAAATTCTTTTTGAATTCCGGGGATACATTCTTTATCAAGATAGTTCCTGACAAATTCGTCGGCATATGAGCTGGATTCTGTCTTATCTGATTCTTTGGCCATTTTTTCATAATTGGTAAGAGTCTCTTTTTTCTCACGCTCCAGTTCTGTTGAAGTAAAGCCAAACTGACGAGCTCTTTCATTTTCTGTGAGAGCTGCTTCAATGCTCTTTTCAATCTGATTCTCCTTCGCTCCGACAGAAATAGAGTAAACATCTACTGATCGTCCTATAAATGAACTATATCCGGCATATGCGTATAAGAACGGTGATTCTTGTTTTTGTGCAATTTCCTGGAATCGATTATTTAACATTCCGGTATATAATGACCTGATCAGCTGATTACGGTAATCTTTGAAGGTGATGTTATCAGCTTTTGGATGTTTAAAAAATATATTTGCATTAAAGCCGGTTGCTTCCTTATCTGTGACCACGCTTATAAGTGGATCAATATTGTCCGGAACAGGGTATTCCATCCTTTCAACCGGATTTATTGCTTTGGGGATCCTTCCAAAATACTCCTTTATTTTTTGCTCTGCCAGTGCAGCATCAATGTCTCCGACGACAACGACTGCCATCAAATCGGGACGGTACCATGATTTGTAAAAAGCTCTCAAAGTATCGTGAGGGAAACTTTTAATTATATCTATTTTCCCGATCGGGAGTCTCTCGGCATACTTAGAACCTTTTAAGATTACCGGGATATATTTTTGCATCATCCGGTCTTCCGCTCCAAGTCCTAACCTCCATTCTTCAATAATAACACCTCTTTCTTTGTCAATCTCGACATCATCCAGGCTTACCTGATGAGCCCAGTCCTCAATCACCTGAAACCCTCTGTTGATCCACTCAATACTGTCAGTCGGAATCTTTAGCATATATACTGTCTGGTCAAAACTGGTGCCTGCATTTATCTCAGCACCAAACTTCACTCCCATCTCCTCGAGCATATCGATAATTTTATTACTTGGGAAATTTTTGGTGCCATTAAAACACATGTGTTCCATAAAGTGAGCTAAACCCTGCTGCCCGTCAGTCTCACAAACGGAACCGGCATTGACTGCGAGCCTCAACTCCATTCTTTTTTCAGGCTTCTTATTTACCTTAATATAATAGGTAATACCATTTTCCAGCTTCCCGATATGTATATTCGGATCAGAAGGAATAGGTAGATCAGGATTTTGGATTTGCGCAGAAGTTACGCTGAAAAATAATCCTGATAAAACCGAAAGAAGAATAAGTTTAAAAATTTTCATAGCAATAGTTTTAAAAGTGATTTGAGAATTAACTAATTAAAGAATTGACATTAACATTTTGGTATAAGCAGCACTGAAAATGTTATCCAAACATTGGACAAAGAGTAAATTTAGATATTAATTGTTAAACTCACAATGAATAAATCAATTTTTGTAGAGACGCCAAAGTTGGGCGTCTCTACATTTAATATATAATTACATTCATTAGTGTCCATTAAAATATAATTGATTTTCAACTGTATACAATTTATTTTTTTGACATCTAGGTAATCTTGGTTTGTAAGTTGCTGGTTTTGAGTTATTTTGTCAAATTGTGTTATGTTTAAAATATGTATACTTATAGTATTTAATTCACTTACCGTTGGCTAAAGCCAACGGATGAAGATATTGACCAGGTATGGGCTTTAGCCCAATTAAAGGACTAAAGTCCTTTTTGTGAGGCTGTTAAAACCGTTGGCTAAAGCCAACGGTAATTGAAAACAACTAAAATGATCAGAGCTTAATTGTGATTTCATTTCAAATCGTCACACTATAAAAAACCACTACAACCTAAATGTATTCAAGATTTCAAAGAACTATATTTAGTTTTTAGTGGACACTAATGAATTACATTTTAGTTTGATTTAATGCTTTTTCATAATCTGTGATTGATCTTTTTGAATTAATATATTACCTTTCGATTCATAATAAAATAATTATCCATGAGTTCAACACGCAGAGATTTTATTAAGACGGCATCAGTTCTTGCAGCCGGTAGCGTTGTCCCATTAAATGCTCTCACTAAGACAGGAACATATGTTTCTCCCAATGATAAAATACGGGTAGGTCTCATTGGGGCAAATGGAATGGGTTTTAATGATCTGACCTCTTTTCTGAAGAACCCCGAAATAGAATGCATAGCATTGTGTGATATTGATCGGAATGTACTTAATAGCCGTACAGATGCTTTGGTAAAACTAGGTTTCACCAAACCCAAACTTTATGTCGATTACCGAAAGATGCTTGAAAATAAGGATATTGATGCTGTGATTATCGGTACTCCCGACCACTGGCATTGTCTGATCCTGGTGGATGCACTCGAGGCGGGAAAACATGCATATGTAGAAAAACCCATTGGGAATTCAATTGCCGAGATAAATATCATGCAGAAGGCTGTAAAGAAGCATGGAAAGATTGTTCAGGTTGGACAATGGCAGAGAAGTCAGCCTCATTTTGTTGACGCAATAAACTATCTGAAAACCGGAAAACTTGGCCGCATCCGAACATGCAAAGCATGGTCTTATGTAGATTGGAAAGGTGCTGTTCCAAAAGTCCCCGATTCTCCAGTCCCGGATGGCGTCGATTATGATATGTGGCTTGGTCCCGCACCAAAACGTCCATTTAATAAAAACCGTTTCCATTTCACCTTCAGGTGGTACTGGGATTATGCGGGCGGTCTTATGACCGACTGGGGGGTCCATCTCATCGATTATATTTTATATGGCATGGGCAAAAGCCTGCCGGCCTCTGTAATGGCCATAGGTGGCAAATATGCATTTCCCGACGATGCAATGGAAACTCCCGATACCATGACTGCAGTATATGACTTCAAAGATTTTACCATGATATGGGAACACACCATCGGGATCGGTCTCGGTAACTGGAGAAGACCTCACGGAATGTCCTATATTGGAGAGAACGGCACTTTGGTACTCGATCGGAACGGATGGGAGGTAGTACCTGAAAAACAGAGAATTGAAGCTCTTCCTGTTCAAAAAAACGTTGGTATTGGTCTCGATCTTCACGTTAAGAATTTCATCGATTGCCTCGTGAATAATACGCCTCAGAAACTAAATGCAGGAATTAATGTCGGCAGGGATGTTGCACTTGTTGCTCAGATGGGGAATATTGCATTCCGGACAGGCGAGAAAGTCAATTGGGATGATTCAAAACAATCCTTTCAGACAAGTACAGCAAATAAGTTTATTGTACCTGAGTACCACAATGGCTGGACTTTACCGAAATATTAAGGCTGTTGAATGATATTCAAGTTCTTTAAATTTATTATTGTCGGCTTTTCAGGGTTGATTGTCGATTTCTCAATTACTTTTCTTCTTAAAGAAAAATTAAAGCTGCACAGGTACCTGGCAAATTCGGCTGGCTTTACTATTGCTGCCAGTTCAAATTATCTTTTTAACAGATTCTGGACATTTGAGAGCAATAATCCAAAAGTTCTTCTTGAATTTGGCACATTCTTTATAATCTCACTGATCGGTCTTCTCATTAATAACCTGTTTCTCTATCTGTTTGAGAGGAAACTCAAATTTTATTTTGCCAAATTTCTGGCTGTCATGGTAACTTCTGTCTGGAATTTCACTGCCAATTACTACCTTAATTTTGCTCATTGACAGTAGCTTTGCTGAATTTGCTGCTTCCGGTATCATACAAAATTCCGGTTTCCGAACATATTAACATTCTGTAATCCCCCGGTGGTAAATTTTCAATTGAGAACTGACAATCCAAAGTAATTGTATCTCCCACATTTAATTGTTTAACGTAATCGGGGAGTTCAAGGTTCTTTTTTACCTCCATGTTACCTTTCTTAAAGAACGCGATCTGAAATATGACCGGCAACTCCTTATGCTTCAGGTTAATTACATATGGATAAGGATTAAAAATCTTCAGTTTTACAGTATTAATTCCTTTCATGCTGAAAGTATAATGATCCTCACTTAAATTCACACATTCCCGCTGAAGAGACTGAAAATCCTTAAAGACTCTTACAAAAATTGAGTCGCCATCCGAAAGGATTTTTTTCGTCAGGTTTGCTTTGTAATAATCAGTAAAATAGTGTGGAACATAAAATACTTCCTTCCCGTGAACTTTTTCCTCAAAATCCCATAAATCATATTGCGTCTTTCTATAATTCAGGTTATTCAGCGAATGGGCAAATTTTCCGGTATAAAAAGTATAAATGGCAGGCCGTTGATAAGAGTTAGTAAAAACGACGGGACGGTCTCCGGCCAATAGACTAATATCTCTCACCCACTCTTTCTTTTTATGGAATTCATTTTTAAAAAAGGAAACCGGCAAGAAATCGATCATACATGCCAACCGGGCAACTAAAAATAAGGGAAACATAAGAACAGCACCCCATTTTATGTAATCTCTGAACCAGGTTTTAAACCCTATATTGTTGAACAGGATGATAAGCATTGGAACACAAATCAGGGCTGTCCATTGAGGTTCGACGCGATAACGGAAGCTTGAAATAAAAAAGAATATGAAAAATCCGGTAATGATATAGTTAAGTGCCCTGCTAAACAAATCCCTGGCTTTTACCTTGATCATGATCCAGATCAGCAGTGGCAAAATAAAGGGATTATGAAAAGCAAGCTGACTTCCCAGGTATTCAGGAACATGAACCAGATTAAACCCTGAAACTCTCTCGACCAGATGATATCTGATAGAGGGGAAGTTATGTGAATACTGCCATAACAGATGAGGGAAAAACATTACCAAAGCCATCAGGAGAGCGATATAGAATCTGATACTTTTAAGTAATCTTATGTTTGAAAGAATGATAAGTATTATTAAAAGTCCGCTGTGATACTTGCTGTACATCAGGGCAGCTATGGAAAATCCCAGAAAAAGTACGTTTTTCCAGGTTTCTTCAGAAAGAAACCTCTTATAGGCCAGAAGGAAAACAGCTGAGAATAAAATCAGCGGGGCATCAGGGGTGGCAATATATCCGTAGATATTACATACAGGAAGAATTACAGCCAGCATGAAGAAGAGCAGGATGTTTCCTTTTTCCTGACGCTGGTCTTTATCAACAAGCAACCAGATCACTGAAAGGGCAAGCAGGTGACTCAATACAGCAATAATCCTTACCCCCAGCTCATTATGAAAGAAAAAATATCCAATCTTCACCATCAGGGCTATCATAGGTGGGTGATCAAAATAACCCCAGTCAAGGTATTTTGAGTACATCCAGTAATATGCTTCATCATTGTTCAGCGGCGTAAATCGTGCCTGAAGCAAATTTAAAATTCCCCATAGGAGCAGAAAGAGAGTGAAAGGATTGAACAGATATTCTTTTAATCTATGATTCATTTTCTGTTAAGAATAAACTCAATACTATTCAATTCTTCTTCACTGAATTTCAGATTATTAAGTGTTTTCAGATTATCTTCAAGTTGTTCTGAACTGCTCACGCCAACAAGTACAGATGTTATCCGCAAATCTTTAAGGAGCCAGGCAATTGCCATCTGAGCGAGAGACTGATTACGTTCAGCTGCAATAACATTAAGTTGTTGAGCTTTGAAAACTCTTTCTTCCGTTACGTCTTCAGATTTTAAAAACCCGTGTAATTTAGATGCCCTTGACCCGGCAGGTATACCTTTAAGATATTTATCTGTCAGCAATCCTTGTTCAAGAGGTGAAAAGGGTATACAGCCTATTCCGTATTCCTCTAGCACATCGAGTAGGCCATCTTCCACCCACCGGTTAAACATTGAGTACTTAGGCTGATGAATCAGGCAATGGACATGCATCTCTTTAAGTATCTCAGCAGCCTTGAGCGAAAGTTTAGCCGGATAACTGGAAATCCCGACATATAAAGCTTTCCCCTGATGAACCGCCTGAGCTAAGGCACCCATTGTTTCCTCGAGAGGAGTCTCCGGATCGGGACGATGAGAATAGAATATATCAACATATTCCAGATTCATACGCTTCAGACTCTGATCAAGGCTGGAAATCAGATACTTTCTTGAACCGAAGTTACCATATGGACCAGGCCACATCTCCCAACCTGCTTTTGTCGATATTATCATTTCATCACGAAAACCATTGAAATCCTTTTTAAGAATTGTTCCGAAATTCTCCTCAGCTGATCCCGGGTACGGCCCGTAGTTATTCGCCAGGTCAAAATGGGTAATACCCGAATCAAATGCTTTCCAGATGATTTTCCGGAAATTATCGAAAATATCAACGGATCCAAAATTATGCCACAAGCCCAGTGAGATTTCAGGCAGTCTGATTCCACTTTTACCACAGCGCCGGTAACTCATATTATCGTAACGCCCTTCTGAAGGAGTATATGTCATACTTTTTGTATTAATAGTGTTTAAATATTGTCAACAGGACATCAAAGCCCCTGTATTTTCAGTAATTGAGAGTTATTACACCAAATATTATCTATTCCAAAGTTAGAAAAATTCCATTTGAATCACTTTCGTTTCCGCAATATTAAGGAGAAAATAAATCTACATAAAGAACCACTGAAACCTTTAACTTTAAAATTTCCCCGGCTATTTAATAACTAAAATCTTCAGAACGTAATTTTGATTGACTGGCGGCTATCAGGAGAGCAAATGAGGAAATGGTTAAGTCGGGATTGAAATGATCTCATTTGAACCTCTCAATCTGAAGGTTATTCCCGGTGGAAACCTGATTACCGAAATAGGTACATACAAGATCAGTGGTTCTATGCCTGGCATGGATAAACCTATTGATGACCATGGCAAATATCTTATAATCCGGGAAAAGCAAAAAGACAGATCCCTGAAAATTAAAGTTGAAACCTGGAATTCAGATTTAAATCCAATGGGTAGCATGAATATGCCAGGACAACCGAAAACGGAGAAAAATAAATAATTTAGAATTTTCCCACAAATTCAAAAAGACTGTTAATTAATTAATTTTTTTAATGCATCTGACAGACAAGCCATTTGATTTATTGAGGGATCTCCTGTCTATTGAATTTACATTATAGTTCATATTCCTGTACCAGGCATTAGTAATATCATACTGAGTAGAACTCCACCAGTTACCATCCCGCCCTATGTTACTGAATGTACCGTTGCTGTCGCGGCTGCCTCCCGGAAGAGCCGTAAATCCTTTGTCGTTGGTTGCACCGCTATTAGGGCTTAACCAATGTGCCGTACCAGCCTCTTTAAGTCTTCCACCTGCAACCACCTCGCCTGCCATAAAGTTAGTGAAAGCAATCCATTCATTATCGGATGCCACATGCCAGTTTATCGGGCATATTTTCTCAGAGTTGACTGCATGCCAGTTATATAATCCGCCATATAAT
>Ga0208980_10002000_pt1 | contig 12387 bp, 9 predicted proteins | sample WetSurMetagenome_3_FD_187993 | JGI IMG/M metagenome (GOLD analysis project Ga0208980, IMG submission 187993) | Wetland microbial communities from Twitchell Island in the Sacramento Delta, sample from surface sediment Aug2011 Site A1 Bulk (version 2) | ecosystem: Environmental > Aquatic > Marine...
TATCATTATTTATAGGAGGATTAATTCCTTCAATATTATTAATTCTACGGATTTTCTTAAACAATAAAATAAACAGTATTGATATTATTGAACGGTTAATTGATCGTCCGGTATTTGGGGTTATTTACAGTAATCCCCAAAAAAATGAATCTGTCGTTACCGAATCACCCAAGTCTGCAATTTCAGAGTCTTTCAGAAATCTCAGGAGTTCATTATTCCTTAAGCTTAAATCGGAGCAGTCAAAAGTCATCCTTGTAACCTCATCACAACCACAGGACGGGAAAAGTTTTATTTCTTATAACTTGGCGAGTTCAATTTCTTCTGTAGGTTTGAAAACAATTATTATTGATTGTGATCTTCGCAGGCCAACATTGCATTCTAAATTTAAGGATGATAATTCATACGGGATATCTGATTTTCTTAAATTAAATCTCATAGAAGATAGAATCATTCATAAATCTTCTGTTGAGAACCTATTTTTTATCCCAGCAGGACACATAATACAAAATCCATCAGAATTAATTAGTAAAGGAGTCCTTGATGATTTAGTAAATTATTTAAAAACAAGATTTGAGTATATTATTATTGATGCACCTCCGATAGGAATTGTGGCTGATACAATCCAGTTAACGAAATATGCCTCTGATATTCTGTTAGTTGCTAGAATCAACTATACAAAGAAAAATACTCTTTTAAATGCATTTACTGTTCTGGATTCAAATAAAGTGATTAGTTTTGAGGTCATTATTAATGACCAGAATTTTAAGAAAAGCCCCTATACTGGATACACAAATTACTACACAAAGGAATAAAAAACTCTTCCACAAAACAGGTAAAAAATTTTATAATTGGCAATTAAGTATCTAAATTTCATCAACCAATGTGAAACAAATGCCTGAAGGAAAAAGTAATGATTGTAAATTATTTGAAATGAAAGACTTTGATTATTTTAAAAGACAATTCCTTTTAACGGTACATGATAATCTTGATTTACCATGGGACAAAAGAAAAATACTGAATTATTACCTTTATTATCATCCTGATCTGGAGTTTGAATTTGTTACATATAAAAAGATTGAATTATACTTATTGGGATTTATTTTAGATTATGCAAATCCTTCATACTCGAATAAACAGATCTTAGATTTATTATCCCATTCATATGACTTTGACCATTTCATTGAACAAATTTGTAAATATTCGGGACATTATGTTATTGTATACAAATCTGATGAGAAATTTATTATTTTAAATGATGCCTGTGCCCAGCATGAAATATATTATGACACTTTATTCTCATCTTTCGGGACACAGCCAAAATTAATAAGCAAAGTCATTCCCCTTTTACCACATTCATCTGCCGAAGCAGCAGAATTTTACTCTTCCTCAATGTTCCTTTCAAAAAAACTATTTGTGGGAGAGACCACTCATATGGAAAATATTAAACATCTTAATCCAAACCACTATATTGACATTGGGCTTAAATTAATAATTAGGTTCTTCCCTAAAGAGCATATAAAACCTATTTCAATAGATAAAGCAGCAACCAAAGCTTGTGAAATGCTAAAAGGTTTCATAAAGGCAGCATCTTTAAGAAATAAACTCTACATGGGTGTTACGGGAGGGTATGACAGCCGGGTTTTATTTCTTGCCAGTCTTGATGTTGAATGCGAATATTATGTTACTAAACTGGGTAACATGGATGATGAACATTATGATATTGTTATCCCACAAAAACTTACTAAAATTCATAATAAGGAGTTCAAAATTATTACTGAGTCTATCGATCAGGATATTAAAGGGCTTTTGGATATAAGTATTGATTTCCCACGAGAAGTATATAAACCAGTGGAAGAGTTTATTAATCATGTTTTAATAAATGGTAACCTTAGTGAAATAGCTCGAAATTACTACGGATATTATAAAAAAATTAGGCCTAAGGAATTAGCAATATTATATGGGTATGGTGGCAATAAATTTGTTTATAAAGAGTTTGAAAAATGGTTACAAAAAAGTGCCCGAGTCTTTTCAGAAAAAGGCTATAATGTTTTAGACATGTTTTACTGGGAAGAGAAGATGGGGAAATGGGCAGCAAAAGCAAAAACTGAAATGAGTGCAATAGGGACTTTAGTTTATTCCCCTTTTTGTTCTCACGAATTATTAACGACACTTCTTTCCACACCTCGCAAGTTTAGAGATGAAAACTCAAACAAACTATATGATCGGATAATAAATATTTATTCTCCTAAGGCAATAAATATTCCTACCAATCCATCTCAAAAAAAGAGTATCCTATTACTTTTAAAGAAATTGAAACTATTGAATTTTATTCAAAGTATCAGACTCAAATTAAAATTGATCAAGACACTTTGAATGAGTTTTTAAATAATTTTAAGAAAAAATCCCGGGAAAGCCCGTGACAGCTAAAAACACCGCAGTTCAATTGTAAGCATTCTGCACTTCTGATTGCTGTTTACAAAATCCATCCCCGGAGTCAATATAAAATATGCCCTTCCCTGGATGCTTACGCCGGAAGGTTTATTATTCCCCAATCAAAAACAAAAAAGAGTAAAACTCAAGATTGTGAATTTTACTCATTTTACAAATTTGTCCTTATTCCTGAAAATCCCTAAAAATGGGAGGACTTCAAATAATAAAGATTTTAAATTTGATTGGATCGAAATATAGTGGAGCCAGCATCACTATTCCAACTCAGTTAGGATGGATTTCAGGGCTTAATTTCTTTACAACTGGGGATTCTTTTAAATCGTTTATTAACTTAGCTGTAATATGTTTTGAACCTATTTTATTAAGATGTCCGGAATTATAAAAATATTCTTTATGAAAAGACATTGAATCGCTGGAATAGTCAAAGTACGGTATACTATACTTTTTACTTAGTTGATAATATAGTTTCATAATCTCTGACCAGTTGATTACAAATTTCTGGCCTTCTATAAATACAGGTGTAAAAACAAAAACAATATTTATATTTTGCTGATTACATTCTTTAAGATAATTTTCAAACGTATGAATCATTGATGTATCTGATTTAACTTCAAAAGATCCTAATTTCCTTTGAGCTAGCATTAGATCATCATTCCACATTAATTCCTTGGCCTGATATCCTCTAACTCTTACAACCTTATTGCTTTCAGGACGTAAAATAAGTTTAATAATTTCCAGAAATGCCTCTTTTTTCCCATAATACCTGATAACTGGTACTTTATAATCAATTGAAGCAAAACCATTATATGTCGAAGTTTGCATTTCTCTATTATCTAACATATAGGGCAAGTATTGATCAGGATTATATAAATCAGAATTTTTCTCGAAACTAGTAATATCAAGAGTCTGAATAATAATTTTAGGTTTTCTATTTAATCTTAAGAGTAAAGAATGTCTAAAATATTGGGAATTAAATGAGTGCCCGTTTATTCCTAGATTATATGCGGTTGCATGGAGACTGTCATTTATCATTTTAGGGTCTATTTGAACCCAGGCTCGAGAAGAACCATATATTACCACATCAGAATTTATTTCTCCTTTGTAAAGATCATTCCAAACCGGTAATTCTCCATCTGCAAAACTATTTGATTTTTTCAAAATATTTGATAACAAAATATCCACTCCATATGAACTTAAAAGTATGGGTAAGATAAATAAAAATATTTTTCTCAAAAATCTCTTCATTGTTAAAATTGAAAATATATGAATTGTATATTTGAACCGGCAAAAAAGAAGATAATGAATAATAACAAATAGTAGACGATCCATCTGGCGACTAGCGGTTGTTTTGTCCCGACACATGCAAGCGCATATTCATTATTCCTACCAAACCATTCTATTACAAAAAAAGCTACAGTCAAAATAGTAATTACTAAAAATATCTTTCTGCTAAAGTGAAATTTTGGGATTGAGAATAGTGAATCAGAAAACATTAAATTGATATAATTTATTGCATGTTCTACAGTATCGGACCTGAAGAAGATCCATGCAATCGTGATAATGCACATTGTAACTAAAAATTCAACAAAGATGATTAATTTATTGTTACTATTGATTTTAAATTTCTGAAATAGCCTCTTTCTTGTCCTAATCTGCAGTCGGTAAAAAATAAGTAACAATCCATGGATCATTCCCCAGATTATAAATGTATAATTTGCACCATGCCATAGTCCTGTCAAAAACCAAGTTATAATACTAGTTAAAATATAAATGAAAAGGACGGATCTGATGAAAAAAACCTTTTCTCCTTTAATTTTCCAAGAAATAGCAAATGACAGTGGTAAAAACAAATAATCCCGGAACCATGTTGTAAGGGAAATATGCCACTTCTTCCAGAATTCAGTGATATCACGTGAGAAATAGGGATATGCAAAGTTCTGCATTAAGCTGAATCCAAAAAGTTTTGCTATTCCTATTGCCATATTAGAGTATCCCGAAAAATCTGCATAAATCTGAACAGCATAAAATACGGCTCCTATTAAAAGTACACTACCCCGATAATTGGGATAATTAGAGAAAACCTCGTCAACAAAGAGTGCTAAATTATCGGCGATCACGACTTTGGTAAATAGACCCCATATGATCTGCTTTAAACCTTGAGTAGACATTTCACAGCTAAATTCCCGTTTCTTTGCAATCTGAGGAAGAAGAGAAGAAGGACGCTGAATAGGGCCGGCAAGGATAATTGGGAAAAAACTTAAGGATAATAAAACATCTATAATTTTCCTGTTTGCTTTCTGATTTTGTTTAAAAATATTTATTAAATAACTTAGCGATATGAATGTATAAAAACTGATCCCAAGAGGGAGTATAATTTTAGTTGTCGATCTTGGTAAACTATAACCAATTAAGGAAATTAAATCAATAAATCCATCAATGAAAAAATTAAAATACTTAAAGAATCCAAGAATCCCTAAGTTAATAGTCAACCCAAAAATTAACCAAATTTTACTCCTTTTTTTCGAATCATTTTTGTCAATTTCAATTCCAATAAAATAGTTTAAAACCGACATTGTTATAAGCAATAATAAAAACCTCCAATCCCACCAACCATAGAAAATCCAAGAGGCAACTAATAGTAACACATTTTGTGCTCTTAATCCAAAATTGTTTAAGTACCAATATAATGAGAATACAATGGGGAGAAATATTGCAAAGGTGATTGAATTAAACAACATATTGTCTATTGTTAATTTTTGATTTTTGATTTAATATTTCTAAATTCTAAATTGCCGATTGAATTCAACAAATTAGTTTATTAGTTTTTGTGCAACCATTTTTAAACTAACTGATGAAACTTGCACATCATTATATTCACTTCAAAAATCCATATTAATTTGTTCGGCTTTGACTTCTTTCTCAAGCTAATTCTATAGAATACTTTTTCCGGACATGTTAATGATCCTTAACCTTTGAACCCCAATAGCTGATCTATCATTTAAAATTATTAGATATCCACTAAAGTATTTGGAGAAATAATTATCACCTTACCTTTAGATATTCTGTCGGTTTTATGACCCTAATTATATTCATATGCTCCTATGCTTGGAGGTTTATGATAAGAATTACCCTCGTGATCCATTTTAAGATCAGAGATGTCTTTACCCTTTCCAATTGTAACATTTATTCCTTTGCCTAATGCTGGAGAAGATGAATCTAATTTTAAATTATTAGGAGCATTTATGAATTTAGGATCAACAAGTCCAGGCTCATGCAATTGCCAACCTAAATCCTTTTTTAGTTCAGACCAAGGTTTGTATCCAGTTTTTCGGTACTTTGTATCCGTCTTTTGAATACTCACCATTCCCATATTTGGATCTGTATGATAAAAAAGATTATAATCTAGAGTAATTTCCGAAGTAGACTGAGTATTTTCGATATAAATACTATTAACAGGAGATTTTTTCCAATCATTGGTTCCATAAAAAATATTGTTTTTAATGTCAACACTAGTACATCCATGTGATATGTCTATATGCAAAATGTATCCCAACGGTGAAGCGTTGTGGTTAAAATCATAGAAAGTATTATTATAGATTTTTACCGAATCAACATTATATAGTTCAATACATTCATACGTAGGGTACATCCATATATTATTATAAATTTCTACATTTGCTATTGATGAACCCATTTCTCCTGCTCTCAGCGAACACATTTCATTCATAGAAAATCTATCAACCAGTGGATTTCTTTCAGGAGAATCATAAATTATGTTATTTCTAATAATAATATCCTCAAACCGATTATTAGCCCGGACCCCATCCATATTAATGCCAACACCACTTGAATGATAGCCATCATGGAATATGTTCCCCTCAAATATAATATTAGATACAGTCATACCGGAATAATCATAAATATGAACAGATATGTTTCTCCTTCCTCCATCATGTATTTCGTTGTTTTGTACAAGCATATCGCTCCTGACAACAGCAAGATTATAGCCAAATGAGCCGACGGAAAGCCTGTTAATCCTGCTTCCGACATAGCTTATATGGCAATTTTTAATAGTAAATCCTCTGCCGTCTGGCACCTCAAAGCCTTCAATATTTTGAGATTTCGCATATTTTACATCAAGACCATCTATCGTAATATATTCTTTATTAGAAACAAAGATTGTCCTATTTCTTTGTGGAAACTCAACTGCTTTATATCTCTTGCCAGGGTCGCTGGGAGCATAAACATATATAGAATTTGCCAACCAGGTCCAATCATATTCTGATTTTAAGCTTGCGAGATTTAATTGATGAGTTCCCCACTTTGTACTCAAGTCAAGTTGTTCAAAAAAAATTTCAAAAGGATCACCAGAATAGGGATTCGCAAAGGACATCACAGACTTCCAAATATTACCTCCTTGACTAATCCATGTGTTTACCTGATTTGAGCCAAGGATTTTAGGTTTATCTCCTGTCTTCCCATATGAACCAAATGTAATATATTTCCCTGCCTTACCAGATGAAGGAATGTTAAGTGTTTCTCTCCAAACATCCCCTTTTTTAAAAAGAATCGAATCACCTGGCAAGAACATTTTTTTGTTAACTTTTGAGATAGATTTCCAGGCACTCTTTTCCGATTCCCCACTTAAAACGTCATTACCAGTCGAATTACTAATGAAATAGGTAGTAGCTGAGAGATTTGAACTAATTAGTAATTCAATACAGGTTATTATTATCTTATGCTTTGTAAAAAGGTTATTCACTTTCTAAATATTCTTGATTGTGAGTAAAAATTTTCTGCAAGCTTATGCAATTGTTAATTATGTATGGATTTAACCGAACTCTAAATTTTAATCTAAATTGGATTCTTGATTATAGTACCGCTATCCAGTTGTGATTTTTCATCTAAAGTAATATCAATTAAATAAAGTGCTATTGCCTGTATCGTAAAAATACCATCATCATATATCTCTTCATTTGTAAAGGAAACAATGAGCAGATATACGAAATATAAGTTTAAATAAAGTCTGTCTCTCGGAAGTTTGGTAAAAATTGCTTTAAAGGTATACCATATAAGTCCTAAAAGAGCAACCCCTCCCATTACCATATAAAATCCTAACAATCCAATATCGACCCAAACAATATTAAAATTTATATTCCCATTAGCTGGATCTCCAGTAAACAAGTTTTCACCTGCTGGTCTACCTCCGCCAATCAAATAGTATGAAATATTTCTAGGGTATATCTTAAAGTAATATTCCAGTTCAATGTTACGTATATATTTATCTCCTTGTGCCAAATTTTCTTTGGTTTCTGATCTCATCGCAATAAAGGCAGAGGTAACTCCCTTGTATTGCATAAATCCCCAAAAGATCAAAGTCGCGACAATTAACAGAATAAAATCCTTAATGCTACGAATATTTAATAAAAACATCAAAGCTGTTACGAATATTGATCCTGCAATAAGTGTTCGAAAATCACTTTTAAATTGTATCATCAGGAATCCAAGTGACAAAACTAAAAATATCAATTTCCGTTCTATTAAGAATCTGTTTAACAGTAATAAATAAGCCAGCATTAGAAAACCATGTCCTAATAATTCTAATTGAATTTCCCCTGCATCTTCATTTAGTCCATGTGTTACAATCTGGATAGGATAAAATCTGAACTGAGCATAGAAAATTATCGAAAAAATTATTGCACAAATAATTATGGTAGTTTCTAAAAACTTACGACTAAGTTCAAAATAATGCAACAGAAAGTACAAAAGTACGAAGTAGTAAAAACTGGAAGCAAGTATAGTAAGTTTTGGACTTTGGCCGAGATTAATATACGCTGCAACTGCATTAAGGAATATTCCGAATATGAAAATAAGAATTGCATATTTAAATCTTAGGTTTCGCTTTTGAACCACCATAAATAAACAAAATATGCAAGCAAGCCAGGTTATCAGATTCTCAGGATTGAATTTTTGAGGTATATACCTGAGATTCCAAAAATGAATTGAAAATAAAAGAAGTACAAGGAAGATTATCTTTTTAACTAGACTATCATTTCCTTGTAAATTTTGGTTCTTCATATTGTTAAGGTGGATTTCCTTAGCCTCAAAGAAATTTTATTTGGATTCAATTACCATAACAAGTTTCAATATCTTATTATTTAGAACGAAATTATAGCTATAAATTCATTTCCCTAAAGTTATTCAATGTATTAAACAAATTTTACTTGGCAATGAACTAAAAATCTTCTTAATCATTTAATTTAATGAGAGGAATGCTTTTTAGAATTTTTCTGATATTAAAAGTTGGATTTCCTGATCTGCGCTTCTGAAATGAATCCTGATTTTTGTTAAAACCTTGATTGCCATATACATCAATGCGCCATGTCACAGTTCTGCCATCCTTTACAACTCCACTTATTTCAATACTTTCCATTGACGCGAAGTACTTCCTGCAAAGTTTCCAAATAGATGTATCACTATAATGCATTTTCTTCTGCCGGTAAAGAGAAACAATAATGAGACCTTTTCTCTTCAGCATAGATAATGCCCTGAGCAAAGAAGACTCCTCATCCATATAATAAAGCACCTCATTAAATATAATTGCGTCATATTCTTCTTCAACTTGAAGCTTACTAAAATCAGCAACCTTAAAATTTGCTACTTTATGAGCAGTAGCTTCTCTAATTGCGGTTTCGGAAATATCAATTCCTAGATATTTTGATTTTTGTTCTGAATTTAAAAAATCAGTTGTGGTTCCCAGACCACATCCAACATCTAAAATATTACCGTTTGGGCAGAAAAAATCAAGGTACATTCCAATAATAGCATGCCTTGCCCGCTCCGCAGGACTATTTTCAAGACCATTCCACCTTCCGGAAGAAAATTCCTCTTCCCATGTCTTTTTTGTAACTTGTTGCTGAATAACCATTATTGGGATCTAATTACAGATGCTTCTTTTAATATTTGGTTCATATGTTGTTCGAATTTCGAGCTTCAATTTTATCGTACATGAAAATCAAATTACTCTTACGTAAATTTTGACAGATACTGAAATTATAATAAAGACTTTATCTGCCAGCCAGCGGTACTTTTCTTTCTTCAGATAGTATTTTTTGTTTTTTATACCTAATTTTCTCTTGAATCACTAGCCAAATAAATTTTGAATTTCCAATTAAATAACGTTTCCACATTTTTTGTGGTTCTTGGACCAAGCGATAAAACCATTCCATTCCTATTTTCTGAAGCCAGAGTGGGGCTCTGGTAGTTACTCCGCTTATAATATCAAAAGTACCACCAACTCCCATTGTAAAATTTATTTCTTTTAACTCGTCTTTGTATTCGAAGAGAAAATTTTCCTTTCTTGGTGATGGAATTGCAACAAACAAGAAATTAGCACCACTTCTGGAAATTTGTCCGGCAATCTCTGGTTCATCCTCAGTATTAAAAAAACCATTACGATATCCGGCAATTATATCAGGACTATATTGCTTAGTATATATTTCAACAACTTTGGTGACACACTCCTCACTAGCTCCAAAGAAGAAGCACCTATATTTTTTTTCGTAAGCTAATTTAACTAATTCCTGCATAAGGTCGCACCCGGCAACTCTACAGGGAAGATCTTTTCCTAAAAAACGAGCAGCCCATACAATACTTTGCCCATCTGCATTAATCAAATCACAAGTTACAACACTGTTAAAAAGCTTTGAATTGGTTTGCATAGAAACCACCTTAGCAGCATTTATAGCGACATGGCTAATTCTTGATTTTGTTTGAATTGTCTTGTCGATCAAATTAATTGTCTCCCGCATGGTAAGGGCATCGATCGGGATACCCAAAAAATCGATTTTCATAAATATTACTTTTTAATAGCCTAATTTATGTTAAGTAAATATTCACTCAAGGCATAAAACATCCAAGCCTGAGCCCACCGCATATATGGTATCCTTGAGGAGAAATATTTATGTATCTGGTAATAAAAGAAACCCTCCTGTGATTGCATGTTAAGAATTGTCCATGACAAAACCTTTTCTGCAAGTTTTTCGTATTCCTTAAATCTTCCAAGTTTGATTAAAGTGATTATTAATTGAGCAGGTGCATGAATATCAATTGGATAAATAGAATTATTATAATACTTAGATAGTCCTTCTTGGGTAAAAAAGGTTCTGATATAGAAATTAAAACCTTTGTTTAGATTCTCTTCAAAACTCTTGTCTCCTGAGAACTTAATGTATTCTGCAATAGATTCTAAGTTATATCCAGTGTGGAAGTTATCTATCCATTGATGGAATTTCTGTGCCCCATAGGTCCAGAAACCATCATCACTCTGACATGCACAGCAAAAAGCAACTGATTTCCTCGCATTATCAATAAGTTCTGTTTCATGAGTAAAATAAAAAACTTTGGAAAGAAGACGGCTGCCAAGCAAGGAAGCATTATAGACAACAGTTTGATCCAAAGGAGAATATGAAAAGGCAAAATTACCTATATCATCATAGGTGCGGTTCAGATCTTTATTTATAAAATCGCAAGCGCTTCTGGACGTTTTAAGTAAATGATCTGCCTTAGTAATTTCATAGGCATCCAATAAGGCACTACCGATAAAAGATGTTGCAACGACTGTAGGTGTGTATTTAGGTTGATAAAAAGCTTTTGCCTGCCAATCAAAATTATATCCCCAGCATGGTCCACTAAAGTTTCTGTTCATCACTTCATCTAGTCTATCAGAAAAAAAGTGGATCATATCAAGATTTTCTTTTTCAGGTTTCATTTTATAAAGATTACAGTAGCCAGACAGAAACAATCCCAAAGCTTTAGGATTATATTCTTTTCTGATTCCTGCGATTGGTCTCAGGTTAAAAGGTATCCGCTTAAACAGTTGAATCCATGCCAGCTTTGCCATCCGGCTATTCCTGATATATGGAATTGCCTGAAAAAGTTTGCTGTTCAGTCCGTCGTATGGATCATACCCCTTAAAGGCTTCTCCTTTACAATAATTAATAAGTTTTGCAAAGGAGTCATTTACTACATTAGTCATTCAAAACTATTTCCTGAGGTATACCTGTGGAAAGAGAATCAAGAATTTTAAATGTGGTAAGTGTAGTGAGGCAAATCGATCTAAAACTTATTGGACATTCTTTGCCCTCTGTCACTGCATCCAAGAAGGCACTGATTTCTTCTTTATGTCCTTTACCTGATGACTTTAGTTTTGTGATTTTGCCATTTCTAAAAAAAGTGCCACTCCTGAAATCATTTATCACACCGATATTCTCTCCACCGAAAACTTCAATCCTCTCTTTTGGCATTGACTTGTCACCATTTGCCAAATAGGTTAAATTACCAACGGACCCGTTAGCAAATTTTACTATTATGGCAACATTATCTTCTGTTGTAATTTTTATGTTGTTGCTGCTTATTGATTCCGCAAAAACCTTTACAGGTTCAGAGTCTGTAAAATATTGCATTAAATCAATAAAATGGCAGACTTCTCCGATAATCCTTCCACCTCCTATTTCAGCCTGTTGGGTCCAATGATTTTTGGGTATATGTCCAGCATTGACACGTATATTTACAACCAGAGGCTCTCCCACATTCCTGAATTCCTTTTTAATAGTTGCACTGATATTTGCAAAGCGCCTGTTAAAGCCAACCATTAAAGGTTTATCATATTTTCCCTTAGTTTCAATTACTGCTTTAAGTTGTTCTTGATTTATCGCTAAAGGCTTCTCGGCAAACACATTTTTATTCACCTTTAAAGCTTTTATAACAAGTTCAGCGTGGGAAGAGTGGGGGGTAGCAATAAAGATAGTATTGATATCATCTTTGATAAGAACATCTTCAGGATCAGACGAGCAAAAGTTGAATTTGAATTTATTCAACACATTCTTGGAGTTGATGCCTCTTACATCGACGACTCCGTCAAGAGAAGCTCCATACGAT
>Ga0208980_10002001_pt1 | contig 12386 bp, 10 predicted proteins | sample WetSurMetagenome_3_FD_187993 | JGI IMG/M metagenome (GOLD analysis project Ga0208980, IMG submission 187993) | Wetland microbial communities from Twitchell Island in the Sacramento Delta, sample from surface sediment Aug2011 Site A1 Bulk (version 2) | ecosystem: Environmental > Aquatic > Marine...
GGAAATGTGAAGGATTACTTTACCTGGGAAACCGCTATGGTATTTATTGGTGCTTTGCTTCTTCTGAACCTTCAATTTACGGGCGGATTGATTCTTATTGCCCTGGGGGCATGGTTCTTCATTGAAAACCACGATTATGAATTACCTGAAATTGTAAAGACAATATACTGGCCTAGCCTGATTATCCTGATCGGGCTGAGCTTTATAATTTCCTCTTTTATTAAACGAATGCGTAAAAGAAATTAATTTTAATATATTTATAACTATGGAAACAATTAATGACTTCAGGGATGAGCGTCGCAAATTGAGAGATGAAAAAAGACAGATGCGGCAGGAAGCTCATATCGGAACAAGCAACAGGGCACTTATTGGCGTTGTCCTTGTTATTGCAGGTTTATTCCTGGTAATAAGGAATACCGGTTTCTTCCCGGAATTTATCGACAATGTTGTATTCAGCTGGCCTATGCTGCTGGTTGCAATCGGACTTGTCATGACACTTGGTGCAACTGAAAAAACTGCCGGAATTATCGTCATGGCAGTAGGTGGTTTCTTCATGATCCCTCTTTTATTCCGCGAAACTTTTCACATGTATAACATGTTCTGGCCTTCGATATTCATAATTGTAGGGGTAATCTTTATTATGTCAAGAGGTAAAAACTGGAACCGTGCAAATCTGAATTCGAAAGGAATCATTGGAGACGATTATGTCGACTATGTAAATGTGTTCAGCGGGGGAGAGCGCCAAGTAGTATCCCAGAACTTCAGCGGAGGAAAAATAACTTCAATTTTTGGCGGTATTGAGCTGGACCTTACAAAAGCAAATCTTGCTCCCGGCGTTTCTGAAATTGAGATCGCATGCGTATTTGGCGGGGCCACAATAATTGTTCCTGACGACTGGTTCGTGACAATTGAAGTTACCCCCATTCTGGGAGGATTCAATGATACACGAAAACTGCGTCCCGGAAGGACAGTCGATCCGGCAAAACATTTACTCATTAAGGGAGCTGTTGTATTCGGTGGTGGTGAAGTGAAAAGCTATTAAATCTTCTAAATAATGAGGCACCCCGTACTTTCTGACAGGGTAAGGCTTATTGTCTGGTGGCTTGTCTGGTTATTTATAACATCGGGACAACTGCTGTTATATTATTATGCTTATGGCCGCTTTACAACATCTGCTATTCCCGACGGGATAATCTCTCTCATAACATTTTCAGGAATAGGCCTGTCGTTATGGTTCCCCTTCAAATATTTCAATGCATCAGGCAGCAGGATACCAGTCCTGATTGCAAACCTTGTTCTCAGCGGGGCAATTTCAGTGATCCTGTGGGTGCTGATCACAAAATATCTTGTACCACTTGTTCTTCCTGAGATAAATGATTACCAGGCTTACTGGGATGCATCTTTCCCGTACAGAGTAGGGACAGGAGTCTTTATTTACGGACTTATCATTCTTGCTTACTATCTTTTTATAAGCCTTTACAATCTTTCAGAAAAAAATGTAAAGGAAGCACGCCTTCAAAGCCTTGTAAAAGAAACCGAGCTTAAAATGCTAAGGTCTCAGATTAATCCTCATTTCCTTTTCAATAGCCTCAATTCAATAAGCTCACTTACTATTACCGATTCTGAAAAAGCAAGGGAGATGGTCATTAAGCTTTCGGAATTCATGAGGTATGCGCTTTCCAAAAAAGATGAACAGCCTGTCACCCTCAAAAGCGAGCTTGAAAACCTCAGGTTGTACTTTGATATAGAAAAAGTAAGGTTTGGTGATAAATTATCAACTGAGGAGGATATTGAGGAGAAGTGCCTTGAAATTAAAATGCCCGTCATGCTCCTCCAGCCGCTGTACGAAAATGCCGTAAAGCATGGTGTTTATGAAAGTACTGAAAGAGTAAGCATAAGAACCAAAATCTCATGCAACGGTGAATATGTCGAAATTCTAATAAGCAACAATTACGATTCGGCTCCCTCGTCTGTGAAGGGAACCGGCACAGGCCTGATAAATGTTTCCAGAAGGCTTGACCTGTTCTATGGGAAAAGAGCCTCAATTAAAACGGTAAAGGAAAATGGGATTTATTCTGTATCACTTTTTATCCCTACCGAGATTTGATCTCCGGGAAATAAAATAAATTTGTTCAAGATTTAATTATAATCTCCCGCGGATTTTTCAGATCAGAGTAGATCAGAGTGATCAACGGGAAATACAATTTAAATATGGAAAAGATAAGAACCGTAATAATTGATGATGAGACTCCTGCCCGGGAGATAATAAAGTACTATTTAAAAGACCTCGAAAATATAGAGGTGATTTCTGAATGTGCTGATGGCTTTTCGGGTTTGAAAACAATCTCATCTATGAAACCCGATCTTGTCTTCCTTGATATCCAGATGCCAAGACTTACCGGGATTGAACTGGTTGAGGTCCTTACGGAAAAACCTGAGATAATTTTTACTACTGCTTATGATCAGTTTGCTATACGGGCTTTTGAACTAAATGCTGTCGATTACCTTTTAAAGCCTTTCCCAAAAAGACGATTCCTGGATGCAGTTAAAAAAGCGACCGATAAGATAAATTCAGGGACTGGTAATAAAGAACCTGCAAGCCAGCTATTGGCCAAAATGCCGGAACCAGCTGCACCTGTTAACAGGATTGTTGTACGCAAGGGAAATGCTATTAATCTCATCCCGGTCGATAAAATAAAGTATGTCGAGGCACAGGATGATTATGTAATGATTTATCATGATGAAGGCAAAGCCCTTAAGCAACAGACAATGAAGTTCTACGAAGACAGCCTGTCAAAAACAGATTTTGTAAGAATCCATAGATCATATTTAGTCAGGGTTGAGGAAATAAAACGTATTGAACCATACGGAAAAGATAATCATTTAGCTATTCTTCAGTCGGGGGATAAGCTTCCCGTAAGCAGGGCAGGCTACAAACATTTGAAGGAGGAGTTGAACTTTTAATTGTCCTTCGGTCATGCAGTCTTAAAATCAGTGTTTTAAGCGGTTACATTTTTTATATGCCCTGAATGGTTTATATCTTTTAAACCTGATAAGAGGGACAGGATCGTAACCATGGGTGCCTCCGGGCCGGCATCTCAATATTCTGTTTATGGTTAAAATCGAGCCTGTGACAGGACCATGAATTTTCAGTGCATCAAGGGCATATTGAGAACAAGATGGCACATGACGGCACGATGGCCTCAGATAAGGTGATATGGCATATCTGTAGAAATGGACCGGAAGAGAAATAACTATGGCCAGGAATTTGTTCAGTGCTCTTAACATAAAGCAAAGATAACAATTGAACCAGTTAGTCAAGAAAGTCCATAAAGTCTTTAAAGTCTATAAAGTCTGTGATGTTTAAAGACCTGCATGACTTGCCTGACTGCAAGACTTAGGCCAATCAAAGACTATTTCGTAATTTTGCCCAATGTGACAAAATGACTTGAAAAACCTGTAAAAACAAGTTTGGCAGGACTTTTGAAAAGTTGAATTATTAAAATATAAATACCAAAATTATGGAAGTACAACATGCAAATATGAATATCTGGATAATATTCATTGTCTTTATGATCCTCAGCTGGATTGTCAGTGCAATGTTAAAATCAAAATTTAAAAAATATTCTAAAATACCAATTGATAATGGCATGTCGGGGCGGGAAATCGCTGAAAAAATGCTCAGGGACAATGGAATTTATGATGTGAAGGTGGAAAGTGTCCAGGGACAATTGACCGACCATTATAATCCCGATAAGAAAACAATCAATCTAAGCCAGGATGTTTATAACACCAGGAGCATTGCTGCTGCCGCTGTGGCTGCCCATGAAACCGGACACGCTGTTCAGCATGCACAGGCTTATGCATGGCTTGGTTTCAGGTCAAAGCTGGTCCCACCGGTAAGCTTTGCGTCTAAATGGGTTCAATGGATCCTTCTGGCAGGAATAATTCTTGTGAATACTTTCCCTGCTCTTTTGCTTGGCGGGATAGTGTTGTTTGCACTCACCACGCTCTTCAGCTTTGTGACTTTGCCTGTTGAGATCAATGCAAGCCAGCGGGCTCTGGCATGGCTTTCAAATGCAGGAATCACTTCCTCGATGAATCATGATAAGGCTCAGGATGCACTCAAATGGGCCGCTTTAACATATGTTGTGGCTGCTTTGGGATCTCTTGCCACACTGCTGTATTATATCATGATTTTTACAGGAGGCAGCAGGGACTGATAAGATTATTACCTGCCTTCAGCTATTAGCCAGGTTGTCTTTTTGTGGATCACCCTGAGGACTCCCCATAACAGAAAAACAGGCACGCCAATATAAATCCACAATGGAGTCAGAAATATCCTTTCTGATATGAAATAATTCCTGAAAAGATCGAGCGCAACAAAGATCACAAAAACACTAAAAAAGCTGTTGTGCTCCCTTTTGAGGACGGTTTTATCCGAGAACGGAAGCGATGGTTTTACAAATCCTTTAAACCGTGGTATAACTGCCTTTACATTCTCTGACCATTTGTCATAGGCATCTCCGAATTTGCGGCGCAGGAACTGTTCTTCAGCGAATATAATTCTTTCATAATAGAGCCAGTAAATAAGAATAAAGAAAGCAACAACAGCAAAAGATCTGATAAAAAGGACCGGGCCTAACCACATAAAGAAATTTCCTACATAAAGCGGATGACGGACAATAGAATAAATTCCGGTGGTATTGAGTTCGTTTGCGATCTGTCCTACAGTTGTATTTCTTCCCGAAGTGCTCTTTGGCGCAAATCCGACCGTTAAAATACGTATTAATTCTCCAAACAGGCTCACACCCAGAAAAATCAGTTCTTGGGTCGAATTAAACAGAATTGCCTGGCGGTTTGTCAGGTACAATAAACCAATTCCTCCTGCAACCAATATTAAAGGTAGCCAGCTTCTTCGCCTGAATAACCAGTTGCCGCTTTTTTCTAATTCGTGTATGAGTGCCATTGCAAATCAGGTTTTTTGGAAGCGGTAAAAGTATGAAATTTTCAGAAATTGTACTTCAACCTCAGGAAACCCAGGTTAATATTTGTCCTGTCGCCATCCATTAAAGCATCGAAATGCTGCCAGATAAGTGAAAAATCAAGATTTTCCGAAAGTGAGTAGTCTATCGATGGACCGGCAAAGTATCCTTCCAGGTCCGGGAACCACATGGCAGCCAGGGTAAAATTCAGTAAAGGAGTAGCTGCCCATGTGAACTGGCCAAAAGCTGTGAACTCTGAAAAGGCAAGGTCTTTTGAAGAGAAATTTCCGGAATAGAAATTACCGAAATAACCTATATCGACAGGGTCATTGCAATACATAAGCTGAATCTGTGCTATTGAGTTATCCTTAAAGATCTTGTCGAGTCCGGCTGTAATGAGAACAGTGCTTTCATCTCCAGGGAAATCTTCATAAGGATCGAACCAGGTGCCTTCGCCCCTGAATGACATACTTCCTACCGAGCCGGACCAGCCAGCACCTATTACAATATCTTCACTGTTCATATATCCGGCAAGGAACTGAAAATCGTAATTCCAAATATTAAACCGGTATAACCCGGCCGCAGTAATATCATTTTCATCATCGATTTTCAGTGCAAACTCAGCAGCTGAAGATGAAGATGGAAAAAACTGAAGTCTCAGGGCGTCGCTGCCAGGTCTTTCAACATAATCAAAGTCAAAAAAGGAATAAGCATTGAAAATATCATTCGGATTCCAGACAAAGGTCTGCCCCCAGTTTATTCTCTGCCTTCCCAGTGTTACCTGAAAGTTACTATAGTGAAGATCAAGCCATAACCTGTCGACTGTAGTGTTCAGAAGGAAAGACTGTTCTTCAATTATGTTCCACGACATATCGACCACTCCATTATCATCTCCTATAAGTCCTGCGTAAGGTCTCCCGTATCTTACCATGTCGCCGGTAAAGAGCCGGTTCCGGAATTCGGCAGCAAAGGTAATTTTATCGTTCAGATAGGCTTTAAAATTCAACCTGTTATGAATGAGGTTCTCGTTAAGGAAAGGCCCGGAAAGGGAATCAAACATAGCACTTTGCATAGTTGTGATATAGCCGTTCAGCGTAATAGCCTTTTCTTTCTCCTGAGACTGCACTGAAAAACAAAAAGAGGAAATTAACAAGAATATGAAAATTGTTTTTTTAAACACTTTATCAGGGAATTATGATTTTCTATTCTAGTTTATCATCTGAAACAACCTTTCCGTCTTCAAGAGTAATTACCCGATGCGCCATTTTCACCACTCTTGGATCGTGTGTTGAAAATATGAATGTAATTTTTTCTTCATGATTAAGCTTCTCCATAATTTCAAGAAGCGTGGTCGCAGCTTTTGAATCAAGGTTTGCGGTAGGTTCATCGGCAAGGACAAATTTTGGTCTTGATGCAAGGGCTCTTGCTACAGCAACCCGCTGCTGCTGCCCCCCGGACAGTTTTGTTGGCCGGCTGTTAATTCTGTCGCCCAAGCCTACAGCCCTCAGTAACTCAAATGTCCGGTCATTTCTTTCTTTCTGTGGCCATTTCTGGAGTGTCATTATGAATTCAACGTTTTCTTTTGCCGTCAGTACAGGTATCAAATTATACGATTGAAAAACAAATCCTATATTTTTTAACCTGAAATCAATAAGCTGTGATGATTTAAGTTTCGATAGGTTTGTACCGCCTATGATTATCTCACCGGATGACGGCATGTCAAGCCCGCCTATCAGGTTCAGCAGAGTAGTCTTCCCCGAGCCCGATGGTCCGACAATTGCAGCAAATTCAGCTTCCATAAAGTCGAGGGTTACATCATTTACTGCATGAACCATCACCTCTGATGAATTGTATATCTTATTTACATTCTTTAATTCAAGTACTTTCATAATCCCGAATTTAATAATGTTAAGTTTTTCATTTTGTATATTTCGGTTTTCGAATTTCGGATTTTAGATTGCGGATTTTTTAGGCAATCCGAAATCCTCAATCCGCAATCCGCAATAATATCATTCAGTTCTAAGTGCTTCAACCGGATTTAATTTCAGAGCTTTGCGGGCTGGCCAGATTGAAGAAATTATCGCTGTTACTATTACCAGAATAGTCGTAAACAGGAAGAATTCAAAAGTCACGACAGGGTAAACCCTTGCTGCAAACCCGATGGCTTCAAATCCTTCACCCCAGCCGGAAAAATGAATCCCGGTCTTACTTAAAGACTCTGCAATTGCCCATCCCGAAAGCATACCTGCCACAGCACCGACAATAGTAAGGAAAACTGCTTCAAGCATAATCATGTTAAAGATCCTCTTTCGGTTCATACCTATGGCCATCAGCATACCCAGTTCTTTTGTTCTTTCAAGAATTGCCATCAGCATGGTATTAATGATACCGAATGCAAGTGCCAGCATTATTATTCCGATGAAAATGAAATAGTACATAATCATATAATCGTTCATCATTGCTGCATCAGGAGCCAGTTCTTTCCATGTCCCGACTGAATTATCGCCGGATATAGTGCTCAGTTTTTCTTTCACTATTTCAGCATCATCAATATTATTTAGTAAAATGGCAATCTCATGAGTTAGAATTTCATAGCTTCCGTACAGACTTGCCAGTGATCCCGCGTTAACAAAAACAGCGGTTTGGTCAAAACCTGTGTTCGTTGTCTTATAGATACCGCATACTCTGAATATGCCCTGGATCGGGGTACCTTCCTGATCTGAGATCGTGATCTGTATCTTGTTTCTGATTCTGTAATCCAGTGCTCTTTCTGTTATTTTAAGACCATACCTGTTCAATTCTCTCCTGCTGAATTCCTTCTTTAAAGCTGCACTGAAATCTTTAGGGGATCTGAATCGTTTATCCTTAAGAGCTTTAAGTTTTATTAATACTGTTTCCGGTGTTTTTTCCTCCTTCAGCTCTTCAATTATGCTGTCAGTAACAATGAAATGTTTCAGCTTCAGCAATTCGGCAGTTTTATCGCTGATCAATATATCACCAGGGTTTTGAGCATTAATATATTCTCCGCCGGATGGTACAATTTTCTTATAAATCCCTGTTATCTGTTTTTCTTTTTCCGGATCGATGCCATATATTATTACACCCGTATTTGCCCAGGGTGTATTAGCCATGGCAATTATCTTAGTTCTTTTAATCCAACAGGAAATCTCTTTCAGTGAATCGATGCCCCGGATGATTTCATCCTGGTTTTTTACCGTGAGATTAATCTCCTCATTTTTTATGTACTCATTATTATGGATCTGAATATGCGATACTTCATTATTAATTGCGTCATTCAGGCGCTGTTGAACCCAGCCTTCCATAATACCAACAAGAAGTACACCGCAAATAATACCAAGGGTTACGGCTGTTATTACTACCAGACTCCTCTTCTTGTTACGCCATACATTCTTCCATGCAATTGACCATATCATGATATCGCAGTTTATTAACCTTTTATAGCTTCAATTTCTTTGAGTCTCTCAATTTTTCGTAAAGGATAAAGGGTTGCCAGGACTACCATAAGTGCAACTATTACAGCCTGCCAGTAAAAATACGGGCCGAACCATGCACTGGGCATTACAGCATCCCATCCCCAGTCCTCCATCATATTTGCCAGCTCGCCTTTCAACACTATCGGATAATAATAGAAGTACAAAATCAGTGGTACACTGGCCAATAATCCGCATACCAGACCAATAGAGCCAAGCAACAACATTTCTATTGTAACAATTCTTTTCAGTTTCTTCTTCTGCATCCCGATTGCTACAAGAACACCGAATTCTCTTTTTCTCTCGGAAACCATCATCAGAACTGTTCCGAATATTCCGAAGAAAATAATAAAATAGAGAAGACCAAGCATTGCAGCCCCGCTCTGGCTGTCACCCTGAATTTGCTGGTACAATATCGGATTAAGTTCATACCATGTTTTTGCAATGGTGTTTTTATCGGGCATTAGTGAGTTTATCTCAGCCTGTACTGTTTTCAATAATCTGTATGATTTATCTGTAAGATTGACAACCAGCGATGTTACCTTGCCTTCAGCATCAAAAAATTTCTGAGCTGCTGGTATTGTCATAATAATCAGTTTGTTGTCTATGTCAGGCGAAGGTATTTTGATTATCCCTCTTACAGGGAACATCCCTGTTGCAGAAACTCCGTGATACCCCTGCCCCATAAGAATTACCGAATCACCAATTGCGACATTAAGATAGCTGGCAAGCCTGTCTGAAACAAGGATTCCCTCATCATCGTTTGCCAGATATCCATTTGATACTTCAGAACATTTAATAATCTCGGTCATATAGAGTTCTTTGTTGTAATCTGTAAGACCAAGTTCGAGCTCAAGCTTTGCTGATGATGAATAAGATCTGTCAAGATTCTTTTTCACCTTATCTAATATATTATCCGGAATTATGCCTGCATTCTTCATATGATCCACTGCCTCATCTGTGATCCTGTACCTTACCAGTTTGTTTTCAGGATTCGAAAAGTTCTTTTCCTTCACAGGATCAATTGCAATTACCGCAACTCCTTTTGTCTGGGACCCGCTTGACGCAAGAGTGAAAGATTCGAGGTGGGGAGTAACAGATACAACTTTATCTATCTCTGATATTTCTGAAGCAATCGAGTCGTTAAAATCAAATGAGTTATCAATTAATGGATTATCCTGATATTTTATATTCTGAACCTGCAAATAACCTGTAAATGATTCGATAAAGTTGGTTATCATATGATCATAGCTTCCCAGCTGGTATGATCTCATAACAACTGCAAAAAAAACAGCGAAGAAAATAGATGCTGAAGTAATGATGGTTCGACGCCTGTTCCTCCAAAGATTTCTCCATGCTATTTTAAATTCCTCTTTCATACTGTTTATTTTCCGATATTAGCGTACCCTTTTCATATTTTGCTGAGAAAAAAAACTATCCTCGAGAGGGATATTGAACTTTATCTCCCGGATTTCAATAAGGGTTTTATTTTCAGGTTCTTCTGACGGAACAAGTTCAATTCTTGAAGTGATTGTCCTTCCATCCATAATTTTGATGTCTGAACCGGTTTCAGTTCTTACCAGGTAACCATCTTCATCGTATAATTCTGCTTTTAACACCAGGAAATCCTTCTTGTCGATCCATCTTATCTGCCTGCCCCAGACAATGGAGGCCTCTTCCTTCGCTGTCATTTTAATTTTATAACATACCCGGTCGTCAATTTTCTCTTCTCCAACGATTTCATGGACATAATCAGTTACCACCGAAGATTCCCTTAAAATATCATCGTTAGTGTAATCCGATCCCATCCAGCCCTGCGACATCATTGATGGGGGCAGTTTTATAAGGCGGCTTATTGTTGGATTCCAGCTCCACATTTCAGATCCCCTTTTAAGGAAAGTCTGTGCTGCTTCTTTAGGCGGCGCAGTAATCAATGTCAATGCGTATTCTTTCCCAAGGGTCCAGCTCTTGAATTCGATTGTCCTCTGCCATTCAGGCCTGATGACTTTCATCGACATTACACTGTAACTGCTTTTCTCTCCGTTGAATTTCTCATCAGCTTTTCTGACAATATCAGTTGCAGACATCTGTTGTGTAAAGCCCGGTTGTGATAAAAAAGATAATCCGGTTATTATCAGAAATATCATTTTTGTTCCGCTAAAAAATTCCATTATGACAATATATTTATTAATTGATGACCTGACAAGGTGCTGCTTCAATATCGAATCAAGATAATTATACGTGTAAGTTACAAATAATAATTGGACGGGCTCAACCGTTTATTAGTGAAAGAATACATATCTTTAACCGATTGCTTAAAACCATTTTACAATGTCAAGTCTCAGGCTTATACTTGGATTGATCCCTTCAACATCAAAAATTGAACAGGCCGAAAAAGCATTGACGGATGAATTCGAAAAGCTGCAAGCTTTTACTAAATCCGATCTGCTGGCAAAATATACTAAACTCCACGATCTGGTAAATTCCACATCTTTTATCAATAAAAGAAAGGAAATAGAATCGCTGAGATACAAAAATTCAGAAGAGTACAATAAAGAGAAAGAATTCTTATCACTGCAGAAAGCAAAGGATATCCTTCAGTATTTCAAGACAATTTCGGGGGGTGTGCTTAAAAGATTCAAGGATCTTGACGGATCTCAGAAGATCAGGGACTTTGAAGAGCTCGAGAGTTTTATAAAATCTAATGCTTTCAGACAGAGACAAAAGATGAAGCCTATCACATTCAGGGATTCGGATGAATACAGGAGGCTCCTTGAATTTAATTCACTGAAAAAAGATCCGGAAATCAAGGCATTTCTGAAGTCACCATCGAATGTAACTAAATCAAAAGCCGTTCAGAGATTTGAAGAACTAGATAAATTTGTTAAAAGCGCTGAGTTTCTTGCAAAGAAGAATATGAGACCTATCACATTCAAGGATACTGAGGAATATAAAAAGCTTCTCGAATATAACCGTCAGAAAAACAGCCCTGATATTAAAGAGTATTACAAGTTCAAAACATCAAAGGAATACGCCAATTTTCTGAATATTGACGGCAGTACCCGGCTGGCAAGATATAATGAGTTGAAAGAATATGTGGCGACTCCGGCATTTAAGGAAAAGAAAAATTACCTTCTGGATACTAAAAGATTTGAGAAAACAGAAGAGTTTAAAGATTTCCAGGAATATGAAAAGCTAAAAAAGAATACGGATATAATATGGTATTTCAAGGTTAAGGATTCTGATAAGTTCGAGGTACTGAAGAAAAAAAAGCTTACCTTCAATGATGATTTTGAAGGTGACAGGCTCGATACAAAGAAATGGCTTACAAACTATTACTGGGGTGAAAAGCTTTTAAAAGACCGGTATTCCGTAGAGACTGATCTGCAGGCCTACACAGAAAAAGAGAATTTTGAGGTAAGGAACAGCCTGCTGAAAATACACACCAAGCCGCAAAGAATAGAGGGTAAAGTCTGGTCCGCCTCAACAGGGTTCAGAACTAAAGAGTTCAGCTATACCTCAGGATTAATTAATTCTGGAAAAAGCTTCCGGCAAAAGTATGGGGTATTTTCTGCTAAAATTAAACTGGGGAATCCTTCAGCAAGAAATAATTTCTGGATGCTTGCGGATAAAATTACTCCTCATATTGATATATGCCGGACTTCGAACAATAAAATCTGGACTGATTTTGTTGCTGATCCTGGTCGGTTTTCGAAATCTTCAATAGGACCTCGTTACGCCAATGATTTCTACATCTATACTCTCGAATGGACTCAGGATAAGCTTGTCTGGAAAATCAACGGCGAGGAGATTTTCAGGCAAACATCAAATGTACCCCAGGAGCCGATGTATGTTCTCCTGGCCGGCGGCGTTGATAAACCAATTAACGGAATGACCACAATGGATGTTG
>Ga0208980_10002002_pt1 | contig 12384 bp, 7 predicted proteins | sample WetSurMetagenome_3_FD_187993 | JGI IMG/M metagenome (GOLD analysis project Ga0208980, IMG submission 187993) | Wetland microbial communities from Twitchell Island in the Sacramento Delta, sample from surface sediment Aug2011 Site A1 Bulk (version 2) | ecosystem: Environmental > Aquatic > Marine...
CGCTGTTGAGCGCATCATCCTGGACATGATACTTCCCGAAATGCGATCAAATGTCAAAGGGCTTTACTGGGTGCTTAAAGAGAGAAAAGCCGAAAAGAAAAAACTGAAATGATCTTTCATTCTGCTTTTGAACTAATCAATTACAGATAAACTCATGAAAACGGTTTGGATCATATATACTGTAATTCTTGTTTACTACCTGCTCGGAACAGTTGGGATTTATTTTATAAACAGAAGAAAAGAACCGCAGATAAAACGGAAAGCCTGGATAAAACATGTAAACTACTTTATAGTCATCAGTCTGGTGTTTTTCAGCATTGCTGTTAATCCTGTCATTTTCAGATATGTTGCGGCACTGATAATAATCGTTGGCTTTTACGAACTTTTCAACCTCTACAGGGTGTCCGGATTCAGTCATGCAACCTTCTTTATTTCTTCAATAATAATTATGGCGCTATTGTCAATCGGGTTTTATTCTTTCAGCCATATGGAAAAGGGAGTAATCCTTTTTGCTTTCCTTATTACTGCAATCTTTGACGGTTTCAGCCAGGTATCGGGTCAGCTCCTTGGCAGAACGAAGCTATTTCCAAAAATCAGCCCCGGCAAGACGGTCGAAGGCCTTATCGGAGGAGCACTTGTTGCCGTACTTAGTTCTCTCGTGTTTAAAAACGTCTTCACTGCGTTGTCATTGAAGGCAATAATACTTGCAGCTGTAGTTGTTGTCTTTGCTTTTCTTGGCGATACTGCTAAATCTCTCTACAAAAGAAAATACAATGTAAAGGATTTCAGCAACCTCATTCCAGGACACGGAGGCATCCTTGACAGGTTTGACAGCCTTATTGCAGGAGGTGCCGGTGTTACTCTGCTGGGATTGTTTATGCGTATATGATTAAGGCGGGCTACCTGAAAGCTTTTACAATCTTCAGTCACAAGCAGACCCTTTCTATTAATGTCAGTCTTTGAAAAAATGTTTTCCGCCGGGATTATATATAAATGAAAGGGCTCCCGGAAGTGTACTGATTTCGAAATGCTTCGCAAAATATAGCTCTCCGTCGACATGAAAAGGAACCTCAGACGGAAATTCAAGCGATAGTTTATCTGTCTGGTAATAGTGCACCTTCTTGTCATGAATATGAGTCCCCTTCGGAACCATAAGCAGTATCTGCAGTCTTTGCGGAAGTGATACTCTTTTTATCGAACAAACATCAAGCAGTCCGTCATTTGCTATTGCTTCGGGGGTGAGGAAAAAGCCTCCGGCAAATCTTCTGCCGTTGGCAACTGTATTTATGAAGCAATCTGTTTCATGAGTTGCTCCTCCGGAGATGACGATCATCCTTTTTTCCCTGAAAAAAAGCAGTGTCTTCAGGATGTGCCAGATATATTTATACTTCCAGCCTTTTTTTACCTCACCGTTCTCATCGTAATTTTCCGCAGCTACCTGGGCATCAAATCCCAATCCCATCCCGTTCAGAAAAATTTTTCCGTTACACTGGCCTGCATCCATCGCAATGACGTTTGCCCTGAAGAACATTTCCCAGTCCTCATCCTTAAAGCGGTCCGGAAAGCCTGTTACCTGTATGAAGTCATTACCTGTCCCTGCTCCTATCAGCCCGATGATAACGTCTTTGCGCGATATAAGCGGAACGGCAATTTCATTAATCGTACCGTCGCCACCCACTCCGATGATATATTTATATCCGCTGTCAGCATACTGTTTTGACAATTCTGTGGCATGACCCCTTCTCTCAGTAAAAACAATTTCGGCATCCAGGTTATGTTTAGCGGTCATCTCCCTGATCTTGCCGGCCAGGCCTTGTGCATACCCGTTACCGGCGACGGGGTTTATTATAAAGACCCATTTGTCCTTTTGTTCCATAACTGTATGATTTCGTTGGTAAATAACCCGAATAGAGGGCAAATATAATTTTCTTGCCGGATATATTGCCAATAATGATGCCCGTTCACTCCCAGGTGATGACGGAAATTCTCTTTTTCCCGTCCATTTTTACAGTCAGATTGTTATTAAACTGAACATGTTTGACATAATTCCCTTGTTCGATGATTCTCTGACTTTTAAGGATGTCCCAGTTTATGACGGAGTTTCTTTGGTTATGCTGTACGGAAAAATACCCGACATTCATGGATGTGACATTGTGAAAAAAGTGCGAACCTGATGAAGCATCAAGCGGGAAGTCTTCCAGGCTGGTTTCGATTATAATTTTTGCATTGTATATCTGAGGCCATGTAACCGGAATTCCGATCCACCTGTCGCGTGTACCCCACCTTCCGGGACCCAGCAAAACATACTGCTTGTTGCGACTTATCATCTCGTCATTAAAGGCGTCTATTTCAGCAGCAATTTCCAGCGTTTTGGATTTATCAAAAATGTCTTTATCCACGTAAATGACATCCCTGATATTGTTTATCATTCCATTTCCCATGCTCTTTTCCGAATAAAGTAAAATATGCGATTTGTCAATCTCATCCATGTTTACTTCATAGTCGAGTGCAGCACCAATGATGGGTTTGATCTGCAGCAAGTAAAAAGAAGCCTTATAATTTTTGTCTTTGGTCAGATCGATGGCAAATTCAATTTCAATGGGAGTACCCAGTGCCTCCTTGACAATATCGAGGATTTCCACCAGCGATTCGGCGAGCGGAATGTATCCATATTTTAAAATGTCGGCAAAATTGATGACCCTTGGACCGTGTTTATCGATACCCGGGTATATCGATTTATTTTCAACAGAATACACTGATGCACAATGGTTAATTACTCCATGCCGTTCAGCATCATCAATGCTCAGTCGTACCAATCCCGCGGTATCGCCCTCAAGGAGGTTGAACTCCTTCTTATTCAGGTCAACGGCATAAAGCTCAACCTGTGAATTTAAAAATTGATCCTTGGGAGTGTTGTTCTCAAGGTTCGGATACTTCGGCGAGAACCTGAAGGCTTTTTCACCCTCAACCACATATGTCCCAAGCCCCACTGCCACGACTGCAAATCCATCTTCGGGCTGCATATAGCCGTAAGGATAATAATTATATGACTGGCTTACGCCGCTTATATGAGGGTAATATGTGTTTTCATATTGTTCACCAACAACTTCCTGAATTATTACTGCCATTTTTTCTTCTTCAATTTTATAATTAATGGCACTGATATAGCCACGGGCAGTATCAGAATAAATGGATGCATAGACCAGTTTTATCGCGTCCATCAGCTGTTTCAGGCGGACTTCTATATAAGGATTAATATTGGGCAGTAAATATGTTTCGAAAATTCCTGCGAAGGGCTGCATGAGAGAATCCTCGAAGAGGCCCGAGGACCTGACAGCTAAGGGCTTGGTTATTTTTTCAAGAATAATCCGGAGCTTTTTCTCAAGGGCCGGCGAAAGATTTCCTTCAATAAATAATCGTTTAATTGTCTCGTAACTGGTCTCCGAATAGATTTTGCTCCTCAATTTATTGTTGTCCAGAAAATCCTCGAATTCATCTGTGCCTACGATAAAAGTTCTGGGCGCTTTTATGTTGATGCCAGGAACATAATGTGAAATATCAAAATTATATATCAGTGTGTGGATAAATGCCAACCCTCTCCCCTTGCCGCCAAGTGCTCCGGGAGACAATTGAATTATGTTGCTTTCTTCTAGAATCAGGGTCTCGTCAAACTCAACGATTTTGCCCTTGTTTTTTTCGTATTTGAGTTTTTTTACTATGTCTACAAGATAATTTCTCAAAGACTCGGCATCCTTAAAATCACTTATTTTCTTGGGGGCTATTTCTCTGGCAAGTTGAATTTCACCGCGGGCTGTAAGCCATAATGAAAAATGATTCTTCCTCGCATGATACAGCAGGGTTTCAGTTGGAATGGAGTGAAGCTGCTCCTCAAACTCATTCATGTTCTTGGCACTGCCGATGGTCCTTCCCGTTTCATCCTTGTAGATAAAATCCCCGAAACCCAGGTTGAAGCTTATGAAGTTCTTGATGTCCTGGGCCAGAGTGTCAGAATTCTTGTAGATAAAAACACAATTCAGTTCTTTGGCTTTCTTTTCATTCTCCTTGTCTGATGATTGTATTATTGTCGGAAGGTCAGGAATTTCGGATTTTATGAAATTAACAAGGTCAAACCCTGCATCGTCGTCAAATTTTCCGTCTTTCTGAAATTTCACATCGGTTATCAGACAAAGAAAGAATTCCTTGTATTTGTTGAAAATCTCTATTGCCTCTTCATAATTCGATGCCATGAGAATTTTAGGCCGCACACGGAGCCGAAGCACCTTGTACAATTCGTCCATGGTACTTACATCCTCGATGATGCGCCTTGTTTGCTCCATAACACAGTGATAGAGTAATGGAATGTACCGGGAATAGTATTTTGCGGAGTCTTCGACAAGCAGTATTATCCGGCTGTAACCAACCTTGGTATCGTTTTCTACGTTAACATAATCCTCCAGCTGCTTTACCATGGCAAAAAAGATCCTCGAATCGCCGTTCCACACAAAAACATTGTCGATAAGGTTTGTCCTTTTCTGTTCGTTCTGAAAAAATCCTATGTACTGATTGTTATTCAGCAACAGATAAATAGGGATGTATTTGTAAAGTGACTTTAGTTTCCTGGCAATATCCATCGGCGCTTTTCTGTCGACGCCAACCATAATGATTATTAAGTCGAAATGTTTTAAATAAAGCTTTTCCAGGGCCTCCTCGAATGAAGAAACTCCTGTAATTCGTGGAATTGTAGTTAAATTCAGCTGGTAGTAAACGCCCAGGATGTAATCGGAGAACCTGCCTTCACGCTCAAGGCTGTATGCATCATACAGGTTCGAAATAATCAATATCTCCTTTACTTTGAATTTCATCAGATCATGAAAAATATCACGGTCATAATTGTTTTTTTCGAGGAAATTCTGAAGCAGTTTGCGCTTGTTCTGGAGAAAATCCCTGGCCGCCTGGAATTTTTGCTTGAGCTCTTCATCCGCCCTGTATTTCTTAATGGCGACCTCTCCCTGCAAAGTATTCAGGTAATTGCAGATTAGTGTCGAAATATTATTGATCAGATCTCTTTCTTCCTTCATGAACGGACCTTCATCCATGTCGGGAAATTCTTTTGTATAATACACTTCTATTTCACCGACTTTATCATCTATTGTAAGGAAGGGTTGTCGCTGCCGCCACTTTGTGGCTATAAAATTTGGCGACAGGTACTCATTCCCGTCATAGCTGATGCGGGCTACAGTGTTCTCGGGATATTGCCACGCATCAGGCATAATATAGACAACTTGCCTCAATGCATTTTCGACAGATTTTTCAGACTTGAGAATTGATGTGGTCTGATTTATGCACGATAATTCCTTTAAACGCTCTGTCTTCTCGTACATTATTTTCTTCAGGCCTATTTCAGTGGCTATGACTTTGTCAAGTCCGTAGATCAGGTTAATAAACCCTGATATCAATAATGCGATGGTTTCAACAAATTGTTTTTCTTCTTCCGAAAATGGTTCCGCACCGGGCGAATTAGCTCCTGTGTAAAATACCTCGATTGAACCTCTTTTGGCTGAAAGGGTGTTGAAGGCGACTTTTACGGACAAAGAATCCTCTGTAATCCCCGGCGATGAAAAGTCCTTTTCGTCGTATTGAATGCGACATTTAATATGCTCCGGGAATCTGAATGCTTCAGGAATGACAACGAGGACCTCTTTCAGGGTAGTTTCAATTGACAGTCCGTTTCTCAGCCTCTTCGAAACTTCATTGATACATGCAAAAATCCTGCTGCTTTCCTTCCGGCCGCTTATTTTTATGTTATCACTGTCAGCAGGGTGTTTGATTTCGTTGCCTTTAATTATATTTAAAAATCCGGTAATTAAGTTGGTCATATTGCCGAGCAACTCTTTCTCGGATTTGAAGTAGGCCTCCTTATTGCCGGCCGGAAAACCTTTCAGATAAAAGAATTCGATTGTGCCGGGCTTATTATCAATGGTTGTAAATCCCTCTTTTAAACTCCATTCCGTATCTTCAAGACTCTTATCCGAGCTCAGGTATTCATTCCCATCATAAACAATTCTGGCAACCGCATATTCAGGATAATGCCATGACTTTGGCATATTCCTGCAAATTTGCAGAAGTGTGTCTTCTATGTTCTTCTCTTCGCTTAGTATCTGATAGCGCTCCAGTCCTGAACCGGCATATTCCTCCGTATCATCCGGTTGTTCTGTTACCCTGTGCAGGTTTAAGTAATTGCAGACGATGGTGGCAATGTTTTCAAGCAGCTGCCTTTCCTCAAGCAAAAAGGGGCCTTCATCCGCTTTGGGAAACTGTTTGACATAGAATACATCAATAGCGCCCCATTTTTTATCATAAGTTTCAAATATCTGTTTCTGGATCCATCGGGTTTCCTTAAAATTTTCCGGCTTGTATTCCTGACCGTCATATTTTATCCTTGCATAGGCGTATTCTGAAAATTGCCATGCTTTCGGTATTTCCCTCACTATTTCAAGCAAGGTGTTTTCAACAGAGTTTTTTCTGCTGATTATTGTGTTTATCTTGTAAATGATAGATAAGCCTTTTTGGCTTTGGATTTTTTCCGCCAAAAGCTTCTGCATCTCCTTCTGCCAATGTGATGTATCTTCCATTATTTTACCCGTTCAGTCACTTTAAGCTATTTAAACAAAGCGGAAATTTACATTGAAAGGTAAAAATTAACCCGAATATTTTTTGTCATAAACCCGGAAAATATGGAAATTTAATTATATACATTTGTTTATTATCATTCAATAACCTCTAAAAACAAATTCATATGACCGCTTCAGTAGAAGAATTTATGGCGAAAATTATCGCCAAAAACCCTGGCGAAGTAGAATTCCACCAGGCAGTTAAAGAAGTAGCAGAATCAATTATGCCGTTTATTCAGGAGCACCCCAAGTATCAGTCTGCAAAAATCCTGGAACGCATGGCAGAGCCAGAACGTGTTATAATCTTCCGAGTCCCTTGGATGGACGATAAGGGTGAGATACAGATAAACAGGGGCTACAGGATAGAAATGAACAGTGCAATCGGACCTTATAAGGGCGGTTTGCGTTTTCACCCGACTGTGAATTTAGGTATCCTGAAATTCCTTGCTTTTGAACAGGTGCTTAAAAACAGCCTGACTACCCTGCCCATGGGAGGCGGCAAGGGGGGATCAGACTTTGACCCGAAGGGTAAAACTGATAATGAGGTGATGCGCTTCTGCCAGTCGTTTATGAGTGAGCTGTTCAGGCATGTCGGTGCAGATACAGATGTACCCGCCGGAGATATCGGTGTCGGAGGCAGGGAAATAGGCTTCCTGTTTGGCCAGTATAAAAGGCTGAGAAACGAATTTACAGGCGTGCTGACCGGCAAAGGCCTCGAATGGGGCGGCAGCCTGATAAGACCTGAGGCAACAGGTTACGGCCAGGTGTATTTCGCTGAAGAAATGCTTAATACGAGAGGCGACAGTTTAAAGAACAAAATCTGTACGGTTTCAGGTTCGGGCAATGTGGCACAATACGCCACTGAAAAGGCAACACAGATGGGTGCAAAAGTGGTTACAATGTCGGATTCCAATGGTTATATTTATGATGCTGATGGAATTAACGAGGAAAAGCTTGCCTTCATCATGAACCTTAAGAATGTAAAGAGAGGCAGGATTAAGGAATATGCAGATAAATACAAATGCACATATGTCGAGGGAAAATCGACGCCATGGGAAGTCCCCTGCCAGGTCGCTCTGCCTGCAGCAACGCAAAATGAAATAAGCGGAACGGATGCGGCAACACTGGTCAGGAACGGTTGTTTCGTGGTCTCTGAAGGAGCCAATATGCCCTCCACACCAGAAGCAATCAATATATTCCTTGAAAACAGGATCCTGTTTGGTCCCGGTAAAGCTGCCAATGCAGGAGGAGTCTCCACTTCAGGCCTGGAAATGAGCCAGAATTCAATGCGTCTGACCTGGACAAGACAGGAGGTAGACAGCCGGCTCCATCAGATAATGAAAGATATTCATGCTACCTGTGTCAAATACGGCACGGGAAAAGATAAATTCATTAATTACGTTGACGGTGCTAATATCGGTGGATTTGTCAAAGTGGCCGAAGCAATGCTGGCCCAGGGATTAGTTTAAGCTTTTCAGCATCCTGTTTTTCAGAATGAATAAGCTCAGGAAAAACATCTTCAGGGAGACTTCTTTTGAGCTTCTGATGCAAAAAAGAGTGCAGTACGTCCTGTTGATTTGCAGCAGGTACGATGCCTTTATTATGGAAGAAGATGGCAAGATCGATGAAAAAGTATTCAACGATTATGTCTCCTTCAATTTACGATACCCTCCCAGGTTTATTCACGTCACATCTGCTGCAGATGCAATGGAAACTCTGGGAAAAAGGCAGATCGACCTGATTATCAATATGCTCAGTATCAACGACCTGGATCCTTTTGAGCTTTCACTAAACATCAAAACAAGCTATCCTGACAAACCCATTGTAATCCTGGCTCCTGATTCAAGAGAAATATCTCTCCGATTGGGCAATGAAGATTTATCCTGCATAGATTACGTATTCAACTGGCTGGGCAATACAGATATACTGCTTCCTGTCATAAGCCTTATTGAAGATAAATTAAATGTGGATGAAGACAGTAAACACGAGGGTGTACAATCCATTTTAGTGGTTGAAAACTCCGTCAAATTGTCCTCAGTTCACCTTCGCCACCTTTACAAAATAATCCTTGAACAATCACGTGAATATACCATAGAGGGCCTTAACGAGCATCAGAAAATGATGCAAATGAAAGGAAGACCTAAAATTCTGCTTGCCACTGACTATCAGCAGGCATTGCATTTATTCGGGAAATATAAATCCCAGCTTCTTGGCGTGATTGCTGATGTCGATTTAAACCAGGCCGAACTCAGAAACCGGGAAACACCTGAAGATTTCTTCAAGCAGGTCAAGGACTTTGACCCCAATATTCCGATACTGATTCAGTCGTCCAACCCCGAAAATGAGAAGTATGCAAATGACTATGGAAATGGATTCTTAAACGTTAATTCAGAGTCCTTTCCGCTTGAGTTGAAATCGCTACTAAAAAGGCATTTTTCCTTTGGCGATTTCATTTTTACCGATCCTGAAACAGGACTGGAAATTGCCAGGGTTTCCGATTTGCAGACTTTTCAGCGAAGGTTGTTTGAAATACCCGATGCTTCCCTTCGATATCATCTCTCAAGAAATCATTTGTCTAAATGGCTCTACGCCCGTGCTCTCTTTTCATTGGCCGAATTCTTAAAGGAAATCAGCCTTGATGACTTCACCAGTATCGATCAGGCACGCCGGTTTATTTTCGATACTATCGCCAATTTCAGACTTAACAAGGGACATGGTATCATCGCTGATTTTTACAGGGAACATTTTGACGAGTATCTGACATTTACCAGAATTGGCGATGGCTCGATGGGAGGAAAGGCACGCGGACTGGCTTTCCTTGATTTCATAATAAAACAAAATCAGGATTTTGAAAGCTTCGAAGACACAATTGTTTCTATCCCGCGGACCGTGGTTCTCAGTACAGACGTCTTCGATGAATTCATGGCTCAAAACAATCTTTACCCGATTGGATTATCGGATCTCGGTGACAAGGAAATCCTTGATGCTTTTGTCAGGGCAAGACTACCCGTAAGGATTCATAAAGATTTGTTTGTCTTTATTTCAATTATCAGCCGCCCGGTGGCAATCCGCTCTTCGAGTTTGCTTGAAGATTCACATTTTCAGCCATTTGCCGGAGTTTATTCAACATACATGATCCCGAAGGTTCAGGATGAGGCAACCATGCTGGAATTGCTGAGCGTGGGGATTAAAGCCGTTTTTGCATCGGTCTTCTTCAAGGAAAGTAAAGACTATATGAAAGCTACAGCAAATCATATTGAAGAAGAAAAAATGGGCGTTGTCCTTCAGGAGGTATGCGGGCAGCAATATGAAAATCGTTTTTATCCGACTATCTCAGGAGTTGCAAGATCAACAAATTTTTATCCCATCGAACCTGAAAAATCAGAAGACGGATTTGTCAGCCTGGCCTTTGGCCTCGGGAAATACATTGTTGACGGAGGACTTTCACTCAGGTTTTCCCCAAAATTCCCGAGAAAAATCCTGCAGCTGTCAGACACAAAAATGGCGTTGCGTGAGACACAACAGGAATTTTACGCTCTTGACCTCGACCCGATGAGCTTTGTCCCAAGTACAGACGATTCGGTGAATCTTCTCAGACTGAAAATAAGTGATGCTGAGAAAGACGGCTCGCTAAACTTCGTCGCCTCTACCTACGATTACCAGGACGATATTTTAAGAGACGAACCGGTTGACGGCGGGAAAAGGGTGATTACTTTTTCCAATATACTTAAATATGATCTTTTCCCATTGGCGGATATCATCAAGACAATCCTGGAAATCGGTCAGCAACAATTGAATAATCCGGTGGAAATAGAATTTGCCGTAAATATCGACCCAGGGAGAAAAAGACCTGTTCTTTTTAATCTGCTACAGATACGGCCAATCGTTGAAAATTATGAAACAATTAAGTTCAGGCTGGAAAATATACCCCTGACAGAGACTATCATCTATTCGAAATCAGCCCTGGGAAATGGAACAATTAATGGAATCTGTGACCTGGTCTATGTCAGGAACGAAAACTTTGATGCTTCAAAGAACCAGGAAGTTGCCTCTGAACTCAACGAAATTAATGACAGGTTTCTAAAGGAGGAGAAGAACTATATTTTAATCGGACCGGGCAGGTGGGGGTCGAGCGATCCGTGGCTGGGAATACCAATTAAATGGCCGCAAATTTCTGCAGCCAGGGTCATCATCGAATCGGGACTTGAAAATTACCGGATCGACCCAAGCCAGGGAACGCACTTTTTCCAGAACCTGACAGCCTTCAGGGTAGGATATTTTACTGTCAATCCGTTTATCGGCGACGGATTTATAGATTTTGCCTTCCTTACAGCTCATGAACCTGCATTTGAGGACCATTATGTAAGGCATGTCAGGTTTCCGGAACCGCTGGTGATCAAAATCGACGGCAGGAAAAAAATCGGTGTTGTAATGAAACCGGGCGGAATCCTCCGCTAATTGCATTTAAGATTTGTCCTTTGGGCTTTTGATGCTTCGGCAAAAGGTCCGTACATGGCATTTTTAAATGACGCACAGGCTTCGGCAGTTTGTCCTTTTCCAACCTGGGCAACCGCCAGCTGATAGTAAAACTTCGCCTTGGCATCGGCTGCGCCGGTTTCAAGATCCAGTCCCTTTTGGGCATATTCTGCTCCCATGTCGAAATTCTTCTGTTTGTTGTAGACATCGGCAAAATAGTAGAAAAGGTCCTTGTCGTTCCCGTATTTTGCCGCCTTATTCAGAAGCGCCAATGCATCATCAAGCTTGTTAGCCTGGTTTGCCTTCGATCCGGCAGAACGAAAATACTCAAGCGCCGTCACAGAGGCTTTTTGTATTTTTACTGTATCATTGATGCTTTTAAGCTTTCCAAGATATAAATCGATTGTCCCCTCGAAGGCATCGGCATTATCCTGCTTTATATAAATCAACGCCTTGTTATAATATGCGTTGAGGTAGTCGGGATTAACCACCAGAAGACTGTCAAATGCCCTGATGGCATTTTCATAATCATTCTTCGAAAAGAAATCGGCTCCCATTGCATTATAACCCTGTGCCAGAAGTTTCCGGGCCTTTTCTTTATTCGGTGCACTGTTATATTTTTCAGATGCACTCACGGCTGTCTTCGAAGCCCTGATTATTTCCGCAGCCGGCTTTTTTTCGCTGATGGCAACAGCAGCAACCTTACAGTATAACCCCGGCAATACCTCCACAGCCTTTTGCCGGAGGTCAGCGGCATCTTCACCAACCTGGTCGGAAAGGGTGATCACCTTTTCAAATGCATCGATGGCAGCCCTGGTATCAGTCTGCATTGCTTTGGCCCCTTCATTATATGCCGTTATCACATCATTCCGCCCCACCTGAGCATCGAGATTTATACCCATAAAAGCAGATGCAAACAGCATGATAGCAATTATAGCTATTCCCTTAATTTTCATATTAATTCAGATTATCAGGTTATTATAAACACTTTTGCAATTAACGGCCGTAAATATAAAAGTTAAAATTGATTTTTGTATCTCCGGTACCATAAAGTCGCGAAAATAGAGCTGGCACTTGGGGATCTCAATGCAAAAATGTCACATCTCCAACTTTGTCAAAATACTTGCCGTCTGCGTACCTGCCGTTTGCTTTCCAAACATAAACGCCCTGCAACGCAAGCTTACCATCTTTGTAATATCCATCCCATCCTTTCGACAGGTCATCGCTTTCATAGATC
>Ga0208980_10002003_pt1 | contig 12383 bp, 10 predicted proteins | sample WetSurMetagenome_3_FD_187993 | JGI IMG/M metagenome (GOLD analysis project Ga0208980, IMG submission 187993) | Wetland microbial communities from Twitchell Island in the Sacramento Delta, sample from surface sediment Aug2011 Site A1 Bulk (version 2) | ecosystem: Environmental > Aquatic > Marine...
TCCGAACACAGGCGCGAGTACGAAGAGTCCATCAACAAGGCCAGCGCGCTGATCCGGGCCGTCAAGTTCGCCCACGAAGGCCTGAAATAATTGACGATTTACGATTTACGATTGACGATTTGAAGGGCGTCCATGCAATAGGGACGGAAACTAAGGTTTAACTGGCTATTCAAATCGTCAATCGTCAATCGTCAATCGTAAATTTTCCGGGGGGGGGGGGGCATGATCCTTGTTATTGATAACTATGACTCCTTTACCTTCAATCTCGTGCAGTATCTGGGTGAAATGGGGCAGGAACTAAGGGTTTTTCGCAATGATGCCATCCGTCTGTCTGAGATTGAAAGCCTGGCGCCGGCAAATATTGTTCTCTCCCCCGGCCCCGGCCGCCCCGAAAATTCAGGCATCATCATCCCGCTGATCCGCGAATTTGCCGGGAAAATCCCGATTCTGGGGGTCTGCCTCGGCCATCAGGCCATTGGCGCCGCTTTTGGCGGCGACGTCGTTCAGGCGCCGCAAATCATGCATGGAAAAACCAGCGACATTTTTCATGATGGACGGACGATTTTTTCAGATTTGCCGAATCCGTTCCGAGCGACGCGCTATCATTCCCTGGTGGTTGCTCCTGAGACCCTCCCCGCCTGTCTGGAGGTGTCGGCGAAAACCGGGGACGGTGTCATCATGGGGTTGCGCCATCGCGGGATGACGGTCGAAGGAGTGCAGTTTCATCCGGAATCCATTTTGACCGAAACAGGAAAGAAGATGCTTTCAAACTTCCTGAACCTTCGGAGGGGAGCGTGAAACATGAACACGAACAAACTGCAAACGGCATTGGATTACAGGCTGCCTGATCCGCTCAGGGACTCTATCCTGGAAAAGATCATGCAGGATAAAGTGCGTGAACTCATAGCTGCCCGTCAGAAGCTGCCCGCCGTGTCCATCGAAAGCGTTTTGGACCGGGCCCCTGTGATACGGTCCTTCAAGAAGGCGCTGGCGAGGCACAGGCCGGCCATAATTGCGGAGATCAAGCGGGCGTCGCCGTCGGCCGGTTTGATCCGCAAGGATTTCGATCCGGAATCGATCGCCCGGGAATACCAGGATGCCGGCGCAGCCGCCGTTTCCGTGGTTACCGAAGTAAGGCACTTCCAGGGCGGACTCGAGATCCTTGCCCGTTTGCGCTGGAGCACAAGAATCCCGCTGCTGCGCAAGGACTTCATCATAGATTCCTACCAGATCCTGGAAGCCCGCCACGCGGGAGCGGATGCTGTTTTGCTGATCGCCTCACTGCTGGATGCTTCAGCGCTGCGCAACCTCCGCGAGGACGCAGAACGCTGCGGCATGGAGGCGCTGGTCGAGGTCCACAACCGTGAGGAGCTGCAGCGGGCGCTCGATACGGGCGCCACACTGATTGGCGTCAATAATCGCAACCTGCGAACGTTCGAGGTCAGCCTGGATGTATCCCTGGATCTGGCTCGAAATATGCCCAGGGAGGTGACGGCCGTCGCCGAGAGCGGCATCCGCAGCGTGGAGGATATCCGCAAGCTTTCCGACGCCGGTTATCGCGGATTCCTTGTGGGAGAACAGCTCATGCGGGCTTCATCACCGGGCGAAGCGTTGCTCCAATTACGAGGAAAGGCCGCGTGACTGCGGATTCGGAGTATCGGATGAAGGTCAAAATTTGCGGGATCACCTGCTATGAAGATGCCGCGATGGCTCTCGACTTGGGAGCGGATGCGTTGGGATTCAATTTCTACCCATCCAGCCCCAGGTATATCGATCCGGCGGCCGCGCGCTACATTATCCGCCGGCTGTCCCCCTTCGCAACGGCAGTAGGGCTATTTGTAAATGTTCCGCAACCGGGTGGATTGGCGGAGACGGCCCGTCTGGCCGGCGTGCAGGTGATCCAGCTGCATGGGGATGAATCACCGGACTATTGCCGGAAGCTGGCGGATTGGCCCCTGATCAAAGCCTTTCGCATCGGGCCCGATCCCCTCCGGGAAGATCCGGAGGAATTTCCGGTACAGGCTTTCCTGCTGGATGCCAGGAACGACGCTCTGTTTGGCGGCACAGGGCGATCCTTTGACTGGGGCCTTGCCCGGAATATCAAGTGGACCCGCCCCGTTATCCTTGCCGGAGGGCTTCGGCCCGATAATGTGAGGGATGCGATACGCGCCCTATCGCCGTACGCGGTGGATGTGTGCAGCGGAGTCGAAAGCGTTCCGGGCAAAAAGGACGCCCGGAAGTTAATCGAATTCATGAATGAGGTGAGAAATGCCGAAAACCCCCTTAACCGGCCCTGACGAGCGCGGGCGCTACGGTTCCTATGGCGGCAGATTTGTGCCCGAGACGCTGATGGGCCCGCTGGAAGAGCTGGAAGAAGCCTATCGGCAGGCGATTCAGGACCCTGCCTTCCAGGCGGAACTGGAAGATCTTTTCAGAACGTACGCCGGCCGCCCGACGCCGCTTACGCCTGCCCGGCGCCTTTCCGCGCACATCGGCAAAGGACGTATCTACCTCAAACGTGAAGACCTGACCCATACCGGCGCGCACAAAATCAACAACGCTCTGGGGCAGATCCTGCTGGCGAGACGCATGGGCAAAACACGCATCATTGCTGAAACCGGCGCGGGACAGCACGGAGTGGCGACCGCGACCGTTGCAGCCCTGTTCGGTATGGAGTGCGAGATCTACATGGGCACGGAAGATATGCGCCGCCAGTCGCTGAACGTCTTCCGCATGCGCCTGCTGGGAGCAAAGGTGATTCCCGTGGACTCCGGCAGCCGCACCCTGAAGGATGCCATCAACGAAGCGATGCGCGACTGGGTAACCAACGTGTCCAGCACTCATTACCTGTTGGGTTCCGTGCTGGGCGCTCATCCCTACCCCTGGATCGTTCGCGATTTCCAGGCCGTAATCGGCCGGGAAGCGCGCGCCCAAATTCTGGATGCCGAAGGAAGGTTGCCGGATCTGCTCCTGGCCTGCGTCGGCGGGGGAAGCAACGCGATTGGCCTTTTCTATGATTTTCTCGGTGAACCCGGGATCCGCATGGTTGGAGTCGAGGCCGGCGGCAGGGGCACGGCCCTTGGGCAACACGCGGCCCGTTTCAGCGGCGGCAGGAAAGGCGTCCTGCAGGGGACGCTGAGCTATGTCCTTCAGGACGACAACGGCCAGATTGCGGGCACCCATTCCATTTCGGCAGGGCTCGACTATCCTGCCGTCGGTCCCGAGCACTCCTTTCTGCATGACAGCGGGCGCGTGCAATATACCTCGATTACTGATGACAGCGCGCTCGAAGCGTTTCAGCTCCTGAGCCGCCTGGAGGGAATCATCCCGGCGCTGGAAAGCGCGCACGCAATCGCGGAGCTGCTCCGCCTGGCGCCCGAATTGGACCAAGACACCGTTGTGATCGTGAACCTGTCCGGCCGGGGAGACAAGGACGCAAACCAGGTCGCCGAAATTCTACAAAAAGACCGATTATCCTAAATTCAAATTTCGAATCCCGTATTTCGAATCGACAGGAGCCATCATGACGCGGAGGATAGGTAAAAAGTTCCAGGAGCTCAAGGCGCGCGGGCAAAAGGCCTTTATCCCTTTTATTGTGGCAGGGGATCCCGACCTTGAGACAACGGTGCGGCTTGTGCCGGAACTCGAGCGCGCAGGATCTCACGTGATAGAACTGGGCATACCTTTTTCCGATCCGGTCGCTGACGGGCCGACCATCCAGCGCGCCGTTGCCCGAGCCCTGCGTCATCAATATGGTTTTCCGGATTACCTCGGAGCCGTCAGGAAAATCAGGGAGCAGACGGACGTGCCGATGCTCCTTTTCAGCTATTTCAACCCGATCTTCCGGTACGGGCTTGAAGACCTGGCGCGCGACGCGCGGGCTTCCGGAATCGACGGGGTGCTGGTGACGGACATGACTCCCGAAGAGAGCGATGAGTATCGCGAGTGCATGGAAAAGCATGATTTGGATTGCGTATTCCTGGCAGCGCCGACCAGCGGCGCGAAGCGTATCGCCAGGATCGCGCAATGCTCGCGGGGCTTCGTTTATGTGGTTTCCCGCACGGGAATCACCGGAGCCCGGCAGGAATTGTCTGCCTCCATACTTCCGACCGTTGAACGTGTGCGGCAGCACACACAGCTTCCGGTCGCCGTCGGATTCGGCATATCCAGCCCGGAGCAGGTGCGGTCGGTCTGGGAAATCTCCGATGGAGCTGTTGTGGGCAGCGCCATTGTCGCGGAAATGGAGAAAATCGCAGATCCGCGCGGCATCCCGTCCGGGGCAGCGCAATTCTGCCGCCGGCTCCTGGGGCGCTAAGCGCCCCCGCCCTATAACACATATCCTACATCCTATTTCGTGAGGACGGGTCTCCAGACCCGTCCGGTAACCGGGAATTCGTGAGGACGGGTCTCCAGACCCGTCCGGTAACCGGGAATTCGTGAGGGCGGGTCTCCAGACCCGTCCGATTGGGCGACTGCCCAATATTCGCCTCAGCCGGACGGCTCTGGAGAGCCGTCCTCACGAGATAACGATCAAGCGCAAACCAGTCATTCGCCATCGGACGGCTCAGGTCGGCATTCTTCCCGTTGCACCGATGTGCTATTTTATGAGCGCATGGAAATGATCTCGCAGTGGGTAGTGCATTACGGCTATGCGGCAGTATTTTCCCTCCTGCTTTTCGGAATCGTTGGCCTTCCCGTCCCCGACGAGTGGCTGCTTACTTTTGCCGGCTATCTTGTTTTTACTGGAAAATTCCACGCATTCCCGGCGCTTGCTGCCGCATTTTTGGGAAGCATGTGCGGTATTACGGTGAGTTATGGCCTGGGCCGGAGTTTCGGGCTTTTCCTTCTCCACCACTATGGCCGGTTTTTCAGTGTCACCCCGGAAAAGATGAATAGAGTGCACGCGTGGTTCGGCCGTTTCGGCACCTGGACGCTTTTGGTAGGGTATTTCATACCCGGCGTGCGCCATTGTACTGCGGTCGTTGCCGGGGCCTCGAGCCTGGGGCTCCTTTCCTTCTCAATTTTTGCTTACTCCGGCGCACTGATCTGGTCGGCGACCTTTATCGGGATTGGCTATTTTTTCGGCGACCAATGGACCTTTGTTCTGCGGCAGATTCAGCGTCACCTCGCCGTTTACGCGGGACTTGCCATAGGTATGATTCTGATCTATCTGGTCGGTCGCTTCAGAGGAAAAACAAAATAGAAGATTCCGCTGCCTGGCGAAAAGCCTCTCTCAAAACCGAGGCCTGAGCGCGGGAGCCCTATTCGCCTTGCCTGTCTCCCAGCGCGGCAATCTTCGTTCGTATATCTTTCAGACTCAGCCCTAGACGGCCAAAGACGAAGAAGCCGATCGCCCAGAGGGGAGCGGTGAGAATAACGAACACGACTACCGAGAAACCCGTCGCCAGAGTCTTGTCGACGCCGAAAAGCGTGAGCCCAACCACTGTAAAAAACTGATAGGTTCCCAGATTGGAAGGCGCACTCGGAATCACCGTTCCGACGTGAACGATCAAGAATATTGCCGCTCCATGCCAGAAGGAGAGATTCAAGCCGAATGCCGGCATGACGAGCCAGAAAGACAAAATCTGGCCGACCAGAAAAAACAGGGAGATGAAAAAGCTGGAATATAAATATCTGGATTGCCCGATATCCCGGATTCCACCTGCCATGTGGCTTAGAAGGTCCGAGATCCGCCCGAAGACGCGCTTTCCGGCCGGTTTGCCTTCCGGGCCGCCGGTTTTTTCGCCCCGTCTGGCTACCACCAGGTAAATGAACAGGACGGCTGCAGCCAATGCGATTGAAGCGAGTATCCACTCGGCATCCACGAGATATTTGGGCAGCGGTACAAAAAGCACGGTCACGCCGAAAGCCAGCGCCAGCCAGATGGCGTCAACAAACCTTTCGACCAGGATAGACGGGATGACGGCCGCGAAGCGCACAAGGGCCCACTGCGACACCAGATAAATGCGCAGCACCTCGCCCAGGCGCATGGGCAGGATCTCGTTGACGAATAGGCCGGCGTAAATCGCCTCCGTGGCGCGCAGCGATGAAACACGGCCTACAGGGCGGAGAAGAAGGCTCCAGCGTATCCCCTGGCAGACATAGCTGAGAGTGTCGAAAAGGACGGCTGCCATTACATACCACCAGTTGATCGTTTTCAGAGAATCGGACAGTTCGCGGAAATCGATGTCGTGAAAGACCCACAGGAGACAGGCTGCGGCGATGGCATAGCCCAGGAGGGATTTCCAGTTCAGGGAAGCCTGTTGAGATCGGCTGGTTTCAATCATGTTGCGAGTCTCGTCCTGTTCCGGCAACCGCAATCATGGGCCGCCACTGGAAACTCCCCGGTTAAATCCCGATCTGCCGTCGGCCGCGTCCGGCGGCAGCAAAGCGCCGGCCCGGCCGCGATACAGGCGCGAAAAAGGCGGGCTTCCTCAATGATCAACCTCCGAGACCTCAGAAATCGCGCGGGCCAGGCGCGGCAGGCTAAGCACATTTCGATAAATGGCGTAACGCGGTTCCCACAGGGTTGCGAATTTGGCCTTGTAGTGCAGCAATCCCTGGTAACTGAACAGGAAACCGAGCTGTTGCATGAAGTAGTGGACAGCTCTTTCCTCGGCGGATGCCTCTTCATGCTCCTGAAAACCGGCCATGGGCGCCATGCCGAGGCTGAAGCGCTCAAACCCCTCCGCCTTTTTCGCGAAAAAGAGCTTGATGAAGAGGTAATCCATCATTCCCGGCGGAGCGTCGGGCACGTGGCGCATCAGATCGATGGTCGCCTCCCCCTTGCAAAACGAAGGGATGCTGTTCATAAAGGCCCATATTTTTCCCGTGGAATCCGCCGCGGCATAAACCGGCGTCGAGCGAACGTAATCGCGATCGAATGTCCCCAGGGTAAAAATTCGTTCGCGCCGGCCGGGGATTTGGAGCCAGCCGTCGGACACCTGCTTCAGCTGCTCTATAACATCGGCGGGGATGGGAGGATCGTGACGCGCGAATTTGAATCCCTGTTTTTCCAACTGGTTTACCTCATGGCGTAATTTTTTGGCCTCCTTGCCGTCCAGGGAAAAAGTGGAGAGGTTTACGATGGCATCATCGCCGATCTTCAGCTTCCGGAATCCGAGCTTTTGATAAACCGGCAGGAAATCGGGCAAAGCCTGGTGGAACGCGATGCGCCAGTCGTTCTGACCGCAATATTCCTCGAAGTTGCGGATGGTCGGTTCAATCTCCTCTTCAGGCCCCACGGGATCCCCCAGTGCCATGGCATAGCCGCCCCCGACACGGAAGGCGATAAAACATTGACGGCTTTCCGAGAAAAAGAAAGTTTTGTCGGACCAATACTTGAAAAAATCAAGCGACGACCGGCCGTATCGGCGGGTTATGTCTTCTGCGAGCTTGCGCTCATGAGGCAGTGTCCGGAAACGGTAGACGACGGGCCGGAACACCGCGAAAAGGGCGTATACCATCGCCGTGACGGTTACGAGGTACAGGGAATCCAGGAACCAGCGGGCATGCCGTGTCCGTGGGATAATCTCGGGATCGCCCGCAAGGGCAAGGAACGAAAGAGTGCGGCGGATGGAATCCCCGATCGTGAAGTTGATGCCGAACTCCCGGGTGTCCAGAAGCCAGAATCCCGCTGTGCCGTATGCCAGGGCAGCCAACAGGGCTACGCCCAGTCGTATAAAGCCCCACGGCAGGCTTGGTATGCTGCTCTCCACCGTGAAGCTCTTCCGGCTGATCCAAAGAAGAGCCATAATAACAAGGGAAAAGGCGGCCTCTTCGTAGTTGAGTCCCCTTGTGAGATGGAAAAGAAAGGATAACAGCGACAGCAGAAGTGCGAGGTGGAAGGCTCTCTTTTTCTTTTTGTAGATGTTTGTGGATGTAATAACGAGGGCAAAACCTGTAAGCAAAGTGATAAAACGCGAAAGATGGATGAATTCCAGAGGAAAAATTTCGTAGAGAATGGCGGCTCGCCCGGGCAGGGCACGGCCAAGCACGGAATAGAGATTTAATAGTCCACTTCCAAGGATGATAAGGGCCAGAAACCAAGTGGGCGCCGTAAAAGGTTTTTTCATAAACCTTTGCCTAAATGCCGGTTATTATACAGCAGAAACAATAAGTTGCACCCATGAGGCTATCAACCGGGCATCCGGTTCGTTTGCCCTGAATGGCTCGATGACTTCGAATAGCGAGTCGGTGAAGGGAGAATGAGTTATGAAACAAGCTCTTCTTTTCATCCTGTTTTTGGCGGCTTCTCCCTGCCTTTCCGCGGCAGAACAGTCCCTCACCTACGGTCGATTCGGTGATGTTACCCTGTACTATGCGACAGCTCATCCATCCCACGTGGTCCTCTTTGTCTCGGGTGACGGAGGATGGAACCGCGGAGTCGTCGATATGGCCCGTGAGCTCGTGTCGCTGGATGCCTTAGTCGTCGGTGTTAACATCAACCGCTTTCTGAAAGAGATGGAGAGTTCCCGGGAAGCCTGCTCCTACCCGGCAGCCGATTTTGAGGAGCTCAGCAAGTTTGTCCAGCAGAGGCTCGGTTTCCCCGTCTATAGGACTCCGATACTGGTTGGCTACTCCTCGGGCGCGACACTTGTGTATGCCACTCTGGTACAGGCGCCGCCGGACACTTTTTTAGGGGCAATCAGCCTGGGATTCTGTCCGGATCTCCTCCTGGCCAAGCCAATGTGCCGTGGCAGTGGTTTGGAATGGACGTCCGGGCCCAAGGGGAAAGGCTACAATTTCCTCCCGGCCCGCTCTCTCGAGGTCCCCTGGATTGCGCTTCAGGGCACTATCGATCAAGTTTGCGATCCTAAGGCAACCGGGAGTTTTGTGGAACAGGTGCCCCAGGGGAAAGTCATGATTCTTCCCAAGGTGGGACACGGATTCTCGGTTCCGGCAAACTGGATGCCGCAATTCAAAGATGCGTTCCTGGACCTGGTCGCCAACGGTCGGAAACAGGAAGAGCTTACCAAGCCGAAGCCGAGCGTCATATCAGAGGCCGTTTCGGATCTACCTCTCGTTGAAGTCCCGGCCACGGGCGGCGCTACGAACCTGATGGGCGTTATCGTCACCGGCGATGGAGGGTGGGGAGTAACGGACCGTGGGATAGCGCAGGGCCTCGCAGCCAGAGGGATACCCGTCGTTGCCCTCAACTCGCTCAAATACTTCTGGTCGGTCAAAACGCCCGAACAGGCAGCGGCGGACCTTGAGCGAATCATTCGGCACTACAGCATGCTCTGGAATCGGAATAAGGTTGTCGCTGTCGGCTACTCCTTTGGTGCCGATGTGTTGCCTTTCATGCTTAATCTCATGCCCGAAGAAGTTCGCTCTAAAATCAAGCTTGTTGCCCTTCTGGGCCCCAGTTCCACGGCGGACTTCCAGTTCCACTGGACGGACTGGATCCATCAGTCCAAGCGATCGACTGCCATCCCCGTGCGGCCTCAGATCGAGAAGCTGCGGGGAGAGGAAATCCTGTGTTTTTATGGAACCCGGGATGACGATGCGCTTTGCACGGAACTCGACCGGGGCCTGGCTACTGTTATCGCCATAGATAGCGGCCACCGCTTTGGGAAGGATTACCAGCCGATCGTGGACGCCATCCTCCGGGAAGCGCGATAGTTGTCATCCAGCCGAAAGCTTCACGGATTCAAAGAATCGCACTCTGCCAACCTTAGCTTTGCACCAGGTATGCCGCCCGGGGTTTTGGTTCCCATTTCAGAGTAAATGGGATATAAGATAGTACCTTCCTGCTGTAAACAGTCCAGTATTTATTCATCTCCGAAGCAAAGGAGAGCTTCATTGTTTAATATAGATTTCCAGCCTGTCGGACGTCGTGGCGAATGCTCCGGAGATCAATCGCTGCTGGAATGCGCCCGCGAACTCAATGTCGACCTTGTAAGTATTTGCGGTGGGGCGGGCACCTGCGGCCACTGCAAAGTGCAGGTTGTGTCCGGAGAGGTCTCGGAACGGACTTCGGAAGATGCATCCATCTTTACGGAGAGCGAACTATCGCAGAACTTCCGCCTGGCCTGCCGGACGTATCCCCGGAGCGATGTGACGGTGCACGTTCTGCCGGAATCCCTGACGGCTCCGCAACGCACCCAGGTTGAGGGCCTGGAACTTGCTGTCGAACCGGAACCTCCCGTGCGAACGCTGAATGTGCAGCTGGCAGCCCCCTCTCTCGGTGTTCCGGAGTCGGATGATCAGAACCTCTGGGCCGCGCTGGCAACGCGGCATGGAGTGCCAACAGGGCTGATCGATTTGAAGGTCCAGCAAACCCTGTCCCCGCTGCTGCGTGATGCGGATTGGAATGCATGTGTGGCTTTGCGCGGCAAAGAAATCGTTGCGTTGGGCGCTTCGTCCACGCGATGGCTCGGCCTCGCAGTGGATATCGGCACCACAAAGATTGCCGCATACCTTGTGGATATGGAGAGCGGAAAAACCCTCGGGTCCAAAGGATTGATGAATCCGCAAATTTCTTATGGGGAGGATGTGGTCGCACGCATCTATGCCGCCAGCAAAGCTCCCTCGAATGCGGCCAAGCTTCAGGCCCTGCTGGTGGATGCTCTGAATCAGACCTCCTCCGGCCTGTGCGCCGAAATCGGAGCCAGCCCGTCGGATATCGTTGAAGCGGTTGTCGTTGGCAACACCGCCATCCATCACCTGTTTTTGGGATTGCCGGTGCTTCAGCTGGGGATGTCCCCTTATGTGCCGGCAGTTCGATCGGCGGTGGATATCAAGGCCCGGGATATCGGACTGCGCATTGCCTCGGGCGGCTATGTGCATCTGTTGCCGAATATCGCGGGATATGTGGGGGCGGATCACGTGGCCATGCTTCTGGCGGCGCAGATAGCCGATTTCCAAACCACCGTGCTGGCCATCGACATCGGCACCAATACCGAAATATGCCTGAACCACAACGGCAGGATGACCAGCGTTTCCTGCGCTTCCGGCCCGGCCTTCGAGGGCGCCCACATCAAGTATGGGATGCGCGCCGCGCCCGGCTCCATCGAGCATGTGCGCCTGTCGGGTGACAGGCTGGACGTCCAAACCATCGGCGGCGAACCCGCGGTCGGCATCTGCGGATCCGGCCTGCTGGACGTCGTGGCGCAGCTCCGGCTGAACCATATTCTGGACGTCACGGGTCGGATGGCTCCGCACCCGAGGGTACGCAATCCGGACGGGCAGATGGAGTTCGTGCTCGTGGAACGCCCGGGGAGGGATGCGATTACGGTTTCCCAAAAGGATGTGCGGGAGCTTCAGCTGGCGAAAGCCGCCATACGCCTGGGAATAAGGACGCTGGCTGAAGCAGCAGGCCTGACTGAAGGTCAGATCGATACCGTCATTATCGCCGGCGCCTTTGGAACGTTTATTGACGTGGAGAGCGCCACAACGATCGGCATGCTTCCTCCGCTGCCACAGGAGCGTTTCAAACAGGTCGGCAATGCGGCAGGTACGGGGGCGCGTCTGGCGCTCATTTCCGACAGCCAGCGTGCGCTTGCCCGGCAGATTGCCTCGCGCGTAGGGTATATCGAGCTGGCATCCATACCGGATTTCAGCCGAAAATATGCGGAGGCGAGCCCGATGTCGGGCGGAGATTTGAATTAATCCGGAAATTTCAGCTGTTTTCGGATTTGAGATCCGTTTGTATCCGGGGATTTGAAGGCGCCCGAATGCAACAATTTCGAATCCCGGCTGGCTGTTCTGCTGTACAATCTCAATCCGCCGTCTGAAACGGAAGCCGTCATCATACAGGAAGGCGGATCTGCTTTTTTTGCCAGTGCCAATCGGACTGGTTACGAGTGAAAGGGGGCAAGGATGATTGAAAAGGAGAAGCTGGTAAATATTGTTGGGGCCGGTAACGTGAGTTACGACCAGGCGACGCTGGACGCCTATTCCAGAGATGTAAGCTTCATCACCGCTATGAAACCGTCGTGTGTGGTCAAGGCGGCCAACGCCGATCAAATACAGAATATCATGAAGCTGGCCAATGAAACCCGGACGCCGCTGGTGCCCGTGAGTTCAGGCCCGCCTCATTTCCGGGGCGATACCGTTCCGGGCATCGGAGGGGCTGTTGTCGTGGATCTTAGCGGAATGAAAAAGATCATCCTGGTCGACAGGCCGCGCCGGGTTGCCATGGTGGAACCGGGTGTAACTTTCGGTGAACTGATACCGGCGGCGGAGAAGGAAGGTCTGAGGCTCAACATGCCGCTGCTCCCGCGACAATCCAAGTCTGTCGTGGGCAGCATACTCGAAAGGGAACCCGTGATCATGCCCAAGTATCAATGGGATATCTCGGACCCCTTGGCCTGCGCCGGGATTTTCTTCGGATCCGGGGATGAGTTCAGGACCGGCCAGGCCGCAGGGCCGGGAACCAT
>Ga0208980_10002004_pt1 | contig 12382 bp, 11 predicted proteins | sample WetSurMetagenome_3_FD_187993 | JGI IMG/M metagenome (GOLD analysis project Ga0208980, IMG submission 187993) | Wetland microbial communities from Twitchell Island in the Sacramento Delta, sample from surface sediment Aug2011 Site A1 Bulk (version 2) | ecosystem: Environmental > Aquatic > Marine...
AGCGAGAACCAGGCGTCATTCGAGTTGAATCCGAAAAAAACCTCGGAATAATCGAAGCCATCCACCTCCGTGGATCCTGCGATGCCGACCACCCCTCGGACATTATCCCCTGCCAGAGGTACGTCGATGCGCGGACCGGAGTCCGCAGACTGAATGAAATGCACTGCAGGAATAAACAGCATTAAAAGAAGCGCTTGCAGGGGTTTCAAAGCCATGGCAACCGATAAGTTTAACATATGCCGGAAAAAGGTGCAATTATATTCATTTTTTCATTCCCTCTAAGTTCGTAAACTTGTTTGATATATCAATTTGTTGAACTCCTTATACAGTATTGAATATCGCGAAACTGCCCTTGACGTTTGGTGTTATAATTTTTTCTATGACCGATCAAAATGCTTTGCCGGAAGCAGGTTTGGACACAGCGGTTACAGAGCAATCTCCAGAAAAACGCTGGACCAATAAGACAATTTACTGGATAATCGGGATTTTTGCCGGGTTAATTGTGATATCCATCATCTCAGCGGTGGTGGTTTCACAACCAAATGTAGATTCCGGCAGGGTCAGGGATTTCTTTCTCATAATGATGGTACTCGTATCTTTCATTGTGAGTGTCTCCCTGGTGATTCTGCTAATCCAGGTGTCATTGCTGGTGAATCTGCTCAACAATGAGATCCGACCCGTTCTGGCAAACCTGATCGACTCAGTCAATGATCTGAAAGGCACAACCGCCTTTCTCAGTGAGAACCTGGTGGAACCGGTCATTAAGTTAAACGAGTATCTGGCCGGCTTAAAAAGGCTTATGGATATCCTTCGCCCGTTCAGGAAATGATCCTGGCGGGGTATCAATATCAACCGAAAGGAGAATTAAAATGTCTGACCGTGATGATTTTGGTGCGTTTTTGATTGGTTTTGTAGTTGGTGGTGTCGCTGGTGCTGTTACAGCGCTCCTGCTTGCCCCCCAATCCGGAGAGGAAACCCGGGCTATGATCAAAGATCGCGCGATCGAACTGCGCGATAAGACCGTGGAAACCTACGAGGATGTAAGCGCTAGAGCGGAAGCTGCTGCTGATGAAGCCGTCAAGCGAGCCGATGCCCTTTTAAAGCAGGCAAAAGCTACCGCCGCCCAACTAAAAAGCTCGGATACTGTCGTCATCGAATCGGAGCCCAAAAAAGCTCCGAAACCTGCGGCGAAATCCTAAGCAAAATTTTCTTAGTAAAAGAGCTGGCATCCTCTGCCAGCTCTTTTCCGTTAACGAATTTCTGCCAGGACTTCCCCGATGCAATTAATCACATCGGTTGCCATAACTGCGGCTTCATCGCCCGCCACCTCCACGGCAGCCAGTCCTGCCTGAGCGTGAAGCCAGGCACCGCAAAGGGCTGCTTCCATGGCGCCCAACCCCTGCGCCCGCAGCCCGGTGATCATCCCGGAAAGTACATCCCCGCTGCCAGCCTTTGCCAAAGCAGATGTCGCAACCGGGATGATAAATATCCTGCCCGTTGGATCCGCAATCAACGTTTGCGCGCCTTTGAGCACAATTACCTGGTTCCACGCTTTGGCGAATTTTCTGGCGGTTTCGCTGCGATTGGCTTGAATAGCTTCCACACTGAGCCCTGTGAGCGTGGACATCTCCCCGGGATGTGGCGTAAGGATGCAACCAGCAGGAAGGTCTTTTTCCCACCCATCCGCTTTGGATAATAGGTTCAACCCATCGGCATCGATCACTAACGGCGGCAGCGCTGCAGATGAGGCTGTTCCGTTGCCATCTGCCTCGAGGAACCCAATTTTGCCCTTTCTGCCGGAATCGACTTTTGTGAGTGCCAATTCACGCAGGAATTCTCCAGTGGTCTCCTCACGCCCCCAGCCCGGACCCAGGAGCAGCGCGGTCATTTTTTCCAGGTTTTCGCGAACCACGCCCGCAGCGCCGCTGTGGATCACACCCTGTTCATGCGGGAGCATCAGCCAGGTTGCCTCAGGAAGCTGCCCGGCAAGTACCTGGTAAAGAGGTCCGGGAATTGCCAGACGCACAAGTCCAGTACCCACCTGGTAAGCAGCCCTGGCTGCCAGCAGCGCTGCACCGGTGAAATTGATCGAGCCAGCCACGATCATCGCGGTCCCAAATGTTCCCTTGTGTGCCTGCGGATCCCGCCTTGGGAGCATCCCGCTCACCATTTCGGCATCCACAACTTCCGTCTGTAACGAGTTCCACGTCTGTTGCCGATTGGAGAATTTCAGGTCGACTACTTCCAAATCCCCTGCCAGCGAAAACGCTGGAAACCGCAAGAGTCCTTCTTTTACCGCGCCCATGCACAGGGTGATATCTGCCGGGATCGTCTCCGGCGCTGCTTCACCGGTTTCCATATCCACGCCGGAAGGGCAATCCACAGCGATGACAGGCATCATCTCCGCCACGGGTTTGATCGCAGCCAGAAATTCAGCGGTTTCGCCCTTAAGCGGCAGTTTGATCCCTGCCCCAAGCACGCCATCCAGCAGAAGATCGCAATCAGCCAGGATTTCAAAAAGCTGCCCGGCCTGCCTGGGATCGTATGTGTGAATAGCACCCCCTTTTTCCTGCAGGCGTTTGACCAGGGGATCATTTTCCGCCCTCGGCCGCGCAAGGATCGCATGGGTTTTCCACCCGTTCCCGGCCAGCTCAGTCAGGGCCACCAGCGCATCACCGCCATTATTGCCCGTACCCACCAGGGCGGCGATGACTTCTTCACAATCCGAAAACGCGAATTGAATAAATTCGGCGATGCCTTTGCCAGCCCTGTCCATCAATTTTTCCACGCTGGTTCCGGACTTAACCGCTTCTAGTTCAATCGTGCGCATTTGTTCCAAAGTGACAAGTTTCATATTTGCCTCAACCGTAAAGTATTTCCCGGTCAAATTATAACCTCAGGATTTTCGCGCTGGTATAATGACCGGATGAAAAAACTGCTCTACACCGCGGTTTTTTTTGCCGGTATGACCAGCCTGGCGGTGGAATTCTGCGCATCCCGTCTGCTTGGGAATTACTTCGGCACCAGCAACCTTGTCTGGGCCAGTATCATTGGCCTGATACTCATTTACCTTACCTTGGGGTATTTCATCGGCGGAGCCTGGGCTGACCGTTCCCCAAAATTTAAAACATTCTTTTCCATTTTGGTCTGGTCTGGTTTCAGCGTCGGGTTGATTCCACTCATCGCACGGCCCATCCTTCGGTTCTCAGCCGACGCCTTCGAAAACCTCCAGTTCGGGGTTCTGGTGGGTTCCTTCGTGGGGGTGATGATCCTGTTCAGTATCCCGGTGACGCTGCTCGGAACTGCTTCTCCGTTCGCAATTCGCCTTGGGATCAAGGACGCCTCGGAAGCCGGCGGGCTCTCCGGTAGGATCTATGCCACCTCTACACTCGGAGCTTTCATCGGGACCTTCCTGCCCGTTCTGGTGCTCATCCCTACCATCGGCACATACCGTACCTTCCTGGTCTTCAGCTTGATGTTGGTCCTGCTTTCGATCTTTGGTTTATGGCGCACGGAGGGAAAAAGGACCGCCCTGATCTACATCTGGATGCCCATCCTACTGGTGATCCTACTGATCCTAGGAGTACGCGGTTTTGATAAAAGCACCCCGGGCTTGATCTACGAAGCCGAATCCACTTACAACTACATCCAGGTGCAGGAAAAAGATGGCTACCGGTTGCTTCGATTGAACGACGGGCAAGGAGTGCATTCCGCCTGGCATCCCACCGAAATGTTCTTTGGCGGTCCCTGGGAAATGGTTCTGGCTGCTCCATTCTTTAATTCTCCGGGGGTTGATCCCAGCGAGATAAAGAGCATGGCCATCGTAGGCCTGGCTGCTGGAACAACCGCCCGCCAGGCGGCTGCTGTTTTTCCCAATATCCTCATCGATGGCTACGAGATAGACCCAAAGATAATTGAGGTTGGAAAGAAATATTTCGGTATGGATATTCCCCAGTTAACCGCCATCGCCCAGGATGGGCGCGTGGGGATGGCGGAGAGCAGCAAGATGTACCAGGTCATTTCTGTGGATGCCTACCGCCCGCCGTATATTCCGGCCCACTTAACTACGCGCGAGTTCTTTCAATCTATTTCCGATCATCTCACCCCGGATGGTACCATGGTGATCAATGTGGGACGCGCGCCTGAGGATCGCCGCCTGGTGGATGCGCTCTACAGCACAATCGCCCAGGTGTTTCCCTCCATCTATGTTGTTGATCTTCCGCTTTCATTTAATACATTGATCTATGCCACCAAATCCCGCACCACCGTATCAAACCTGGCGGCGAATATTGATTTGTTGGAACAGGGCGGAAATGCGCCCACGCTTCTCCGGCAAGCCCTGTATATCGCCTTCAAGAACCTGCAGCCTTCTCCGAAGGTCAACGCCGGGTTGGTTTTCACCGACGACCGCTCGCCGGTGGAATGGATCACCAATAGCATGATCGTAAAGTTTATCGTCTCAGGACAAACGGAGCTGCTTCAATGAAATTTCTCAGGATCGTCACCCGCATCACGGTCATCATCCTTGTCCCGGTTTTTCTGCTGATGACATCCATCCGCGTTCTGATCAACCCGGATTATCCGCTGGTGGAATATCGCATGCCCGCCTTCCCCGCGGATCCGTTCGGTTTCAATCCAGCGGAGCGGTTGAAGTTTGCTCAAACATCAATCGATTACCTCCTGAATAGCGAACCGGTTTCCTTTTTGGGAGATTTGAAAATGGCGGATGGATCGCCTCTCTATAACGAGCGCGAACTGAGCCACATGCTGGATGTGAAGAACCTGGTACAAGCAATGATCCGTGCCTGGTGGATCATTCTGATCGTGTTGCTGCTCCTGGGGGTGCTCGCATGGCGAACGCGGGGGCTTGCTGATTATTTTCGAGCCTTCATCTGGGGAGGCTTTGCGACGCTGGGCCTGGTGGCATTGATGGTGCTCTCCACCTTTCTGGATTTCAGCGCACTCTTCACCGGCTTTCACCGCATCTTCTTCAGCGGCGATACCTGGCTCTTCTACACCTCCGATTCGCTCATCCGCCTTTTCCCCGAGCGGTTTTGGTCGGACGCGTTTCTCTACATTGGGATTTTTACCATCGCCGGCGCACTGATCGCCATCTTTGGCGGCCGGGCAATTGCCAGGCGTTTGGAAAAGCGCACATAAGCCGGGAACGATTTTCTCCATAATTTCTTTGGCTAAAAATCTTCCGTGCGTAGGGCGGGTGCATTTTTGTACCCGCCATCAACTAGCCTATTAAAAAGATTGGCGGGTGCCGGGCACCCGCCAATTATCATAAGTTCTAGGAGTATCTTACTTCGCTTTGCCCTGGTTCTTGACCGCTTCCATGGCTTTGGCGACTGCCTCGTCATTTCCCAAATAATAATGTTTGATCGGTTTGAGGTCGGAATCCAGTTCGTAAACCAGCGGGATTCCGGTGGGGATGTTCAAGCCGACGATCTCATCCTCGGGGACGGCATCCAGATATTTCACCAGCGCCCGTAAGGAATTGCCATGCGCCGCGATTAATACCCGCTTGCCCCCTTTCACCGATGGCACGATGGTTTCATGCCAGTAGGGTAAAAATCGTTCCACGGTATCCTTCAAGCACTCGCAGGTAGGCAGCTCGTTTTCAGTTAACCCCGCGTATCGGGGATCCCTACCCGGGTAGCGCTCATCGGTTTTCTCCAGGGCTGGCGGGCGGGTATCGTAGCTCCGCCGCCAGATGTGCACCTGCTCTTCGCCGAATTTCGCGGCCATCTCGGCTTTATTCAAGCCCTGCAGGGCGCCGTAATGGCGCTCGTTGAGCCGCCAGGAGTTGATCACTGGCAGGTACATGCGGTCCATCTCATCCAGGGCGATCCAGAGCGTGCGAATAGCCCGCTTGAGAACGGAGGTATAGCACAGGTCAAAATCGTACCCGCCCTCCTTCAACGCTTTTCCAGCCTGGTGCGCTTCGGTCAATCCCTTCTCGGAAAGATCAACATCCGTCCAACCGGTGAAACGGTTTTCCATATTCCATGTGCTTTCCCCATGGCGCAGCAAAACAACTTTGTACATTTTCATCCTCCATCCAGGGCGTATATATTCGCAGCGCAAGTTCGCACTTGCGCTGCGTGTCAGACAATAACTTCAATTCCCGCTAGTTGATCGCCACCGGATTATCCGGGTCAGCCGCGGGGTCGAACAGGTGGATCTTATCCATGTTAAAGACCAGATCGATCTCTTCGCCAACGGTATAGCGGGAGCGCGGGTCCACCCGGGCCACAAAGCTGTGTTCTCCAATGACGAGATACAGGTAGATCTCGTTCCCCATCAGCTCGGTCACATCCACTTTGGCTTTCGTCTTCGCGATATGGATTCCGGGCGGTAGGAAATCCGGGTTATATATATCCTCCGGGCGGATCCCAAGAATCATATCCTTATCGAGATGATTCTTGTAGACCTCCTTCAGGTTTTCTGGGACGTTGAACGTGAATTCACCCGCGGTGATCACGATATCCCCACCCTGCTTGGTCAACCTGACCGGGAAGAAATTCATGGCCGGTGAGCCGATGAATCCTGCCACGAACTGATTCTTGGGGTGGTCGTACATGTTCTGCGGTGTATCAAGCTGCTGCAGGATGCCCCGGTTCATCACCGCGATGCGGGTGGCCATGGTCATGGCTTCCATCTGGTCGTGGGTAACGTAGATGAAGGTGGTCTGCAGGCGCTGGTGCAGCTTGCTGATCTCGGCGCGGGTCTGGACGCGCAGCTTGGCATCCAGGTTGGAGAGCGGTTCATCGAAGAGGAAGACTTTGGGTTCGCGCACAATGGCCCGTCCAACAGCCACACGCTGGCGCTGCCCGCCGGAGAGCTCGCGGGGTTTTCGCTTGAGCAGGGCTTCGATCCCCAGCACCTTGGCTGCGGCTTCCACACGCTCTTTGATCTTTTCTTTATCGATCTTGCGCAGTTTGAGCCCGAAAGCCATGTTGTCGTAAACGGTCATGTGCGGGTAGAGCGCATAGGATTGGAAAACCATGGCGATATCGCGGTCTTTGGGCGGCACCTCGTTCACCACCCGGTCGCCGATCAACACGCTGCCATCGGTGACTTCTTCCAGCCCAGCCAGGCACCTGAGGGCGGTCGTCTTGCCGCAGCCAGAGGGGCCAACCAGGACCAGGAATTCCTTATCCTCAACATCCAGGTTCAGGTTGTTCAATGCCACAAAATCGCCAAACTTTTTCGTCACGTTCTTATAAGTTACGCTTGCCATGTCTTCCTCCTTCCGGAATGAGTATAGTGATTTGATTATAGTGCCAAATAAAAAGGAAACGCAAGTGTATTTACTTTTTTTGAAAGAGGGATTTAGAGGAAATTTGGGGAAGTTGCGGGGTGGAAATTGCGGTCAGCTTGAGCAAAGTTTGCTCAGGGAATGATCCAGGATCACCAAAACATCCGGGTGCTTCTGCAGCACCGATGCCGGCACATCTTCGGTCACAGGTCCGAACAGTGCTTTGCAAAGGATATCCTTTTTCTCGCCCCCCCTGGCCATCAGGATGATCTTCTTCGCGCTCAGGATCGTCGCCACCCCCATGGTGAGGGCATCGCGAGGGTTATCCTCTGGATTTTTGAAGAAGCGGGTGTTCTTCTGCCAGGTGAAATCCTCCACCTTCGCCGAGTGGGTTGGCGAATCGAACGGGGTGCCTGGCTGGTTGAACCCAATATGTCCATTCAACCCGATCCCCAGCACCTGCAGGTCGATCCCGCCGCCCTCCTGGATCAGTGACTCATACTCGCGGCAGAATTCAACCGGGGCGGCGTTGAGCCCATCCAGGAAGTGGCAATTTTCCTTACGGATGTTGATCCGGTTGTAAAAACGGTTGATGAGCGTGTGGGCGCAACTGGCGGGGTGCTCCGCTCCCAATCCGCGGTATTCATCCAATTGAAAACAGGTGGCTTGAGAAAAACCGATCCTGCCTTCTTCGTGGCGCCTGACAAGTTCATCGAAGAGCGGCAGCGTGGTTGCACCGGTGGCGAAACTCAGCCGGCTAGCCGGATTTCGAGCCAATTGCCTGGACACTTCATCCGCTGCATCGTCGGCCCAATTTTCCGGTTCATGGCAAATGATTATCTGCAAATTCTCAACCTGTTTTCGGAATTGATCCTGCGCATTAGGATCGCCGTTAACAATTTTACCGCTTCCGGTGACCTGCTGCTGATGAGTGGCAAAAATAATTCATTCGGATAACGAAAATTTATTTTCACGAAAGAGATGTTGTAAATTACTTTAATGAATCATCAAAAAACCGGGTCAACCGCTGGTCATATTCAGGCCGGTTCTTCTCTTCCCGGTATGCGAGGGCATGTTCACAACCATGGATCACCCAGTTTGGTGTTCCAGGAACCACTTTTAACAACTGATCCATGTTCTCAATTGGAATCACTTCATCCGTGTCACAATGGATCAACATGAGCGGACGCGGAGGGATTTTGGAGATCTCATTGACCGGACGGGATTCGGTGAAATCATATCCATATAACAGACGAGTCATCCAAACCGTGGGAATGATAAAAATCTTCGGAAGACCCGTTTCCTTCTGAACGTTTCGCTCCAAAATGGGAAGGATCTCGGAAAATGCGCTGTCGACGGCAATAGCCCCAATATCCTCCTCTTCGGCAGCAGCGCCAATGACCGATGCGGCGCCAAGCGAATAACCGAATACCCCGATTTTTCCGGGCTCATATCCCTTCTCTTCCAGCCAGTCCACTGCTCCCAGCACATCCCTGCGTTCTCTCAAACCGAAGGTGTAACGGGCGTCGCTGCTCTCTCCGTGCCCACGCAGATCTATCATCAGAACTGAGATCCCTTTTTCGTGGAAAGCCCTGGCAAATTCCACAAAATGCCCGGCAAATGCCTTCGTCCGGCTGTCATCCCGACCATGGACAAAAATGACCACCCGCTGGTTTACTTCCGAAGGGATATACCAGGCAGCGATGGTGGCATCACCGGTTCGTGCCGGAAAGGTCACATTTTCATATTCCAGACCATACTTGCCCGGGTTGGCGGTTGTGTCAAAGGCTCTTTTGGGTAATGTGAGCTGGGTGGCTGCCACCACACCGACCGCAAGAAAAAGGACCACCGATAAAGCGACCAGCCCAAGGATCACCCATAACACGATCTTCCATGGGGATCTTTTGGGTTTTTTTTCGGAGCGGGAAGTTTCGGAAATCATAAGGATAACCCTCCATTGATCACGGGGTCACCTATTTCCGCGCAAATCCACCCTCCTCATTGGGGAACGATCTTTCAGGTGGACTATGACGTAACATCACTATACTACGAAAGAAAGTCGATTTCCATTGTTATTTGAAATGATGTTTAGAATGTTAAAGAATTCTCACCACAATATTAAAGATTCGCAATTCTTAAGAAATCCCGTGGCATTTTTCTTGCAGGCGCCCTTCAATCGTGCTAGAATAGGAACGGTAAATGTACGGGCGATTTGAAGTAATTACCGCCATATATGGTGGATTTTACCTCAAATCAGTTTCTTCCCCCTTCCGGAACGATTGGGGGTATTAACGGATATTGTTAAAGGAGAGGAACTTTGCGCTGCCCTTACTGCCAACACGATCAATCTTCGGTTCTGGATACCACCCACGATAACCGCGGCGGGGTACGCCGCCGCAGGCAGTGTGATAATTGCCACCAGCGCTTCAGCACCTACGAGCGCCCCATCCTCAACACGCCCCTGATCGTGAAAAAGGACGGCACGCGCGAGGAATTCGACCGCGAAAAGCTCGGCCACGGTCTGCGCCTGGCCTGCACCAAGCGCCCCGTCCCTGCCGGGCAGATCGACCAGCTCATCTCCGATATCGAATCCTCCCTGCAGCAGCTCGGCCGCGCGGAGGTCTCCTCCCGCGTGGTCGGCGATATGGCCATCGATGGCTTGAAAAAGCTCGACCACATCGCCTACATCCGTTTTGCCATCGTCTACCTGCAGATGGACGACCTGCGCCAGATCCGCGACGAGATCAACACTCTCCTGGAAGCTTAGAGGTACCTATGAAATCAAAATCTGAAACCCGCGCCACGCTCGAGACAACTCCCCCCCTGCCCGCCACGCTCAACGAGGTCACCCTCACCGATAACGCCCGCCAGGTGCTGATCAAGCGTTACGTTCGCCGCGATGAAGAACAGAAACCAGCCGAATCGGTGGAGGAGATGTTCTGGCGGGTCGCCTACAATGTTGCCAAAAGCGAGGAAGGCTATGGTTGCGCGGTGATGCCTGCAGCAGAGAAATACTACGAGTTGCTCAGCACCAAGCGCTTCTTCCCCAATTCGCCCACCTTCACCGGCGCCGGCACCCCCCTCGGGCAGCTGGCTGCCTGCTTTGTGCTGCCCATCAGCGACGACATGGGCCGCAAATCCAGCGGCATCTTCCAGACCCTGCGGGATGCCGCCCTCATCCAGCAGACTGGCGGCGGCAATGGCTTTTCCTTCTCCCACCTGCGCCCCAAGGGGACATTGGTCAAAACCTCCGCCGGCCAGGCCACCGGCCCGGTCGGCTTCCTGCGCGTCTATGACCACGCCTTCGGCGAGGTTGCCCAGGGCGGCACGCGCCGCGGCGCCAACATGGCCGTCCTGCGGGTGGATCACCCGGATGTGGAGGAGTTCATCACCTGCAAGACCGATGAGAACCAGATCACCAACTTCAATATTTCCGTCGGGATCACCGACGCCTTCATGCAGGCCGTGGAAAGCGACGGCGGTTGGGACCTCAAATTCCCGGATGTTACCGACCCGCGCTACCGCGGCTTCGACGGCACCCTCGAGCAGGCGAAGGATGCCGGCATCCCGCTCAAGGTCTACAAGCGCGTGCGCGCCCGCGAGCTCTTCGAAAAGATCGTGCAGCAATCCCACCACAATGGCGAGCCCGGCGTGCTCTTCCTGGATGCCGCCAACCGCGGCAACCCGGTGCCCCACCTCTATCAGCTGGAAGCCACCAACCCCTGCGGCGAGCAGTATTTGGGACCCTACGAGAACTGCTGCCTCGGCTCAATCAACCTCGCCGAGCACCTCGCCCCCGACCACCGCGTGGATTGGGAAAAGCTGCGCGATTCGGTGGAGACCTCCACCCGCTTCCTGGATGACGTGGTGGATGCCAACAAGTACGTCCCCGCCGTACCCCAGCTGGAGGAAGCCGCCCGCCGCAACCGCCGCATCGGGCTGGGCATCATGGGCCTGGCGGACCTGATGTACCACGTGGGCGTGCGCTACGGCTCCACCGAGGGGCAGGAATTCGGCGCGCAGGTGATGGAGTTCGTCCGCTACCATTCCATGATCACCAGCATCGACCTGGCCCGCGAGCGCGGTTCCTTCCCCGCCATCACCGGCTCCATCTACGATCCCGAAAACCTCACCTGGGAGCCGCCCTTCAGCATCGTCGCCTACGAGCACGACTGGGCGCGCCCCGAGGTGGATTGGAACCGGGTGACCACCGATATCCGCCTGAACGGCATCCGCAACGCCGCGCAGACCACCGTGGCCCCCACCGGCACCATCGCCACCGTGGCCGGCTGCGAGGGCTACGGCTGCGAGCCGGTCTTCGCCCTGGCCTACATCCGGCACGTGAACGATAACGGCAAGGACCTGCAGCTCACCTACACCAGCCCGCTCTTCGAGGAAGCCCTGATCGGCTCCGGGCTGGATGAAGAAACCCGCGCCAGCGTGGTGGAGCAGGTTAAGAACGAGGGCTCCTGCCAGAACGTATTCGAGATCCCGCCTGCCATCCGCAACGTGTTCGTCGTTTCTCAGGACGTGAACGCCGAGGAGCACGTGCGCATGCAGGCCGCCCTGCAGGCCTTCGTGGATAACTCGCTCTCCAAGACGATCAACTTCCCCTCCACCGCCACCGCCGAGGATGTGGCCGCGGCCTACACCCTGGCCTGGGAGCTGGGCTGCAAGGGCATCACCGTGTATGTCACCGGCTCGCGCGAGAAGGTGGTGCTGGAGACCCAGGCAACGGTGAGCAAGAAATCCGATGCCGCCGTGATCAACCCCGAGACCGGCGCCGCGGCACCCGCCGCCGAGCAGCCCGTGCTCTGGCAGTGGACCAAGAAGCCGCGCCCGCGCTACCTGGTGGGCTACACCTTCTCGGTGGAAACCCCGCTCGGGAAAGCTTTTATCACAATAAATGAAAATGGGGATAGCCAGCCCTTCGAGGTCTTTATCAACACCGCCAAGGCCGGCTCGGATACCGCCGCGGTCAGCGAAGCCATCGGCCGCCTGGTGAGCTACGTGCTCAGGATCTCCTCGCCGGTGGAACCTTCCGAGCGCATCCAGGAGGTCATCCGCCAACTGAATGGAATCGGCGGCGGGCGCAGCCTGGGCTTCGGCCCCAAG
>Ga0208980_10002005_pt1 | contig 12372 bp, 8 predicted proteins | sample WetSurMetagenome_3_FD_187993 | JGI IMG/M metagenome (GOLD analysis project Ga0208980, IMG submission 187993) | Wetland microbial communities from Twitchell Island in the Sacramento Delta, sample from surface sediment Aug2011 Site A1 Bulk (version 2) | ecosystem: Environmental > Aquatic > Marine...
CTTTCGAACTACAACCCTGACAAAACATTTAATACAGCCCTTGCCCGTGCCAGGGAACTTCAGAAACAAAGTCAGTCCGATTACCTTACCTTATTTGGCAGAGCTTTTCAGGAAGCAGATCCCAATGCAAAACTTGCATCCATTTTCGGAACAATTGATCTTAAGGAACAGATTAATTTTAATTCCACCAACGAGCAAGTGCTTAAAGTACTTTCAAGCGAAGTTGACGGTGCCATAACTAATGCTTTTAATATTCTCAGAACAAGGATCGACCGCTTTGGAGTTGTACAGCCTAATATTACAAACCTTACTACAAAAGGACGTATTCTGATTGAACTTCCGGGTCAGACAAACCCGAAACGTGTCCGTGAACTTCTTCAGGGAACAGCCAACCTCGAGTTTTGGGAGACTTATGAAAACAGCGAGATAATAGGGTACCTGTCACAGGCCAATAATCTTCTGAAAGAAATCCAGGCGAATACCGAGAAAACAAATGCAAAGACAGCTGAACAAACAGGAAAAAGTATAGCATCGGATACGACCAAAAAAGATCAGACGCTTCTGGATCTGATTAATAAAGATACTTCAAAGGTTGCTGAAGCAACGACACGTGAAGGATTTACCCTGCAGAATCCATTATTCGGGATACTACTGCCAAGAGTAACGGCGGAAGGCCAACCTCTGCCCTCAAGCATGGTAGGTCTGGCAAGTTCAAAAGATACAGCACAGGTCAATGCTTATCTGAAAATGAACCAGATCAAAGCTCTCTTTCCACGCGATCTTAAACTGATGTGGAGTCAGAACCCTTTTAAACAGGATCCCACGAAATCAATGTTTGAACTTCATGCTATAAAAATCACCACCCGCGATGGTCGCCCGCCTCTTGGTGGAGATGTCATCACTTCAGCAAGAACATCTACCGGTGTAAGTGGTGACGTTAAGGTCGACATGTCTATGAACGGCGAGGGTTCAAAAACCTGGGCAAGAATGACACGGGAAAATGTTGGCCGTTGCCTGGTTGTAGTGCTGGATGGATATGTCCGTTCCTATCCGAGAGTACAGAATGAGATTACAGGTGGCAGTACAGAAATAACAGGCGATTTCACAATCGAGGAAGCCGATGACCTTGCTAATATCCTGAAATCGGGTAAACTGCCTGCACCTGCACATATTATTTCAGATACTATTGTCGGGCCAACGCTTGGTCAGGAGTCAATTAATTCAGGATTCGTGTCCTTTATAATTGCATTTGCCCTCGTGCTTGCATTTATGGTATTTTACTACAGTAAGAGTGCAGGCACAATTGCAAATATTGCACTGATAACTAACGTGTTTTTACTCTTCGGAGTGCTTGCATCATTGAATGCTGTTCTGACTCTTCCGGGTATAGCAGGTATAGTACTTACTATGGGTATGGCTGTCGATGCGAACGTTCTTATTTACGAACGAATCAGGGAGGAATTAAGAGCAGGGAAGGGTATGAAACTCGCCATTGCTGACGGCTACAGACATGCCTATTCAGCAATTATTGACTCAAACGTTACCACAATTCTTACAGGTATTGTACTTTATGTTTTTGGAACCGGACCGATAAAAGGTTTTGCCACAACACTTGTAATCGGTATTCTGACATCAATGTTCACTGCTATATTCGTCACCAGAATTATCTATGAAGCCCTCCTGAAAAGAGAAGCGAAGTTAACCTTCTCTATAAAGATAACTGCTGATGTGTTCAAGCACACGAAGATCGATTTTATAGGACTAAGAAAATATTTCTACGTAGCTTCCGGAATCATCCTCCTTGCAGGGGTTGTATCATTATTTGTCAGGGGTCTTAATCCGGGGATCGACTTTACCGGTGGACGTACCTTTGTCATTAAATTTGATAAACCCGTTACTACTGAGGCAGTTGCAGCCAAACTTAATGTAGCATTCGGAGAGCTTCCACAGGTGGTCACTTTCGGAAGTGATGACCAGGTAAAGATAACAACTAAATACAGGATCAATGAAACAGGAGTTGATGATGAAGTTGATACCAAATTGTATGAAGGATTGAAAACATTTGTAGGAGATAATATCACCAAAGATCAGTTCCTCAGTCAATATAGAAAAAGTTCCGAAACTGTTGGTCCTGTTGTTGCTGCCGATATTAAAATCAACGCTTTCTATGCTGTGGGCATTGCACTGGTCCTTATCTTCTTTTATATATTCATGAGATTCCGTTACTGGCAGTATGGATTCGGGGCAGTGATGTCGCTGGCTCATGATACCCTCCTCGTCATTGGAGTATATTCTATCTTCTGGGGGCTCATGCCTTTCTCCATGGAAATAGACCAGGCGTTTATAGCGGCAATCCTTACTGTCATCGGATTCTCTGTTAACGATACTGTTATTGTCTTTGACAGGCTCAGGGAATACATTCCTTTATATCGTAAACGTCCATTGAGGGAGGTGCTGAATATGGCTATAAACTCGACACTTAGCAGAACAATAAACACTACTTTAACTGTGGTACTCACAATTATTGCCATGTTTATCTTTGGAGGTGCCGTGATACGTGGATTTATGTTCGCACTTCTTGTAGGTATCGGTACCGGTGTTTATTCTTCTGTATTCGTTGCTACAGCTCTCATGTATGACACATCACCAAAAGGGAATGTTGAAGAGGAACCTAAATCAAAAATCAAAGCCTAGATAGAAGTTGATTTATTTCACATAAAATGAATGATAGGGACGTGCTATGGTATGTCCCTATTTTATTTATTTAAGAAATATTATGAGAAAGAATATCATTAAACTTTCCTAACTTTGCCCTTTCTGGAGGGAGAAACATTTATTATTAATTGTTATGAGCGGACAGGAAATATTTGTTATTATCATAGTTGCACTACTTCTTTTTGGCGCTGAAAAGCTGCCGGAGATAGCAAAAACGATCGGAAAGGGAATGCGTGATTTCAAAAAGGCAACAGATGAGATACGAAGGGAGATAGAAACAAGCACAAGTGATTTTCGCAGTGAAATGAATGACATTTCAAGTACAATTAAAACAGATGTAACCACATTTACTGAAAAAATTACCAGGGACGTAAATGATGTTTCTGATTCAATAAAGAATGATATGAACGACGTTACGTCAGAGGTAAGGCAAAATATGAATGAGGTGACTTCTGACATTCATAATGATGCTAACGAAATAAAAGAAAATCTTAATAAAGAGGTGAATGCATCAACTGATAATACCAGGAAAGAGACTAATGATATTTCCGGCAGTTTTTACAAAGAGGTAAATGACTAGCTGAAATAACCTTTTTATTGATTATCCCCTTAACTATTTTATGATCAGTACAACTGGAATTACTAAAGCATACGGAAACCTTAAGGTTCTTAAGGGGATTAATATTCAAATCATGGATAAGGAGGTGGTTTCAATAGTCGGAGCAAGCGGAGCCGGCAAAACAACACTCTTGCAGATAATCGGAACACTCGATCGCCCAGATAATGGTGCAGTCTATTTTGACGATGCAGATGTGAGCCGTCTGAAAGGAAGGACACTTGCGGCCTTCCGGAACAGTCATATAGGATTTGTTTTTCAGTTTCATCAGCTTCTTCCTGAATTCACGGCGCTTGAAAATGTTTGCATCCCCGCCTATATAGCCGGAAAAAGCAAATCCGAAGCAGAAAACAGGGCATCCGAACTTCTTGGATTCCTTAATCTTGCTGAAAGACTTGACCACAAACCTTCTGAACTCAGCGGCGGCGAGCAACAGCGTGTGGCAGTAGCCCGTGCACTGGTAAACAACCCTTCTGTTATTCTGGCTGATGAGCCATCTGGCAACCTTGATACAGAAAATAAAAATGAGCTTCATAAGCTTTTCTTTAAGCTCAGGGATACATTTGGACAGACTATCATAATTGTAACTCACGACCGTCAACTTGCCTCTATGTCTGACAGAGTGCTTCAGATTAAAGACGGACTTATTGTAAATGAGTCTTAAGAAGTCATACAACGGAATTCCGGCTACCGATATAAAGGCATTCCTGGAAGAAAAATATCTTCAGTATAATAATCCTTCATTTATTACGTGTGACCCCATTTCTATTCCTCATGGGTTTCACGAAAACAATGACAGAGAGATATCGGGTTTTCTTACTGCAGCTATTGCCTGGGGCAGGAGAGATCTCATTCTGAGAAGCAGCAGGATTTTGCTGGAATTAATGGATAACTCCCCATATGAGTTTGTAATAAATGCGAATGAAAACGAACTTTTAAGATTCACGAGATTTGTTCACAGGACATTTAATGGCGCAGATTGTATTTACTTCCTCAGAGGTCTCAGGTATATTTATACCAACTTTGAAAGTATGGAAGATGTTATGCTCCAAGGAATGAAAAATTCCGGTTCACTCAAAGAAGGTCTGTCATATCTTCGTTTGAATTTTTTCTCACTTCCCCATGCCTCCAGAAGTGAAAAGCATTTTGCCGATGTTATGGGAGGCGCTGCAGGAAAAAGGTTAAACATGTTCCTGCGTTGGATGGTCAGAAAAGATAATTATGGTGTCGATTTTGGTATCTGGAAAAAAATTGATCCTTCATTGCTGTTGATTCCCCTGGATCTTCATTCGGGTAACACAGCCAGAAAGCTAGGACTATTAACAAGGAAGATTAATGACTGGAAAGCTGTGGAAGAACTCACAGCAGTACTCAGGGAATTTGATCCGTCTGACCCTGTGAAATATGATTTTGCACTTTTTGGTATCGGGGTGAACGAAAAGTTCTGAAAATGGCTAATAACTACTTTAGCTTTAAACAGTTCACTATTTACCAGGATAGGTCAGCATTTAAGGTAGGAACTGACGGCGTAGTGCTGGGAGCCTGCGCAGACGTCACAGGTGCTAAAAATATCCTTGAAATAGGTTCGGGAACAGGGCTTATCTCAATAATGCTTGCCCAGCGATCCGGGGCTGAAATAACAGCAATTGAACCTGATTCTGACTCATTTATTCAGACTTGTGAAAATATCCGGCTCTGTCCATGGTTCGACAGGATTCATGCCGAACATATAGACCTTCAGAGGTTTGATCCAAAACAAAAAAAATTTGACCTGATCGTAACCAATCCCCCTTATTTCAGCAATTCACTGAAAAGTCCTGATCACAGAAGAACATCCACGCGTCATAATGATACTCTGACTTCGACTGATATACTGGGAAATGTTTCAGAACTGATGACAGATGACGGACATCTTGAACTGATTCTGCCTTATGTGGAGGGTAATATCTTTGTAGCAGAAGCAAATAAATATGGTTTGTATTGCAGCAATATGCTGAAAATAAAGCCGTTACCATCTTCTGAAATAAGAAGACTGATATTAAGATTTGGCAGGCTTCAGAAAAAACCATCAGAGAAATTTTTAACAATCGAACATGGCAGACATGAATTTACTGAAGAGTACAAAAATCTTACAAAGGATTTCTATCTTAAATTCTGAACCTGGATGAGAATCTTCGTTTTTAATAATTTTTGTTACACAGGGTTGCACAGAAGAGACACTGGGAAACACAGAGACTCAGATTTTATAAGAGTATGTCTGGGCAGAGATGGATTTTCTTTGTGAAATTCTGTGAATCCTCTGTGCAACCTTGTGTAACTTTTTTTTATTCTTAGGGTATCATCTCACTATCAGGCAATCCATACTCTTCCGTCATCTCCACCCCCAGGGTTCTTAATTCATCAAGAACAGGATTGTATATCTGCGGGAAAACAGGTCTGCAAACTCCTGATAATTTTATTTTTCCTTCCAGGATCATTTTAACTGCAATTGCTGCAGGAAGTGCAACAGTCCTCGCAATGGATGTATTTGTTGCAGGTGTACCAAAATCAACCAGTGATGATTTAATGACCTCCCTGTTGCCATCAGGATATGTTGCAAGGAATATATGCTGCAAAACAACCATATCGCGATCATTGTCAGACAATAACATTTTTTCTATCATCCTGTCGGAAGTGATCTCAAAAGGAGCTGCTTCATCATACTGCAATTTCTTTTCGCTGAAAAAGTCCAGATATTCCAGGGATTGTATAGGTATTGAATTCAATGAAAATCCGAGCTTTTTTGCAACATTTGTTTTCAGGTCCTTTATTTCCAAGTTGCTTCTTTCAGCAAGAAATCCGGCATAACTTTTACCCTGATAATTCTTTATGGAATCATCAAGCATATTAAGACTCTTCATTGCATCGAGTGATTCACACCAACCTTTATATCTGAAAGTGCCACGATACATAGTCTTTGCCTCAGTTATGCCATAAATGTTAATATAGCTTACTGAATCCCTGTTGGGATAGACCTCAAGGTCACCTATACCGGGAACACTGTAATTAAATCTGTCTTTGAAAAGATCTGAAGGCTCAATGTATACTTTTCTTCCTTTTTTAAGGTAAAGAGCGCTGTTCATGCTTGCCAGAATTACTCCCTTCGGACTCCATGAAAACTTATACTTAAAGGGGTTATCAGCAGATTCTGGTGCGGGAAGGGCTCCGCACAGAGAATAGAATTCTTCCACTTTTCCATTATTATTATGGATATGATCGATAATTCTCATTGCGGTCATATGATCAATTCCAGGATCGAGTCCTATCTCGTTCAGGAATAAGAGTCCTGCACTTTTTGCAGATTCATTCAGCTCCATCATCCCGGGCTGAATATATGATGTGGTTACCAGCGGTTTCTTGTGGTACAGGCAAATCTTAGCTACATCTGAATGATATTTATAGGGAAGCAGGCTCACAGTGATATCATATCCGGCTATAAGCCTGTCAAGCATTGCGGGGTCATCCATCGACCAGTCGAGCGATGATCCCAGAGGATTGCCACTTATCATTTCATCAGCTCTCTCCTTCATCGGGGAAGCAATCATGAGTCCGAAATTATTTTTTAACAGGTACTCTACCATCGGCTTGACAACCATACCTGCTCCCAGAATTAAAACTTTTTTCATATATGAAAGTTTCTTATAAGAAATTAATCACCACAAGGTAATTATTCTGTCATTCAGATTCAACGATAACCTTACGGTTATAATTAATAAGTCTGGTTTTAATTACATGAATAAAATATTTCTTTCTCTGTGTAACCAAAAATTATAAAGAACTTTCACAGAGTTCCACAATGAAGCATAGAGGTTACATGGAGATAATAATAATGTCAATTCTCTTCAGGTTGATAATTAATATCAAAAACTATTTCATTAATATTACCGGCTACGTATCTTTGTTGGCTATAACTTGTGCTGGGAAAGATTATTTATTATTAACTCACATAGATGGCTGATTTTCAGAAGTATGTAGAAACACCGCTGATGAAGCAGTATAATAATATCAAGACTAAGCATCCTGATGCAATACTGCTTTTCAGAGTTGGTGATTTTTATGAGACTTTCGGAGAAGATGCTATCAGGGCATCTGAGATACTTGGGATTACACTTACGCGCCGTGCAAATGGTTCAGGATCTTTTGTTGAACTTGCCGGATTTCCTTATCATGCCCTTGATACATATCTGCCGCGACTGGTAAGAGCCGGTCAGCGGGTAGCAATCTGTGAACAGCTGGAAGACCCAAAGCTTACAAAAAAGATAGTTAAAAGAGGTATAATTGAGCTGGTTACTCCTGGTGTTTCACTGAATGAAAATGTTTTAAATCATAAAGAGAATAATTTCCTTGCAGCAGTCCATATTGATAAGAAAATAGCTGGCGTTGCATTCCTGGATATATCGACAGGAGAGTTCCTTACTTCTGAGGGCACTATTGAATATATAGATCAGATGCTAAATAACTTCCAGCCCAAGGAAGTCTTGTTCGAGAAAGGGAAAAAAGAGCTGTTCACAGATTACTTCGGACCCAGGTTTTATACCTTTAAACTTGATGATTGGATATTTACTTCTGAAGCTGCAAATGACAGATTACTTAAACAATTTGAGACCAGCTCCTTAAAAGGATTCGGGGTTCAGAATCTTAATTTCGGAATTATTGCGGCCGGTGCTATATTATATTATCTCGATATTACCCAGCATGAGCAGCTAGGCCATATAACCAGTCTGGCAAGAATTGAGGAGAACAGGTATGTATGGCTTGATAAATTTACAATTAAGAACCTTGAATTATTTCACTCCCCATATGAAGGAGCCAGGACACTTATTGATGTAATGGACCGCACAATTTCCCCAATGGGAGGGAGATTACTGAAAAGATGGCTCTCTCTGCCACTGAAGGATATTCAGCCTGTCAATGAGAGGCTGGATGTGGTACAATACTTTGTCGAAAACAGTACGGTGAGGGATGAAATTGCAGAGTTGATACACCACATTGGTGATCTGGAAAGACTTATTTCAAAGGTTGCCCTTAGCAGGATAAATCCAAGAGAAGTCGTTCAGCTTAAGAGAGCACTTAAAGCCATTGAACCGCTTCGGGACCTGTGCAACAAAAGCGGATGCCTGCCTCTTGTCAACATAGCTGAACAGCTTAATCCCTGTAAGCTTATTGCAGATAAAATCGACCGGGAAGTTAATAATGATCCACCAGTACAGCTGAATAAAGGAAATGTTATCGCCAAAGGGATCTCTGATGAACTTGATGATTTGCGAAAAATACTTTATAGCGGTAAAGATTATCTGGCTGACCTTCAGGCACGTGAAAGTGAAAGGACTGGAATTACTTCATTAAAAGTTAGTTTTAATAATGTTTTTGGTTATTACATCGAAGTAAGAAATACACATAAGGACAAAGTCCCTCCTGAATGGATAAGGAAACAAACACTGGTTAGTGCGGAACGCTACATAACTGAGGAGCTTAAAGAATATGAAAGCAAGATACTCGGAGCTGAGGAAAAGATTATATTCCTCGAAACAAAACTATTTACAGATCTCGTCCTGGCAATCCTGGAATATATTCCTCCAATACAGCTAAACTCATCACTTATTGCAAAGCTGGATTGCCTTCAGTCATTTGCTGTGATCTCAACCGAGAACAACTATATAAGACCTGTCCTTAATGACACCAGAATTCTTGACCTGACGGAAGGCCGGCACCCGGTAATTGAAAAACAATTGCCGGTCGGAGAGTCATATGTTCCAAATGATGTGATGCTTGATACTGAAGATCAGCAGATTATTATACTTACTGGTCCTAATATGTCGGGAAAGTCTGCACTTTTACGACAAACAGCACTTATTGTACTAATGGCACAAACCGGTTGCTTCGTTCCTGCCAGGGCTGCAATTATCGGAATGGTGGATAAGATATTTACCAGAGTAGGAGCTTCTGACAATATAAGTCTGGGAGAATCAACTTTTATGGTGGAAATGAATGAGACGGCAAGCATCCTTAATAATCTTTCTGACAGAAGCCTGATACTCCTGGATGAGATAGGCAGGGGAACGAGTACCTATGATGGAATATCAATCGCCTGGGCAATGGTAGAATATCTTCACGAGAATAAGCTGAGAGCTAAAACTCTGTTTGCCACTCATTATCATGAGTTAAATGAGATGGAGAATTCATTTCCAAGAGTTAAAAACTATAACGTTTCAATTAAAGAGCTTAATAACAAAGTCATCTTTCTCAGGAAGCTTAAGAGAGGAGGCAGTGAACATAGTTTTGGCATACATGTGGCAAGGATGGCAGGAATACCGAAAAGTGTGGTTACACGGGCAGATGAAATCCTTAAAGAACTTGAGCAAGGTCAGAATAAAAAGGAACTGTCAAAACCAATTGCTGATATTGCCGGACACAGGGAAGGAATGCAACTGAGCATCTTTCAGTTGGATGATCCAGTCTTGAAGCAGATCAGGGATGAGATACTTGAGATTGATATTGACAATCTTACCCCGGTGGAGGCATTGAATAAATTATATAACATAAAGAAGCTTCTTAGATAGATCCTGATAAATTAGTTGAGTAATATTTATTGAGTCAATTCATTTTAAATGAGATTAGGACAATGATTCATAGAAAGAACACGAACCTGCAAACATTAATAAGCCTGGTTGTTATTTATTTTTGTTTTCTCAGTACTCTTTCAGGCCAGAATAATAATGCTTCCGGTGCAGGTAAAATCCCAAAGAAACTTTCGCTTAAACAGGATACTCTTACAGAGCTGAAGAAGCGAAATGTTATTGCAGCAGAGCCTGATACAAATTTTACTTGGCAGAAATATTCTGCATTTCTGCAAAAGATTTCAGATACAAGCAAGTATATTGTTCTCCCCTTGAATGAATTTCGTAAAACTTTCAGCAATGGTAAGATTGTCATCGGATTACGACATGATGTTGATAATGACCTTAATGTAGCTTATAAGTTTTCTCAGATAGAATCAAATCTGGGATTCCGTTCAACATACTTCATTCTGCATACTGCTCCATACTATCTCCTTAATCCAAATAATATGTCTGTTCATACAGATAAAATAATCCCTGTTCTAAAGGAGATGCAGAATGAGAAGAACTTTGAAATAGGATGGCATAATGATCTGGTCACACTGCAGGTTATTTACAATATAGATCCTGTTGTATTCCTGCATAGTGAACTCAAATGGCTCAGATCAAATGGTATAAATATTTTTGGAACGGCAGCACATGGGTCAAATTATTGCAAGACATATCATTATATGAACTTCTATTTTTTTGAGGAATGTACCTTCCCCGTTGTACCTAACCGTGAGAACAATCTTGCAGTGCCGAAAGACGGGAAGTCAATAACACTTATTAAAGGGAAGCTCAGTGATTTTGATCTTCAGTACGAGGCATATTTCCTGAATAATAACAAGGCTTTTTCAGATGCTGTTATAACAAATGGAATCAGGTGGAACATAGGGATGCTTGATCTGAGCCAGTTGCAGCCCGGCGACCGGGTTATCGTTCTCCTTCACCCAATACACTGGCACAAACCTTCAGAACACGCCAATATTGAATCATTCAGTTTCCCGGGACAAAAATCTTCTGCAATAGACTCAATAAATCATATTGTTACAGTTGAAATGCCTGCCGGGACTAACAAAAGTTCTCTGATTGCTACATTTTCTCTCTCACCTGGAGCATATGCAAAAGTTGATGGTAAACGCCAGGTTAACAGAAATTCAGTTAATAACTTTGACCATCCATTAGTCTACAGAATTTATGCAGAAAATCGTGATGTATATAAAGACTGGACAATTCTCGTTCATAATGTCAGGAACCTGGCGAATTTTCTTGCATTCAATGTACAGGGACAGATCGGGGAATCAAATATTGATACATTAAATAATATCATATTTGCAGAAATCAAAAATAGTGACTCAATAAAATCATTAAGGCCATCTTTCATCTTATCTGAGAATTCACATGCATGGATCGGGCAACAGGAACAGATAAGCCATATGAATTACAGGGATTTTTCCAATCCCGTGATCTATAATGTAGTATCTAAAGACAACCAAATTATAAAGAATTGGAAAGTGATTGTCATGCAGATAAAACCATCTACGAAATCAGAGAACTCAGGACTTCCTGAACTTCAGATCTATCCTAATCCAACCGAGGGAAACACATATTTGCATTTCGTTGGTGTAAAGACAAGTCCTACATTCCTGGACATCTTCAATACACGTGGAGAAAAGGTATTCACAGAAAAAATCAGAAAGACCGGCGATTTCACTATTGAAGAAGATCTTAAAAAACTTACTGCAGGAGTCTACATAGTAAGGTATTCAGAGTCAGAGAAATCCGAAATCATTGTAGTTAAGAAGCATTAAATATATTTATTGAAAATCAACCTGGAATTTATCCTTTACTCTTTATTAATTTCCCGATTTTTCCGTTAAAAAATATTGTCATGAAAAAATACTATTATTCGGTAATCCTGCTTTTGATTCATTTTCTAGCACTCGCGTATCCTGTTTATTCTCAGACCGGTAGTATAAAACAGTTGAAACTGTCTGACTTTGAATTACAGTCCTCTGCTTTAATTTCCGCTTCAGGGGCCGAAATATCTTCTCCTGATTTTAAATCCAAAGTTTACTGGTTTCCGGTCAAAGTACCATCAACGGTTCTAACCGGACTGGTTGCAAATAATATATATCCTGACCCTTATTCAGGTCTCAACAATATGCTGATCCCTGATGCCTCAGATGAATTTAATAAGAAGTATAATCTGGAACAGTTCAGCCATCTTCCGAATGACCCTAATCCGTGGAAAAAGCCATATTGGTATCGCACATCCTTTAATGTTCCTGTTTCTGACCGGAATCGTTGTTTCCAATTGATCTTTAAAGGCATTAACTATCGCGCTGAAGTTTGGCTCAATGGGAAACAAATTGCTGATTCTGCACAAATGGCTGGAATGTT
>Ga0208980_10002006_pt1 | contig 12368 bp, 13 predicted proteins | sample WetSurMetagenome_3_FD_187993 | JGI IMG/M metagenome (GOLD analysis project Ga0208980, IMG submission 187993) | Wetland microbial communities from Twitchell Island in the Sacramento Delta, sample from surface sediment Aug2011 Site A1 Bulk (version 2) | ecosystem: Environmental > Aquatic > Marine...
CGGCGACGTCCTGGGCCATCTGGCCGGCGATCGCGCCTTCCCAGTCGGTCGGCTTGGAAGTGGTGATGTGGCCGAGACGGCGGGCAACGGTCGCGACGTCGATCGAGGTGTCACCACCGCCGACGACGACGACGCGCTTGCCGACATGCTTGAGGCGGCCGTCGTTGAAGGCCTTGAGGAATGAAGTCGCGGTGACGACGTTGCTGACGTTCTCGGTGCCTTCGACGGGCAGCGGACGGCCGCCCTGGGCACCCATGCCGAGGAACACGGCATCGAAGTCCTTGTTGATTTGTTCCATCGAGATGTCGGTGCCGACGCGGCACTTGAGCTTGACTTCGACACCCAGATTGAGGATGCGCTGGATCTCGGCGTCGAGAACGTCACGCGGCGTGCGGTAGCCCGGAATGCCGTAGCGCATCATGCCGCCGAGGAACTCGTGGTCGTCGAAGATGGTGACCGAGTGACCCTTCAGGGAGAGCTGGTAGGCCACGGACAGGCCGGCGGGACCGCCGCCGAGGACGGCGACCTTCTTGCCGGTGAGCTTCTCGGGCTTCTTGAACTGAAGGTTGTTTGCAATCGCGTATTCGCCGAGGAAGTGCTCGACGGAGTTGATGCCGACATGGTCCTCGACCATGTTGCGGTTGCAGCCGGTCTCGCACGGCGCCGGGCAGACGCGGCCCATGACGGCCGGCAGCGGGTTGGCTTCGGTCAGGCGGCGCCAGGCATATTCCTGCCAGGGCATGACGGGCTTGCCGTCAGCACCGACCGGGGGCTTCTCGACGCCACGGACGATGTTGAGGTAGCCGCGGATGTCCTCGCCGGACGGGCAGGAGCCCTGGCACGGCGGGGTCGACTGGACGTAGGTCGGGCACTTGTGCGACCAGCTGGCCTGGAAAATCTGCTCCTGCCAACGCTTGATCTTGGTATCGCCATCCTTGTACTTGCGGAAGGTCAACTTCTCGGTTTGGGTCTCGGTCGTGGCTGACATCTTCGTCTCCGTAGTAATCGTTGTGTGTATCCGGTGCTTCTTTACTGCTCGTCGCCCAGTTTGATGGCGGTGCTCACCAGCTGATGCACGCCGCCCACCAGGCGCATGTTGAAACCGTAATAAGGCAGGACCTTGGTGAACTGCGCCTTGCAGATGGCGCAGATCGTGGCCATGAAATTCACGCCGTCATGATCGGCGATCTCCTTGAGCGCTTCCATCCGCGGCAGGGCGCCCTTGATGCGCAGGTCCAACAGTTCGTCGGTGAGGACGCCGCCGCCACCGCCGCAGCAGAAAGTCTTGTCGCGGATGGTCGAGGCTTCCATCTCCACGTAGTTGTTCGCCACCGCCTTGATGATGTTGCGCGGAATGTCGAACTGGCCGCCGGCATAGTCGCCCATGCGCGAGGCGCGGGCCACGTTGCAGGAATCGTGGAAGGTGATGATGCGGTTGTCGTTGAGCGACTTGTCGAACTTGAGGCGGCCCTGCTGGATCAGGTCCCAGGTCACCTCGCAGATGTGCGAGGGCTGCTTGTAGTTCGGGTCGAGCTGCTTCTGCAGTTCGATGGCGAAGGGGTCGTTGGCGCCGGCGCCAATGCCGGTCAGCGTGTTCCAGAAGGCATAGGCGGCGCGCCAGGCGTGGCCGCACTCGCCGACGACGATGCGCTTGACGCCGAGCTCGAGCGCCGCCTCGCGGATGCGCAGCGCGATCTTGCGCAACTGGTCGTAGTTGCCGATGAACATGCCGAAGTTGCCGGCCTCGGAGGCTTTCGACGACAGCGTCCAGGAGATTCCGGCGGCATGGAAGACCTTGCCGTAGCCGATCAGGCTTTCGATGTGCGGCTCGGCGAAGAAGTCGGCCGACGGGGTGACCAGCAGCACCTCGGCACCGTGTACGTCGAGCGGATACTTGACGTCGACGCCGGTTGCGTCCTTGACGTCCTCTTCCAGTCCTTCCAGGGTGTTTTCCAGCGCCGGGCCGGGCAGGCCGAGGTTGTTGCCGATCTTGTGGACCTTGCCGATGATCTCGTTCGAGTACTTCTGGCCGTAGCCGACGTGATCGAGAATGGCGCGACCGGCCATGGTGACTTCGGCAGTGTCGATGCCGTAGGGGCAGAACAGCGAGCAGCGCCGGCACTCCGAGCACTGCCAGTAGTAGGTGTACCAGTCGTCGAGGATTTCCTTGGTCAGATCCTTGGCGCCGACCAGGCTGGGGAACAGCTTGCCGGGCAGGGTGAAGTAGCGGCGATAGACACTGCGCATCAGCTCCTGGCGCGCCACCGGCATGTTCTTCGGATCGGCGGTGCCGATGAAGTAGTGGCACTTGTCGGTGCAGGCGCCGCAATGGACGCAGGAGTCCATGAAGACCTTGAGCCCGCGATACTTGCCGAGCAGGTCGCCCATCTTGGCGATGGCCTTGTCGTGGGTGACCTGCCAGTCGTCGTCGAGCTTGCCCTGGAAGCCGATGGCCTCCTGGATCTTCTCGCTGGCGACGTATGACTGGGAGCCGGCCATCGACCCCGGTTGCAGCGCCGGGATGGTCGGGAACTCGCGGAATGCAGGTGCTTTGATTTCTGGGCCGGCCACGTTCTGGTCTCCTCCTGTTGGGCCTTCTTATTTGCCGTCGAACTCAGACGCCCAGGCCGCGATGTGACGTGCTTCGCGCGGGTTATCCACCTGGTTGCGGGTCGGGCTGAAGAAGATGCCCGGCGCATGCAGCAGCTTGCTGATCGGGAAAACGATCATCAGCAGCGCCACCAGCGCCAAGTGAATGTAGAGGCCGGGATGCTCGGGCAGCGGCTGGATTTCCAGGCGCATCAGGCCGAGGAAGAAGGCCTTCACGGCGACGATGTCGGTATGCATGACGAACTTCATCAGCAGGCCGGTGACGGCGATGCCGAGCAGCAGGGCCAGCATCAGGTGATCGGAGGGGGTCGAGATGTAGCGGATGCGCTCGACCAGGAAACGGCGCGCCCACAGGCCGCCGAGGCCGGCAGCCATGGCGAAACCGGCATAGAGACCGAAGGGCTGGATCAGCGCGACCCAAGTCCACACCGGTTCGGTGAAATAGCGCAGATGGCGGGCGAGCACGAGGAACAGGCCCATGTGAAACATCCAGCCGAAAACCCAGATCCACAGATTGGCTTTGAACAGGCTTTCGAACAGGGCCACTTCACGAAACATGCGGAAAACCATGCCGCCGGTGGTCGTCGGCGCGGGCGTCGTGGGAATCAGCAACGGCGCCGGCGTACGCGCGAAATCGGCGATCTTGTAGATCAGACCCACGACGAGCAAAGCGGTCGCAGCGTAAAAAAGTATCGCGAAAAAGTAGGTCGCGGCAGTCATGGTCGGCCCTGGCTTGGCAATTTACGTCGGCAAAAGACGTTCAACTTTTCGACTTCGGCTTGCACTCCGGAATGCCTTGCGGCATTCCGGGGTGTGCAGCGAGCCGTCACCCGAAACCAAACTCCGGCGCCAACGCGCGGGAGGCAGTTTCGGCTGGCGGTCCGCCTGAGGCGGACAACTGGCAGCGGTCAGACGCAGCCGGTGGGCTTCGCCAGGCCGGCGATCTTGCACGCCTGCTTGGCCGGGCCGTAGGGGAACAGTTCATACAGATACTGGCTGTTGCCCTTCTCGGCACCGAGCTTCTTGCCGATGGCCTTGGTCAGCACGCGAACGGCCGGGGCGATCTGGAACTCGTTGTAGTAATCGCGCAGGAAGTTGAGGACTTCCCAGTGCTGATCGGTCAGCGTGACGTTCTCGGTCTGGGCCAGATAGACGGCGACTTCTTCGTTCCAGTCGTTCAGATTGACCAGGTAGCCTTCTTCGTCAACTTCGTAGGACTTGCCATTCACTTCGATCATAGCCATTACAGTGTCTCCTTGATTGATTTATGCAACTTGATGGGCGGGGATTACAGCCAGGACTGGTTGGTCTTGTTGTTCGCGACGAGATCGACAAAACCGGCGTAATCGACGGTGGTGATGCCGTCGGTGACGCGGTCGGCGATGCCGCGGGCTTCGAGATCGCCCTGCAGGGCGTAGACCTTGAACTGGCCCATGGCGGCCTTGAGCTTGGGCTCGAAGGCGTTGCCCTTGGTGGCGGCGTAGACGCCGTCCTCGATCAGGAGGATGGCGCCGCCGTTGGCCGTGGCGAGCACGGTGTCCAGGGAATTGCGGTCCAGCGGGGACTTGTTGATGATGTTCAGCATGCTATTTCCTCAGAACGACAGGAGGACGTCCTGCTCCTCCATCAGCTTGCCGAGTTCGGCTCGACTCATGACTTCCACCGGCACGCACAGATCCTCGGCGGTGAGGCCGCGGGCGGCGAGGGATTCCTGGTCGACGTAGAGCTTTTCCACGTCGTAGTCTTCCAGCGCGCCGTAGGTCTTCTCGAAGCCCTTGACCTCGATGCCCTTGGTGGCATGGCCCTTCTTGAGCTGATACACGCCGTCGTCGAGGAAGGCGAGGGAAACATCCTGCTCGAAGGCGGCAGCGATCAGAACCACTTCCAGCGACTCCAGGGCGTAGATCGTGCCGTAGGGAGCCTTGCGGTTGACCATCATGAATTTCTTGGTATCACCCATTGTCGTCCCCTCAGTCGCCGAACACGACCATGCGGTCGGACTGGATGCCGGCTTCGATCAACTGACCGAGGCCGGAGATGCGGAAGCCGGGCGCCAGATTGGTGGCGTCCTTGCCGTTGCGCTTGGCCTCGCCCTCGTCGACGATGCCGCGGCGCTGGGCAGCGGCCACGCAGACAACCATGTCGAGGTTGTACTGCTCGGCCAGCTTGGACCAGCGGCTGACGATGTTGCGGTCGTCCTGCGGCGGCGTCGTCAGACGGGTCGCGTTGTTGACGCCGTCGTGATAGAAGAACACGCGGAAGATCTCGTGTCCCTTCTCCAGCGCCGCCTTGGTGAACTGGTAGGCGCTGTCAGAGGCCTGATGCGTGTAAGGCCCTTCGTTGACCTGAATTCCGAACTTCATTGCGTCGAGATCCTTAGAAGCGAACGTGAGCCGACGCGTTGAGGTTGGCACGCGAACCGCGCCAGTCGTCGATCAGGTACTTGGTGAAGGTCAGACCGGTCTTCTCGAAGAAGCGCGGCCAGCCGATGCGGTCGATCCAGTCGGACAGGCGCTCCCACGGGCGGGCATCGGCCTTGTAGGCCTTGATGATGTCGCCGACGACCTTGTTGACCTCGGGCCAGCGCGGGGCGTTGTTGGGCAGGCCGGAAGCGACCATTTTCATGATCTGCGGCTTGCCGCGGGCGTTGGCGTTCTTGCCGCCGACCCAGATCGCCAGCTTGGAGTGCTCGGGATCGTTGATCTGCATGGGCGGGCAGGGGGGATAGCAGGCGCCGCAGCAGATGCACTTCTTCTCGTCGACTTCGAGCGAGGGCTTGCCGTTGACCAGGGCGGGGCGGATGGCCGCGACCGGGCAGCGGGCCACGACGGCCGGACGTTCGCAGACGTTGGCGACGAGATCGTGGTTGATCTTCGGCGGCTTGGTGTGCTGGATGATCACGGCGATGTCGGCCTGGCCGCCGCAGTTGATCTCGCAGCAGGACGTCGAGAGGTGCAGGCGGTTCGGCATCTCTTCGTTCTTGAACTCGTGGTAGAGCTCGTCCATCATCGACTTGACCACGCCGGAAGCGTCGGTGCCGGGGATGTCGCAGTGCAGCCAGCCCTGGGTGTGGGCGACCATCGACATGGAGTTGCCGGTACCGCCGACGGGGAAGCCGTTCTTCTCGAGTTCGGCGATCAGCGGATCGACCTTCTTCTGGTCGGCGAGGATGTACTCGATGTTGGAGCGGATGGTGAAGCGGACGAAGCCTTCGCCGAACTTGTCGGCGATGTCGCACAGCGTGCGGATGGTGTAGGTATCCATCTGGCGCTGGGTGCCGGCGCGGACGGACCATACCTGGTCACCGGAGTGGGACACGTGGTGCAGGACGCCGGGACGCGGACGGTCGTGATATTTCCAGTTGCCCTTGTTTTTGACCAGGGTGGGGTGCATGAACGGGGTGGCATCGGGTACGCCACACTCGACTGCTCGACGCTGAGCTTGAGCCATATTTGTCTCCGAAAATGTCGGTATTGCTATTAGGGGTATTTATGCGCCACTGCGCCCGGCGGGTTTGACCCCGCCAGGTGCGGCTTATGCAAACTTACGCGGCAGCCTTCTTGGCCTTGATCTTAGCCACTTCCTCGTCCCAGCCACCCGTGTTGACGTAGGGGTTCATGCGCGGCTGCGAAACCATGTTGGCATCGATGTCGAGGCCAATGCCTTCCAGGAAGTTCACCAGGCCGATGCGCTCGATCATCTCGCCGGTGCGCTCGTGCTCCAGCGCGTTCTCGGCGAAGAAGTCGATGATGGACTGGGCCAGTTCGACCAGGCCTTCGTAATCCTCGTCCTTCTCCAGCTTCATGAAGGGGATGACCATGGTGCCCATCAGGCTGCCGATCTTCAGGTGGCTCTTGCCGCCGACGAGGATCGAGGCGCCCTTGTCCTTGCCCGGAGCCAGGGCGCCGGTCATGACGTTGACGCAGTGCATGCAGCGCACGCAGTCCTTGTTGTCGATCTCGAGGCACTGGGCATCGTTAAGCGCGACGGAGGAGATGTGGGCAGCCTTGTTGACGTCCTTGGCATCCTTGATCTGCAGGGCCTTGGTCGGGCAGCGGGAGACGACGTCGTTGACCAGTTCGTTCATGCCGTGCTTGGCGAACCACTTCTTGCCCAGCTCGTTGTCGGTGCGCATGTTGTCGCGCCAGGTGCCGATCACGGCCATGTCGGCGCGGTGAATGGCGTTCATGCAGTCGTTGCCGCAACCGGAGAACTTGAACTTGAACTTGTAGGGCAGGGCCGGACGATGGATGTCGTCGAGGAAGGTGTTGACCACCATCTTCTGCGCCTTGGCTTCGTCGTAGCAGGACTGCTCGCAGCGGGCCGCGCCGACGCAGGACATCGAGGTGCGCACGGCCGGGCCGGCGCCACCCATGTCGAAGCCCATTTCGTTGATCGCGTCGAAGGCCGGTTGCACGTTTTCGCTGGTGCAGCCCTGCATCATGATGTCGCCGGACTGGCCATGCAGCGCGATGAGGCCGGAGCCGTACTTGTCCCAGATGTCGCAGAACTTGCGCAGGGTGCCGGTATCGTAGTGCATGCCGGGCGGGGGCATGATGCGCAGGGTGTGGAATTCGGCGGCGTCCTTGAAGACGGCTTCGCCTTTATCGTCCTTGATCTCGGTGAAGCGGGGAATCACGCCGCCGCCGTAGCCGATGACGCCGACCGTGCCGCCCTTCCAGTAGCCCTTGCGGGTCTTGTAGGAATGCTCGAGGTGGCCGAGCACGTCGACCATGTAATCCTTATCCTTGGCAAGGCGCTTGAGACCGGTAACGAAGCTCGGCCACGGGCCTTTTTCGAGTTCGTCCAGGTTGGGGGTGGGATGCAGTTTCTTGGCCATTCGAGTTGTCTCCTCTGTTTGGACTATTAAGGTAGCGGCGAAGAATACATCAATCCGCGTCGCTACTCAGGTTCGGTCAGTTCGGTCAGATTCGGCGTTGCAGGGTGCCGCGATATTACGGAGGGGCCGGATAGCGGACCATACCCCACCAAGGTAAATCATACGTCCTCGTGGGAGTAGTCTCACCTACCCGAAAGGAGTATATCCTTCCACGCCTAACCGGTGATGGCCTGCCGGATGCGAGCAATGCGATAGTGCGCCCCCGACAATACCCCCCAACGAGAGACCGCGATTGTGGACAAAGTTACCAGCCTTGACAAGTTCCGCGTGCCGATCGGCAACCAGGAAATCGAGCTGCAACAGATGGAGTACGCGGCCGGCGGCATGCCGATGCTGCGCATCCGTATCCGCGAGCGCAGCCGCTTCACGATTTTCGACATCGATGCGGTGACTGCCGAACATTGGGCGAAGCGCATGGCGGAATGGGCTGCGGCCCAGCCGCGCTAGCCGGGAAGGGGCATCGGAATGTCCAGGCCCACCGACGAACCGAAGGCCGACGCCGTCGACCTGGTCTTCGCCCTGCGCGGTCGCGCCATCATGGCCGACTATGCCGAGCGCCTGCGCGACGAGCTGCTGCGCTGCCTGCCCTGGCTTGGCGACGAAGCGCAGGTGGGCGTGCACCCGCTCGGTGGCCTGTCGGACGGCGAGGATGAACGTTACCTTTCCGGGCGGTCACGCTTGATCCTGCGCGTCCCGCGGGGCCGGGTGGAGCAGGCGCAGGCGCTTTCCGGCCAGCGGCTCGATCTCGGCGGGGCCGCCGAGGTCGGGCGCGCCACCCCGCGCGAACTCATGCCCACCGCGGTGTTGTATTCTTCGTTCGTCGCCTACGGCCCGGCGGACGAGGCCGCCTTCATGACCGAGTGCCGGCGCGAAATCGGGGACTTGGCTTTCAGGAATGCGTACCTCATCTGTGGCAAGGCGCGGCGCTCGGGCGGTGGCGCCACCGAGGTGTTCGGCTTCAGCCTGATGGTGCATAGCCTGTCGGCCGCAGAGTCGCTGCGCCTGCAGTCGAGCGGGCTGGGCATCGAGCGCCAGCGCGGGTGCGGCATTTTCGTGGCGCACAAGTCGATCACGGCTGTCGGCGACGGTTAGAAACAGGTCAAATTACAGGGCGACGACGAGTGCCGCCGGCGCCGCAAACAGATTTAATAGCAGTTTTTCATCCATCAACAACCCATCAAAGGAGAACACTTATGTCCTTAGTGATCAACGGAGTCGAAAAAGAGACCGATGCCGATGGCTTCCTGGTCGAAGCCGACCTGAGCGAGGAGGCGATCAACGACATCGCCGCCGCCCAGGGCGTGACGCTGACCGACGAGCACCGCGCCGTCATCAACTATCTGCGCCAGAAGTACACGGAAGACGGCCACACCCCCAACCTGCGCAACCTGATGAAGGGTCTCGAGGAAGACGGCGTGCTGACCGAAGTCTCCAGTGCCAAGCTGTTCGATCTGTTCCCGGACGGCGGTGCCGCCAAGCAGGGCGTCAAGATCGCCGGTCTGCCGAAGCCTTTCGGCAAGGGCGGGTACTGATTAAATCCCCCCGGCCCCCTTTCACGAAAGGGGGAGCCTGCTTGCTCGCTGCGCTCGGTAACTTGGGGTCGGCGCTGCAAGCGGCGGAGCGGTTTGCGCCTTCTGCGCGTGCCGCTTTGCCTCGGGGCGGCCCTTCGGCAAAGCTGCATCCCTCGCGCTCTAACTAGCCGGATCTGATCATGGCCGTTCGCGTTTTCAACAAGTTCCACACCTCGGGCGCGCGCTCGCCGAAGATGCTCGCTTCCGTGGTGGCGATGCTCGCCTGGAAACTGGCGATCGAATCGATCAAGCGGATGCGCAAGGCGTATTACGACATCGACGCCGGCAAGCCCTATTTCGATTTCGTCTGCGAATTCCTCGTCTTCCTCGCCCATGCGGCGGATCGCATCGCCTATCGCTCGCTCGACGCCGGGAAGCGCGCCGAATTCACCACGGCGCTGGCGATCCGGTTGGCCGAGATGGTGGAGGAAAGCCGCGGCGAGCTGCTCGGCGACGCCGAGCCGGGCGCCGGTCATCGCGACTTCATAGAACTCTTCAACCGCCGCGGCGCCGACTACGGCGAGTACGACTACGGTCCGGCCGGTCCCGATTTCGGCTTCAAGCGCATGTTCGCCTCCGCGCTGCGCGAGATCCTGCCCGCGAAGGATCAGCTCTGGGTCATCGACCAAGCCATGGACATCGAGGCACCCGACGCCATCAAGGCGCTGGAAAAGACCATGGCCGGACTCTTCGGCGGCGCTGCGGCTGCGGAGCCCGGTGCCGGCGAGCGGGCCAAGGCGCAGACCAGCAGCGGCATGGGTGGTGAGTGAGGATACGATGAGCGCATCGCCTTTCGACTTGAACAACGCCGCGGCCTACGCCGCCTGGCGCGAGAAAAAGTCGGCGCTGGCGCCACGGCGGCTCGAGGACATCGTCGTCGAGATCGACGATCCGCGCGCGCTTTCCGCGGCCGAGCGCAAGCGCATCGTCGAGGTCTGCGCCAACGCCAACATGGTGATCTACGTCGGCAAGACCGGCGGCGATCCCGACAAGGAAATCCCGCGCAAGCTGGGCCTGCAGCTCGGCCTGAAGACGCTCGATGGCCACTGGCTCACAGACAACGACGGCATCTCGCCGCTGTCGGTCAAGGGCGGCGAGGAACGCGGCGAGCGCAAGGAATTCATCCCCTATACGGACAAGCCCATCCGCTGGCACACCGACGGCTACTACAACGCGCCGGAGCGCACCATCCGCGGTCTCATCCTGCACTGCGTGCAGAGCGCGGCCACGGGCGGCGACAACCAGCTGCTCGACCACGAGCTCGCCTACATGCTGCTGCGCGACGAGAGTCCGGAGCACATTCGCGCGCTGTCGCAGCCCGACGTCATGACTATTCCGGCGCGCACCGATGACGATGGCATCGCCCGCCCCGACCAGCCCGGGCCGGTGTTCTCGGTAGACAGCCAGGGCTACCTGCACATGCGCTACACCGCGCGTACCAAGAGCATCCTGTGGCAGGGCGATGTTGCGACCCGGGCCGCGGTCGCCGCGCTCGAGCGCATCCTCGCGCAACCGACGCCATGGACCCTGCACGGCCGCCTCGAGCCGGGCATGGGGCTGGTCTGCAACAACGTGCTGCACGACCGCAGCGGCTTTACCGAGACGGCGGAAAAGCGGCGCCTGCTCTATCGCGCCCGCTATTACGAGCGCGTTTCCGCCGCATAGCGCGCTGCGCTGGCCTCCTCGCAAATATTGCTGCAGTGCAGCAGCAAGCACTATACTTCGAGCAGATTCGTTGCGGTCGCGGCGCCCGAGTGCGCGCCGGGCGCGACCTTGCGAGGTAAATCATGACGCCACAAGAGCTCAAACAGTTTCTCAGCGAAAAGGTCCCGATGTTCGAGGGCTTCGAGCCCGCCCGGCTCGAGGAAATCGCCGCCCTTTCCGAACTGCGCACCTTTGAAGGCAACGAGGCCATCCTCGAATGCGGCGCCGCCGGCAGCTTCTTCGGCGTGCTGGTCAGCGGCCACGCCGAGATCTCGGTGACCGACAGCCACGGCGGGCGGGTGCAGGTCGCCAAGCTCGAGGATGGCGATGTCTTCGGCGAGATGTCTCTCCTGACCGGCGACCGCACCGTCGCCGACGTCATCGCCGGCAACCGCTGTTTCGTTCTGATGATCCCGCAGGCGGTGTTCAACAGCCGCATCATCGTCAACCCGCGCGCCATCACCTATCTCGCCAAGCTGCTGGCCGACCGCGCCCGCGCCCAGGCCGTGGACATCACCAGCCGCCAGCTGCACGACCGCGCGCTGGCGCAATCGTCCGATCCCTACGCGCTGAGCCTCAAGACCGATGTGCCGGGCAAGATCCTCGCGCTCAACGTCGGCGTCAGCCAGATCCATTTCGGCGTCTACGACACGCACGACGATCGCAACGACGTGCACGGCATCATCGACAACAGCGACGGCGAGACGGCGCGCATCACGCTCATGGCCGGCGGCAAGAAGACGGTGCGCCAGCGGCCGGCCTTCCCGCTCGAGGACTTCCTCAAGATCGTGTTCGAGTCGATGCAGTCGCTCGAGGACGCCTACCTGTTCACGCCCTTCGAGGTCGTCGCCGTCGGCCACCGCGTCGTCCATGGCGGAGCCAAGTTCTCCAGCGCCGCGGTGATCACGCCGCAGGTGATAGGCGAGATCGAGGCGCTGTCGGGCTTCGCACCGCTGCACAACCCGCACAACCTGGTCGGCATCCGCCAGGCGATGAAGTTCTTCCCCACCGCGCCGCACGTCGCGGTGTTCGACACCGCCTTCCACCAGACGCTGGCGCCCTACGCCTACCTCTACGGCCTGCCCTACGAGCTCTACAAGAAGGAGGGCATCCGCCGCTACGGCTTCCACGGCACCTCGCACCGCTACATCTCGCTCAAGGCCGCCGAGGTCTTGAAGCGCCCGCTCGGCGAGCTCGAGATCATCTCCTGCCACCTCGGCATCGGCTCCTCCATCTGCGCCATCGACCACGGGCGCTCGGTCGACACCACCATGGGCATGACGCCGTCCGACGGCCTCATCATGGCCAGCCGCGCCGGCAGCATCGACCCGGCGGTGATGATCCACCTGATGGACCACTACGGCATGTCGCCGGAGGCGCTGGGCAAGCTCATCAACACCGAGAGCGGCCTCAAGGGCATCTCCGGCATCTCCGGCGACATCCACGAGATCGAGGAAGCCGCGGCCGGGGGCCATCACCGCGCCCTGCTTGCGCACAAGGCGTTCTGCTACCAGGTGCGCAAGAACATCGGCGCCTACGTTGCGGGGATGGGCGGCGTCGACGTGCTGGCCTTCACCGGCGAC
>Ga0208980_10002007_pt1 | contig 12367 bp, 9 predicted proteins | sample WetSurMetagenome_3_FD_187993 | JGI IMG/M metagenome (GOLD analysis project Ga0208980, IMG submission 187993) | Wetland microbial communities from Twitchell Island in the Sacramento Delta, sample from surface sediment Aug2011 Site A1 Bulk (version 2) | ecosystem: Environmental > Aquatic > Marine...
CCTCAATCGAGGCACAGCAACGTCCCGGTTTCATTTCCGCATGCTCGCATCCCATTGCATCTCCTATCCTCACAATGCGCCTGCCCGCGCGCGGACCCGTTGCGACACGCCCCGTTATCGATGCGCTGTAGAGTTCGGCGAGCAACGGCTCCTCGCGCCGAAGCCTGTCTGCTTCCTCCGCATCCGCCTGCCGGCCAAGGCCCCGTTGTTCCAGAAGGCGCAGAACCCGCCTGTAAACGCGGTCTACAACGCGGGCGACTTCGGCATCACTCGGCGGCCCAGCACCCACAAACGTCAGTTCGCTCTCGGCGTTTTCCATGTAAATGCCGTCCATGGCCATAACATGGAAATGCGGATCAAGATTCAGGGCGTCGCTGAAACGCTGAATGAAGCCGACCGCGCCGCAGCGCGCCTTGCGGTTTGATGAAGGAATGCCTGCCTGGCAGCGAATCGAGGAAAAGATAACGCGCACGAAAATCTGCGCGACGGCTCCGACTAGAGAAGAATCATAGGCAAGACGATAGCGAAGGTGGAAGGGAACCGACAGCACCCACTGTCGGACCGGAACTTCGGGAAACACATGGTCGACGAGATGCGCGGCCGTCTCAGCCATGCGTCGGCCGCCACACGAAGGGCAAAAGCCCCTATGCTTGCAGGAATAGGCAACGACGCGGTCCATGCGGCAGACATCGCAGTGAACCCGCACAAAACCCCGGGCTAAAACGCCACAATCAAGAAACCCGCGCAGCTCCCGTTCCACAAAGCGGGGGACCACGCGTCCGCGCTCCTGTTGCCGTGCCAGAAAGGACTCGATGTTTTCGGCGACAACATTATAGAGTACCGTGTCCGCTGGATTGCGAGGAACATACTCCGAGACGGGATCGCATACAGCAAATTCATCACTGAGCCGCAAGCGGCTTTCATTTTTATTCTGCAGCTCACGCTGAGAAAGGTAGCAAGCATATTGGCATGCCATCGGCACTGCGGGCTTCCACATCTTTGGAAGACCTCAATTGATCCAATTGCTCCTTTTCAATTTGAGCCAACTTTTTATCTGACGGATTGAAAAAAAGCTTTACGGGATTTCGGGGATGGATCAAGCGCGGTGATTGCTGAGGGTCACATGGTCGGAAATTCGGAAGGGCAATTGTGGGCGTCCGGCCTTCCCCCGGGTTTCTCATTCCCAGGTTTCTCCAGGTTTCGCCCCCAGGTTCCCCTGAAATTAGCGAATGAAAACAGTGGGGAGAGTGGGTGTCCTTGATTTGTTTCTTTTTCCCTTCTCCATGTTCATTCACCGGTTTACGTGGACGACTTTTGCGGGGGGGAAGCCGTTGAAGTAGGTCGAAGAGGCGTGGCTGTAAGCGCCGATGTTTTCGCTGTACACGAGGTCTCCCAGTTTCAGTTCGGGAAGCGCCTCAGCCTGAGAGATGGCATCCAGAGCATCGCATGTGGGACCGAAAACCGCGGAGATACGTTTGGGACCTTTCTTGAAGGCTTTCACCGGGTATTGGCAGTGGTCGAACAGGATGCCCGAAAAAGTGTGATAGATTCCATCGTTCACATAGTAGCAGCGCTTGCCGTCGCGCTCCGATTTGCCGATGACTTCGGCGACCAGGGTCGCCGCCGTGCCCACCATGAACCTGCCGGGTTCCGCCAGAATTTCCATATCTTTCGGGAACAACCGATTGATTTCAGAATTCAGAATCCTCGCCAATTCGCGAAAAGGCCGCACGTGCCGGTCGTAGCGCACGGGGAACCCGCCGCCGATGTCGAGCAGTTTCATCGAATATCCGCGTGACTGCGCCTCCTCCATGAGCGCCGCCGACGTCGAGAGAGCCTGGACATAATTTTCAAAATTCGTGCACTGACTGCCGACGTGGAAGCTCAATCCCTCAACCACCAGGCCGGCGTTGAATGCCGTAGCGATCAGGTCCACGGCCTCTGCGGGGGAGGCGCCGAATTTGCTGGAAAGCTCAACCATGGATCCCGTATTGGGCACGCGGATCCGCAGCATCAGTCCGGCATGGGGCGCATGTTTGCGTATTTTTTTGATCTCTTCAATATTGTCGAAGGCCACCAGCGGTTTGTAGGGATCCAATTCCTCCAGCGTACGCCGGTCCTTGATCGGGTTGGCATAAACAATTTTATCCCAGATGAAGTTCTGACGGGCTTCGGCCGCAAGATGTTTTATATTTTCATAGACCAGCATGAATTCGGCGATAGAAGCCACGTCAAAGCTGGATCCGACATCATAGAGGGTTCGCACGATCGCGGGATCCGAATTCGCCTTAACCGCATAATAAGCCTGCACCCGGGGCAGATGGCGCTTGAATGCCGCATAGTTGCTGCGAACAGCGTCGTGATCGACGACAAACAGGGGAGTCCCGTGTTGCTGGGCCAGCTCCTTCAAGAATGGGCTTTTTGGCATATTGGGGGCTCGATCGACGATTTACGATTGACGATTGAAGGAAGGAGGAGCTGATTCATCATCAAACAGGGCCCCCTCAGTCAAACTCGACTCTCACTGACGAAAAAGGCGCCGGCCTGCTAGTACCTGACTGAATGTTTTCAATCGTTAATCGTCAATTGTAAATCGTAAATAAGTTACAGTTGTTTATTGTTCTTCCAATACTCTTTCGTGACCAGGTCCATGATGGCCGGGAGTTTATGATAGAGGCGTTTGAGCTTCCTCGGCCGGTGGCACGACAACGCATAGTGCGCCAGCAGCGGGAAAGCGACGGTTGAATCCACATAGCACACCACCGCATCCGGAAGCTGCATGGGATCGACCTTGCCCCACGTGACGGCTTCATGCGGTGTCGCCCCGGACAGGCCTCCCGTATCGGGCCTCGCGTCGGTGAATTGAATGAAGTAGTCGTGCCCTTCCTCCTTGACCCGAAGCACTTCCTGAATCTGCGGTTCGGTCTGAAGGGTGAAGTTTTTGGGAGACCCGCCGCCGATGAGAAGCGTGCCGGTCTTGAAGCCCGCGCGCTTGGCGGCCAGGACAATCCCCGTCGTTTCATTCACGTCGCGCGATGAATTGATGCGCAGCGCATTGTTGCGCAGCTCCAATCCCGCGATGTTCATGCCAATCGTCGAATCGCCCGGCGAGGGGCAAAAGCAGGGGACTCCCGCGCGGTACGCGGCCGCCAGAACGGAGGAGTTCTTCCGGCCGGTCTGCTCCTCAAATTCAGCGCAATACTTGCCCAGCAGGTAGTGGAGCTCGGAGGTGCCCATTTCGTGCTGAAACTCGGGCTGCATGAGCACCTGCCGCAACACGTGATCCGTGGCCATCAGCACGTCGTTGTAGTCCAGCAGGATGTCGTAAATGCGGACGACACCCAGTTTCCTGAGTTCCGGGTCCGGGGAAAAAGGAGATCCGCGATAGAGAGGCATGTTCATCGCGTGGTGCATGTCGTGATAGAGATTCGCGCCCGTCGAGACGATCCAGTCCACGAAACCGGCGTTTATAAGCGGAATAACGACCGCAGATCCCAGCCCGGCGGGAGTCAGCGCACCCGAAAGGCTCATGCCGACAGTGACGTTCGGCCGCAGCATTTTCTCCACGAACAGGCCGCAGGCCTCCTGTAAACGCCCCGCGTTGTATGCCAGGAAGGTATTGTCGATAAGATCCCGCACCGGTTCCTTGCCTGTGATCGGCTTCGGAAGGATGCGCTTCCCGCGCAGAAACTGCTGTTTCCCCTTGGAAAACTTGTGCGGGTATTTGCTTATGAACTTTTTAGGCAGCTGGATATTACCCATTCCTGTTTCTCCTTTTGGCTCTCTTCTGTTTTTGAATCAGCGTGTACGAAAAAAGCTTGTACACCAGCTTGGCTGCCAGAAAATCCGGCGCTCGAAAGCCCGCAATCGGCGCCAGCTCCACAACATCGAACACAGGCACTCCGGCGGCATTTTTGCAGACGGTCCGGATGATCTCGAGCGTCCGCTCCCAGGAAATCCCGCCGGGCTCCGGCGTCCCCACGGCCGGCATGATGGACGGATCCAGGCCGTCCAGGTCCAGGGTTAAAAATACGCGCTTGCCTTTTACGAACTGAGCCAGCTCCTGTAAAAAACGCCCCCCGGGCTCAACCGCTTCTTCGGCAAAAACCGTACGTACACGGCGGTTGCCACGAATGAAAACCGCCTCTTCCATCGAGAGGTTCCGGATCCCGATCTGAAAAATCGGGCAGGTCTCCAGGATCCTTTTTGCCGCACAGGCATGGCTATAAGGGGAGTCCTCGTACTCTTCCCGCAGGTCGGCGTGCGCATCGATGTGAACCACGACCAGGTTTCGGGCGGATGATGCCCGTGTCAGGCCGCGCACAACACCGGCGGAAATGCTGTGCTCTCCGCCGAGCACTCCGAGGACTTCCGGCCGTTGCGCTCCGGACAAAAGCTCCGCAACGGCGCTTTCCACGGATTGGATCATAGCTTCAGGCGAGCGGTGCACAAGGTTGAGCGGGAGCGTCGTGTGAATCCCGTAATCGAGCGCAGGTTCCCCCCTGAACTCGTGATCGTAGAGCTCCACCTGGCGCGATGCGGCCAGGATTGCCGCCGGCCCGTCGCGGGTGCCGGCGCCGTAGGAGGTTGTGGATTCGTAGGGAATCGGCAGAAGCCATCCCCGGGCGCGCGCCGGATCCGCAAGTTCCGCCGGAAGCCCCAGGAAATTATACGGAGTCTGAAATATATCGTCTTTGGTCATGGATTCGGGATTCGAAATTCAAAATACGAAATCTGATATCGTATCTCGAATTTGTTAAAGCGTGATTACTTTGGCTGCGAGCCATTGAGCTTGAACGATGTCGTTCATACCCCCGACAATGCCCGCCGCCACCTTTTCGGTCAATCCGTAATACTGGAGGCAGGTGCGGCACACTATCAGGCGAACCCCCTTGGCCTCAAGCTCCCGCAATTCATCCAGCACGGGAGAATCCTCAACCACCATTTTGACTCCCGCCGCATAAAAGCAGATGGCGCCCGGATAGACTTCGTTCGCCCGCAGCATGCCCAGATAAATGCCGAGCAGCTTATGCCGCAAATCCGCGTCAGCGGATCCCATCCCGTCGTTGTTGATCAGGATCACGGTGGAACCGCTGATCCCCTGGAACTCTGGGCTATCGGTCATCTGGATTCGCTTCACTCCTTGATCGGCAAAACGTGGATGGCCTTAACGATCAGCTGGATCCTGTCGCCGACTTTCAGGTTCATATCTTTCACCGATTCCGTTGTCAGGACAGATGCCATTTCGTGAGGAGCCTTGACATCAAATTTTACAAGCGACATTATCTCGTCGCTCTTGATTGATTTGACTGTCGCCTCGAAGCTGTTTCTAGCACCGGTTTTCATAGCTTCACCCCCAAGACAGACTATTCACTGCAGTATTTGCCTTAATAGACAGGACTCTTAATTGGCCAACCGCATACCGCGAATTGAAAATCAGTTGGACGCCCTGCCGAAAGTACCTTTTGCGGTGGCTATGAATTTCTTCGCCGGCTCCTTGGGACGCAGAGCCCGGGTGGCTTTTCCGGCCAGCCACATTTCCGAATTGGCCATGACATTCAGCTCTTTGGTAAGCTGCTGCTGGTAGTCCGGTTTGCCGCAACTGGTCAGGACGCGCTTCGTCTCTTCACCCGAAGCCACCCTCCTGTAAAGCTCGTCGAATACGGGCTTCACGGCCTTCTTGAACTTCGGCTTCCAGTCGAGCGCCCCGCGCTGGGCCGTAGCGGAGCAGTTCGCATACATCCAGTCCATGCCGTTCTCCGCGACAAGCCGTATCAGGCTTTCCGTAAATTCTTCCACGGTTTCGTTGAAAGCCTCGCTGGGGCTGTGCCCGTGCTTTCTCAGCACGTCATACTGAGCTTCCATCACGCCCGCAATGGCGCCCATGAGAACACCCCGTTCCCCGGTGAGGTCGCTGAAGACTTCATTCCGGAAGGTCGTAGGGAACAGGTATCCGGAACCGATCGCAATTCCCAGTGCGAGACATCTCTCCCGGGCGCGGCCTGTGGCGTCCTGCGCTATGGCAAAACTCGAGTTGATTCCCGCGCCCGACAGGAAGTTGCGGCGCAGAGACGTGCCCGAACCTTTGGGAGCGACCATAATGACGTCAACGTCCTTGGGCGGGATGACCTGAGTCAGCTTTTTGTAGGCAATAGAAAATCCGTGAGAAAAGTAAAGAGCCTTGCCGGCCGTGAGATGCTGTTTCACCAGGGGCCAGATGGCTCGCTGAGCCGCATCCGACACGAGCATTTCAATGATGGTTCCCCGCTCGCAGGCTTCCGCGATATCAAAAAGGTCCTTCCCGGGCACCCAACCGTCTTTCCTGGCACGGTCCCAGTCCTTCCGAAACTGCTTGGACTGCCCGATGATGACCTTGAATCCGTTATCCTTCATGTTCAGAGCCTGTGCCGGGCCCTGGACGCCATAGCCGATCACAGCGATTGTCTCGCCCTTGAGCGCCTTGCGCGCCCTGGTCATGGGAAACTCCTTGCGGGTCACTACCTGTTCTTTTGTACCTCCAAAGTCGATGAACGCCATTATTGCCTTCCTCCGTCTCGTTATAGTGTGCACCCAAATCAATACATAAGAGGTTTTTTATAAGTCATTAGGAGTCCCGGTTCAAGGCGAAAGCGATCTGAAGGCCGTTGACCGCTATTTTGGCGGAAGGCAAAAACGGCGCAAAAATCCTTATTTGCCCAATGTGTCCGGCAACCGAAGCCAATCCCAAAATCCGGATTCTTTGTTTCAGTGAGAACGATTCTTCATGAACTGTTCAAAAATCCTGCAAGCGAAATTGCGCAGCAAGCTTCAAGAAAGGATTTGATGCACCCACCCGTTTGGCTGTTGATTGGCGGAACACCGAGGGAACACTCTTTTATTTGGACTTAAGGGAGGTCTTGTCCTGACCGAAAGCCTGTTTTTTGCGTCCGGCGCGTAAAAGCTCGCCGCGGGATCTGGACGGCTCGACGGCGCTCCGGACCGCGCCTTTCAGGGATCCTTCCCGAGCTTCGAGCTTTCCCAGCGGCGCCGTCAGGGTGATACGGCTTCCACTGCCGGGAGCGCTGTTTATTTCCAGTTTTCCACCCACCAGGTCGAGCCGCCCTCGGATGCTATTGAGCCCGAAGCCCTGCTGGCTATCTTCCCGCAATTGTCCCGGGTCAAAACCCACTCCGGCATCGGCAACCGTGATTCTCACAAAATCCGTATCAAAGCGGCTCATTTCCAGTTCCACCGTCCGCACCTGCGCGTGCTTCACGACATTGAACAGCAGTTCACGCACAGCCTGGAAAAGGAGGCTGCCCAAGTCTTCATCTGCCGGATTGGCCTGATCATCGGCGTTCACCTCCACTCTCAGGCCGTGTTTCGTTTCCATGTGCCGTGCGAGCCAGTGCAGCGACCTTGCCAGCCCGGCATTATGGAGCAAGGGCGGACTCAACTCGAAGGCAAGCGAGCGCGAGCTTGCGATGGCATCATTCAGAAAATGATTCAGCTGCCGCAGTATTTCCAGCCGGGCATTCTCGGGAATGCCGCCTGCAAGGGTTTCCGTGCAAAACTTGGCGCCGACCAGCAATTGCTGGAGGTTGTCGTGAATGGCTTGCGCCAGACGCTTCCGTTCGTGTTCTTCTGCCTGCGTCAGCTGAGCCGCCAGGGCATGAAGCTGACGGCTGCGCTTGACCAGGTCCGCCGTTCTCTGTTCCACTCTCCTTTCCAGCTGCTCCGCAAGGTCGTGATACCGCTGCTCGCTCCGGCGCAAAGCCTCATCCGCCTGCCTGCGCTGGGTGACGTCGACAACGCTCCCGACAGCCCGAATTTTTTGTCGCTTCGCATCTTCAATGTATCGCCCGGCATCTTCCACGAAAAGGTATGAGCCGTCCCTGTGGCGGACTCTGTATTGAAGATGATAATCTTGCCCCCGTTTCTTCGCCTCCTGCAGCATGCGCCGGACTTCTCTTATATCATCCTCATGAATCTGAGCGAACCACCATTCCCGGCTTTGCAGTTCTTCTTCCGGACCATACCCCAGCAAGAGAGGAAGACCCTGGACCAGGATGGCACGGCCGCTCTTGGCATCAATGTCGTAAACCATGGAACGGGAGGTTTCGCAGGCCAGGCGGAATCGCTCCTCGCTGTCGCGCAAAGCGTCCTCGTACCATTTCTGCCGGATGGCATAGCGGATGGCGCGCAAGATCGCCTGCGGATCGCTGCGGCTTTCGACCAGGCCTTCCCACAGGCTGTTTTGCAGGGCTTTAGTCCCGGGATCATCGCCGGATCCAATCAAGCCCACTATGGGGATATAGGGCCATTTTCGTCTTAAACTTTTAACGATGTCCGGTTCCAAAGTGCTCCGAGCCGAAAGGTTGAGCAGCACAATATCGAACTCCTCATGGCCAAGCCGGTCCAGAGCCACGCGCTGACGGCTGACACATACAATGCCGGATATGGCGCACCCGATTTCTTTCAGCTGCTTCTGCAGATGGCGGGCATCGGGCGAACCAATCCCTACCAGCAAAACTCGCATGGATGCCTTTTCCATCTGAGGATCTCCGGGGAGAATTTTGACTATATCTATCCCCCAATCCCCTGACAAATCAAGCTCAAAATTTCAGGTGGCAATGAAGGAAACCATGAACGGGGCCAAAGCTTAAAAAAACGAGTTTGCGGCGAAACAGAACGAGCACGCCCGGCGGAATAGCACAAAAAAACGGCTGGGGGATAGCCCGGATCTCCTTGCGCAATCCCGGCCATCCCCCCGGCAGTCCGGAAACATGCCCGCATATGCGGACAAATTCCCATCACTGCCTCCGACTGGTTAGTTTCGGTAAGTCGTTTTCTTGTCGCTAAATTCATTCTAGAATGGCGTTTGGCCATTCACTGTGACGATCGTCACAGCTGGTGCAGATACCTGGAAAGGATCGATTATGAAAGCATACGAGCTTCAAAAATTCGGACTGGACGGGCTGGCTGTCGTGGACCGCCCGATTCCGGAGCCTGAAGCCCATCAGGTCCTGGTCAAAATGCATGCCTGGTCCCTGAACTACCGCGATCTGATGACGGTGACCGGACGCTACAATCCGCGCCTGAAACTGCCCCAGGTGCCCCTGTCCGACGGCACCGGCGAAATTGCCGCCGTAGGATCCGGCGTGAAAAATTTCAAGGCGGGTGACCGGGTCGCCAACACTTTTTTCGAACGATGGGTTTCCGGCGAAGCTACGGATGAAAAAGCCAGAACGGCTCTGGGCGCAGGCCGCGACGGGGTCCTGGCGGAATATGCTGTGCTTCACGAAGAAGGCGTCCTGCCGATCCCGCATCATCTGAGCTACGTGGAGGCGGCTACCCTGCCCTGCGCCGCGCTGACCGCATGGCACGCACTTGTGACGGAGGGAAAGGTAAAGCCGGGCGATACCGTGCTCACGCTCGGTACCGGCGGAGTTTCCATTTTTGCCCTCCAATTCGCTCTGTTGAGCGGCGCGCGTGTCCTGATAACATCCGGCAGTGACGAAAAACTGGCCAAAGCCAGAGAACTGGGCGCCAGCGAAATCATTAACTATAAAAAGGAGCCCGACTGGGGAAAGCGTGCCCGGCAGCTGACAGCGGGACGCGGTGTCGATCTGGTTGTGGAATTGGGCGGCGCCGGGACCTTTAACCAATCGGTCGCAGCCGTCAGACGCGGGGGGACCATCTGCCTCATCGGCGCGCTGGCGCCCGGGACCGAGGTAAACCTTGTTCCGGTCCTCATGAACAACATTCGTGTCCAGGGTATCTTTGTCGGGTCGCGCGACATGTTTTCGGAAATGAACGCCGCTGTCGCGCTTCACGGCCTGCATCCCATTATCCATAATACATTCGGATTTGATCAGGTCCGCGAGGCCTTCCGCCTTATGGAAACCGGCGGGCACTTCGGAAAGATTTGCATCCAAAATTAACTAGCAAGAAGCTGGAAGCCGGTACCGGCTTCTTGCTTTCGGATTCTGGCTTCTGGCTTACTGTTTATCAAATCTTAGCCGGCGAAACCATCGCCCCGCTGTAGGAAACTTTTGTCCGCATTTTCTGCCGCAGCAAAGGCGCACCTGGGGTAGACTCCTGCCATGAGACTAACCATGCAAATCCTGTTCTTTGGCGTTTTTTTCGGAATAATGGGGCTCTTCAGCTTCTACATCTATATTCGGGGACTGCAGTCCATACCTGCGGATTCCAGTCTCCGGCATGCTTATTCAATCGTCTTCTGGACTGTTGCACTTTCCTTCATAGGCGGGAGGATGCTGGAAAATGTTCTGTCTTCGGCTCTTTCCGATCTCTTTATATGGATGGGATCGTTCTGGATCGCAGCCATGCTCTATTTTCTGATGGCGGCCGTAGCGCTCGACGTGATGCGCCTGGTCAACCATTTTCTCCCGTTTTTCCCTTCAGCCGTAACCAACAATTACCCCCAGGCAAAATACCTGATTCTGGCCGGGATTACGGGTCTGGTGGGATTTTTGATGCTGGCCGGACACATCAACGCCGTAATGCCGCGGATAAAAAACATCAGCCTGTCCCTGGCGAGAAAGTCCGCACGGCTGGAAAGTCTCGATGTCGTTGCGGTTTCGGACATACATCTGGGCACCATTGTGGGCCGATCCCGTATCGATCAGATCGTCGACAGAATCAACCGCCTGGATCCGGACCTGGTGCTGCTGCCGGGAGACATCGTCGATGAGGATTTGCAGCCTGTCATCAAGCAGAATCTGGGCGAAGCGCTCCGAAGCATCCGTGCGAGGCTGGGCATCTACGCCGTAACGGGCAATCATGAGTACATCGGGGGAGCTGAGGAAGCTTGTGCTTACCTGACCGAGCACAACATCACCGTGCTGCGCGATCAGAGCGTAAAGGTCGGCGATACGGTTTTTATTGTGGGCCGGGAAGACCGGTCCTGCAACCGATTCAACGGGCGCCAGCGAAAGTCGCTTGCCGAACTCATGGCGGGCGTCGACAGAAGCTATCCCGTGATTTTGATGGATCATCAACCCTTCGGGCTCGAGGAAGCCGTCGGACAGGGCGTCGATTTGCAGTTGTCGGGTCACACTCACGCGGGACAGCTCTGGCCGGTCAATTATATCGTGGATGCGGTATACGAGCTTCCCTGGGGCTATAAGAAAATTGCCGGCACGCAATTTTACGTTTCCAACGGAGTAGGCACCTGGGGCCCTCCCGTGCGCATAGGAAATCGCCCCGAGATTGTTCACCTCAGGCTAAATTTCAGGTAGACAATCCGGCCCAAAGGCGGCCCTGTATTTTGCCCAAAAACTTTCCATGAGAGCACCAGGGCATTCGGGGCGCTGAGAGCCGCTATGCTACAATTATTCATTTTAGCGGGAGTTCGAGACATTTATGCCAGCTATTGAACAGGGCCCAATTCGACCGCCGAGCGAGGCGCACAGCCTTTTGCTCAGGGTCACGCGCAATTGTTCGTGGAATCAATGTGAATTCTGCCACATTTACAAAGGCCAGCGTTTCAGTCTGCGCACCGTCGAGGAAGTAAAAAAAGATATCGAGGCAATCCGGGAGATCGTCTCGGAAATCACATCCCTATCCTGGCATCAGGGGCTGGGAGGGAAAATCACCTCGGACTTTGCCGGCTCGGTTTTGAACCGTCCGCTTCAATATCCGGAAGGATACCGGAGCGTGCTTCTCTGGCTTTATACGGGCGCCAGGAACGTATTCCTGCAGGATGCCAACAACCTTGTCCTTCGCACGAAAGACCTGGTGGAGATTCTTAATTACCTCAAAGAGGTTTTCCCTTCGGTACAAAGGGTAACGACCTACTCGAGGGCCAGGACGGTTTCCCGCAAATCCGTTGAGGAGCTTCGGGACCTGCATAACGCCGGTCTTTCGAGAATCCACATCGGGCTGGAATCCGGCTATGACCCGCTCCTGAAATACGTGCAGAAGGGTGTAACCGCCCGGGAGCATATCGAGGCGGGCAGGAAAGTGAAGGAAGCGGGGATCTCGCTGTCGGAATACATCATGCCCGGCCTCGGGGGAAAATCGATGTGGAAGGAGCATGCCGTGGAAACGGCCAGGGTTCTAAGCCAGATCAATCCCGATTTTATCCGTGTCCGGACGCTTAAAGCCCTGAAGATCATGCCGCTGTATCGGAAAATTGAGTCGGGGGAGATGGAGCTCCTGAGCGATGATGAGATCATAGCCGAGGAGAAGCTGCTGATTGAGAACCTGGATGGCATCACCAGTCAATTTGCCAGCGACCACGTCCTCAATCTACTGGAAGAGCTGGAAGGGACTTTCCCGGAAGCCAAAGAGCGAATGCTGGCAACTATTGACCGGTACCTCTCGCTGCCTAAATCCGAAAGGGACAATTTCCGCCTCGGCA
>Ga0208980_10002008_pt1 | contig 12359 bp, 6 predicted proteins | sample WetSurMetagenome_3_FD_187993 | JGI IMG/M metagenome (GOLD analysis project Ga0208980, IMG submission 187993) | Wetland microbial communities from Twitchell Island in the Sacramento Delta, sample from surface sediment Aug2011 Site A1 Bulk (version 2) | ecosystem: Environmental > Aquatic > Marine...
GGCAGATAAAACCCCAGCGCGGCGGGCAGCACGTAGGCGTAGGCGACGTTCATGATCAGGTAAACCGCCGTCACGATGAGCATGCCCCAGATGAGCCCGAGCGGGATGTTGCGCTGCGGCTGTTTCACTTCGCCGGCGATGTAGGTGAGCTTGTTCCAACCGTCGTAAGCCCAGAATGCGCCCTGGAGCGCGGCGGCGCTCAGGGCCAGCCGTTGGTCCAGGCAAAGTTAACATTGCCCAGGGATGAGGTGACATCGACTCCGATAACGGTATCGTTCATGTAGACACCAGTCATCGAAACGACTACATTGCCTACGGCGCTAACGAGAACTCCGACAGTCGTGTGGTTGATGTAGGTCGGGTCGATCGTTATCGTGGCGGTGCTCTTCAGGGAGACCGCGGAGATGCCAAGGGTTGCGGTATCGATCCTGCAGTTGGTGATGTCCGAGAGCACGTTCCCAGATGCTGAGAATATGCTTAGACCAGTGAGCAGGTTCTGTACCCTAACGTTCGTAGCCACGAGCGTTGCCGTCGTGTTCACTTCAGCATTAACAGCGCCCAAACCCGGAGCACCTACCATCCTTACACCGGTCAAGGTGATGGTCGCGCTTGAGTTGCGAGAGTAGACATTCACTCCCCAACCTGAAAGCCCGGTCATGGTGACGTTGTTGGCTGTTACGGTCACACCTCCGTACCAATTCCCGCCTAAAGCCTTGTCAACTACGATTGCGCCGTTCGCGGCATCGATTTGGGTATTGACCACGTTGATGTTGACGGCATTACGTGATATTGGTACGTAGATGCACGGGTTGGTTAGGTTGTAGAAGGTGACGCCAGATACGGATATGTCCACCCCACCATTCAATGAGGCTCCCCATATACCATAGGTGGAGTTGGAGACCTTCATATTGGTCACGGTGACCTTCGCGTTGCCTCCGTCCGAGATCGCTCCAGCAACGTAATTGCCTCCCCCGAGGATGTTGCCGAAGGTGACACTATTGGCGCTGACCGCAGCGTTCTTGTGGAGCGCGACGGCTTGCACAGCAACACCAGAATAGTAGATCTGCGTGTTGGATATGGTGCAGGTCGCGTTCCAATAACCAGTAGCCTCAGCGGCCACGGTCATTAGTGTGGTCGGCGCCGTGAACAGTGATCCCGTAAGGGTAAGCGTTGCGTTCCCTGCTGGTGCATTGGCCTGTACCGCGACGTTGTCGATGTTTGTCAATACGGCCCCGGTCACGGTAGCCACGACATTACCAGCATCTGCGCGGAACAACACACCGTTGCTAGCGAAATTGACGACTATTCCACTGACGGACATAGTCAGGTCGCCGGTCGTCCGGATGTATTGGTACGCCCAGCCACCAGCGCCGTTAATCGTCGCCGCCACCGTCACGCTCGTATCCTGGATTACGACGGCATTCATCGCGAAATTGATGTTGGTATAGGCGATTCGAGAACCTGTTGCGCCTACCCCATCGAAGGTTATGCCGTCCCAATTTCCAGGCGCAGGCGAGGCCGCGCTAGAGGTCAGGGTGTTTATTCCTGCAAAGTCACCAGTTCCATTCACATAGAGCTTGCCTTGCACGGTCAAGCCCGTCCCGGGATCGAATAAAACTGTGGTCCCGTTCGTGATTTCAAGGACGCCCGTTGATGAGATGGTGATGTCACCAGTCACCGTATAAGGACTTCCTGCAGCATTCCATACCTGGTGGTCACTTATAGTGCCTCCAGGTATAGTCGTTGCCGCGCTCGCGTTGTTGCTGCTAATCAATAGCGCAACAGCAAAAAAGAACACGAGCAGCGCCAAATAGAGCAATGCTCTCTTTCCAAGAACGCGACCTATCGGTAGGCCGTGTTCATTAACGTTTGCCGTATCCATGTCTCGCCACCTCAGGAAGAGGTACAAGAAATTCCTCCCGAACCAAAGTGTTTAAATGGTAAGGGTATTATGGAATTGCCTATTACTTAAACCTTCTTTCCAGCATGGGTAAAAAACCCTCGCTTGAGACGATTTGTGAAAAACCGTCTGGCTAGAGGTCCTACTTCGCAAAACGATTTTTACGGTCTGTTGGCTAGGGTAGATTCCTCGGGCGACTTATTATCGGAACGAGAAATGGCGCATACGAAGCGTCGCAGCATTCCCGCATAACCAGAGAAAGGTTAAGTGAAAAGACCGAAATATCGCCTCTCGTGCACAAGATTACGACCATCGAGATGGAGGCCGACGTGCTCGCAGAGAATCGAAAGCTAGCGGCGGACAACCTCCGAAGGCTTCGGGGCAAGGGAATCAGGTCGGTCGATGTGATGGGGTCCATCGGTTCGGGCAAGACAGCGCTCATCGTCAAACTGGCCAAGGAGCTGATGGCCAAGGGCAAAAGGGTTGCAGCGATCGCGGGGGATGTGACCGGCGAGGACGATTACAGGATATTCAAGAGCGCAGGTATCCCGGCCGTAAACCTTAACACGGGGAAAGAGTGCCATCTCGACGCTCATTTGGTGGACCATGCGCTCGACGAACTCAAGCTGGAAGAATGCGATGTCCTATTCATCGAGAACGTCGGGAACCTGGTCTGCCCAGCGGACTTTCCCTTGGGCACGGACCATCGGGTCGTGGTCATTTCCCCGACAGAAGGGGACGACATGATCAACAAACATCCGATGATCTTTCTTGAGGCGGAGGTCGCTGTCCTTAATAAGGTCGATTTGCTTCCCCATCTGGATATGGACGTGGAGAGGCTGAAGGCCGATTACGCGAAGATAAGGAAGAGCGGCGTCCTGTACATGACCAGCGCCAAGACCGGAGCGGGGCTTTCCGAGCTCCTTGTGGCGTTGCATCTAACGGACTGAGAGAATGAGCGCGATCGAATTCGGTTGCGATGAGCATCTTGAATATGGGGCGAGGTAAGGATCATGAAGGTACTGGCCGTAGGTGGAGGGGGCAGGGAGCACGCCATTGTGAAAGCGCTGGTGCGAGGGGGAGCCGAGGTCCTCTCGGTCATGAAGAACAAGAACCCTGGAATCGCTCGAGCCAGCAAGGATTTCCTATTGGCGAAAGAGACGGACGTGGAGAAGGTCGTCCGATATGCGCTATCCCAGGGGGTGGAGCTGGCGGTCATCGGACCTGAATCCCCGCTGGAGATGGGTCTGGTAGATGCTCTGGTCAAGGAAGGAATCGGGTGCGCTGGCCCTACCAAATCGGCGGCAAGGATCGAGACCTCAAAGAGCTTCGCTCGAGCGCTACTGTCCAAGTACAAGGTCCCTGGTAATATACGGTTCGCATCCTTCACGGACCTTCGTGAGGCGGAGCGCCACCTGAAGTCGATAGACTATGAGGTCGCGGTCAAGCCAATGGGCCTTACCGGCGGGAAGGGGGTGAAGATCCAGGGAGAGCACTTGGCCGATGGTTCAGAGGTCCTCGTTTACGTCCGAGAGATCTTCGAGAAGAGGATCGGAGGGGCGGGGGTGGTCCTGGAGGAGAGGCTCGAGGGGGAGGAGTTCACTCTGCAGACCTTCTGCGACGGCAAACACATAGTTCCCATGCCCTTGGTCCAAGACCACAAAAGGGCTTTCGAGGGCGATAAAGGACCCAACACAGGCGGCATGGGCTCTTATTCCTCCGAGGACCATCTGCTTCCATTCGTGACATCTTCCGACATGGAGGAGGCCGTCGATTCCATGAGGAGGACGGTGCAGGCATTGGCCAGCGAAGGTGCTCCCTATCACGGTATCCTCTATGGCCAATTCATGCTCACCAAAGATGGTCCCAGGATCATCGAGTTCAACGCCCGCTTCGGGGACCCGGAGGCCATGAACGTCCTCCCGCTGCTCGAGTCGAACTTCGTGGACATCTGCGCTGGGATCGCCGGAGGCGACATCTACGGCAAGAAATGCCAATTCAAGCGGGCAGCCACAGTCTGCAAGTATGTGGTGCCGGAAGGCTATGGCTTCGAGCCAAAGGCCAATGTTCCAATAAAAGTGGACGAGGAGGGGGTGCAGAGGGCAGGGGCCGAGCTTTTCTACGCCGCAGTGAACGAGGAGGGGGGAGAGATCCTCACCTCAACTTCCAGGTCAGTGGCGGTGGTGGGCATCGATGTCAGCATCGATTCCGCCGAGAGACAATGCGAGAGGGCGTTGCGCTTCGTCTCGGGCGAGCACATCTATGTCCGGCATGACATTGGCAAGCACGAGATCATCCAGCGCAAGGTCGAGCGCATGCGCGCCCTTAGGAAATAGTTTTTATCCTTCCGGAGGTTTCGCTTGCGCATGAAGAACCTGGACACCATCGCCCGCCACATCCAGGAGCGACTGGATGAGAAGGACACGGTGAGGGAGATCGCCATCAAGTCCTCAAGGGCCATCATCCGCATTTCTGGTGGAGTCATCCACTCCATCCACAAAGGGGAGGATGTGACCGAGATGATGTCCGAGGCGTTGGACGAGGCGCAGAGATTGCGCAGCCTTCTCTTGGAGCACCCCGAGCTCTTGAACTCAGGGCTGGTGGAGGACGGGATGCAGGAGCTTTCCGAGGCCGCTATCCTGTTATCCATCTACAGGAACGAAGAGCTCCCATCTCCAGAGGATCTGGAAGTTCCATATACGGCCTACTTGTTGGGATTGGCCGATTGCATAGGCGAGTTGCGCAGGTTCGCCCTCGAAGCTCTGCGGGCCGGGGACACTGAGAAGGCCATCGAGTACCTCGAGATGATGGAGGAGTTCTTCCAGGTGCTCATGAGGTTCGATTACCCAGACGCGCTGGTCTCCATCCGAAGGAAGCAGGACATCGCCCGCTCGCTGCTGGAGAAGACCCGAGGCGAGGTGGCGGTGGCCGTGAGCTCCAAGAGGCTCGGGGACAGCATCCGGGCCCTGGATGACAAGCTCTGAATTCGTGCGATTACCTCAGAAGACCTTTTTCAGCACGGCCTCTATCTCCTCTTTTGGCACCAGGCCTACGATGCTCTCCGCCACCTCTCCCTCCTTGACGAAGAGGAGGGTGGGTATAGCCAGTATCTTGAAGTGCTTCACCAGCTCAGGGTTCTGGTCGCAGTCCAGTTTCCCGAAGGCGGCCTTGCCTGAGCTCTCTTCCGCCACCTTGTCGAAGATCGGCCCCATCTGCCTGCAGGGCCCGCACCAGCTGGCCCAACAGTCGATGACTAACTTTGGATGCTCCCTGGCCATGGACTCGTAGTTGTCCTTGGTGATATCGAGGATGTGCTTGGACATTCTATCGGGCGCTTATCGCCTGAGCGGATTAATTAGTTTCCCTCAGAAGGACTTCTTTCAAGATTCTGGCAGGTCAGAAAGTTAAAGATGAGTAAGGGGTTTTCTCATTTCTTGCGACGCTTCTGACCTGGTCTCTTGTAGACGATATAGGCCACGAACAATAGGATGACGATACCGCCGATAAGGATCGCGTTCGTGTTACCATAATTGTCCATCCCCACGTAGATTATCTGCGTGTAGATCGTCCCGCCCGACTCGAAGCGCACGAATTGGCCATTGGGATCTAGCTCCACCGTGACCTCGTGCTGCCCTTGGCCCACGCTCTCGGTCCAATTATAGTAGACGATCCTGAACCCGTCGGCGGCCAGGGAGATGTTCTGCTGTTCCAAAAGCTCGCCATCACCATAGAAATAGACCGGTACGTCCATCAGGGCCACAGATCCCTGATTGACCACCTTCGCCGCGATGATGATGGGCACCACCGAATCTACATAGTAGTTCATGGTAGCGGTCAGCTTGGACCCGGTGTCCGACTCGGATGTGACGTTGACTACGATCGTCATCTCCGTTGCTGCGCTCGGCGCGGTGAGGTTGAAGGTGAACTTCCCGACCGATGACTTACCATTGGACGGCGATATCACCGCATCGGCGACATCCTTCCCCTCGACGGTGACGACGAAGGAATAGTTGCCACCCAAACCCTCGGCTGGCCCGCCAACGGCAAAGACGCTGTAGGGATTCTTCTCGTTGATCGCCACCGTGGTCTTGCCATCGACCTTGATGAATATCGGTGAGGTGGCGTCCACTGCCTGGGCGGTGAGCGCGAAGCCCCCTAGCAAGAGCAGGAGGAGAACAAGAATGCTCAACGTTTTTTGCGTTTCAGCACCCCCCTCTGCAGAACTAAGAGTATCAGCACAGTCGACGCCGCGAACAGCAGCCCTAGCAGCACCAGTGTGAATAACGGCATCTGCGGAGACTGCGTCGATACGCCAACTCCATTGACCGAGAGCCCGCCTGGAATATCGAACGCAGGCATCGATGGATCGAACTGTAAGGCGCTGTAGGTCCCCGGCGACCCCTTCGAGGCGGCGTTCAACGCCACGATCACCTGGCCATCTGGGCTTTCACGGATGGGGACAAGGCGCAGCTCGAATGTGGTCTTGCTGCCCGCGGACAATGATGCAGAGAAGCTATCTGACCAGGTTCCGCTGGTGAGACGCACTTGTGTCTTCCAGCCTAGAGTGACCAGCTCTTCCGCATTGGTTACCGTGACATTGTAGGTGTCATCGACATTGCCCGTGTTCGTCAAGGTGATCTTATAAACGTACTCGTTCCCAGACGTGGCCTGGGCATCCCCCGCGGCCATGCTCACGGAATAGCTTGGGATGATGCCTACATCCATGCTCACGGTGTCCGACTTGGTGCTGTGAGAGGACAACGCCTTGATGGTAATGCTTGTATGAGTCACCTTAGCGGTTGTTGGTGTCGTGATGGTGACCGTCACCAACTGCGAGTTTGACACGCCATAGCCTATCGAAATCGGGTTCTGCGAGAAGCTCACGGTCCATCCAGTTGCAGCTCCTGAGGCGCTCAAGGTGTAGGTGTCGTCAGAGTTGCCAGTGTTAATAACCCTGAGGTTATAGGAGACGCTCTCGCCCGCCGCCACGGTCCTTTTCTCGGAAGCATCCCATATCAGGTCCACTCCATAGTTGGAGACCTTGGCGAGGTTGATGACGCTGCCCTGGCTATCCTGAAGGTTCAATTGGAACTCGCTGCTGTATTCAGTCTTGACGCCTTGTTCCGTGCCGGTTCCGGTGGCTCGGACCTCATAGACGTCGGCTGGTAGGTAGACCTCGAAGCTTCCATCGGATGCGCTCGTGAGGACCTTGAAGTTCTCACTGGAGAACTCCAATGTTGCGGGGCCAGGTGTACCGCCCAGCTCCGTGATGCCGAAATACCTGATGCCAGGAATTAGGTTGAAGTCCAAGTTGGTGGACGTATATGGAACGACGTCGATTACGCCCATGAAGACCGCCGGGCCGCTTATCTCCTTGACATAAACGGAGTAGTTGCCCGGAGCGATTTCGGCCGAGAAGCCGGAAGCGGAGGCCGTGGTATTGGTCCAGATGCCCGTCTCGGAGCTCGGGACGAACTCTAATGTGGCCGCGACGTTCTGGCCCGATATCTTGACATCCCCATATATGGTGCTGTTATCAAGCTCCCTTTGCACAGGGACGGTCAGGACCTTGGTCGAGGTGACGTCGAAGCTGAGCGAGCCTTGGTACTTCACATACCGGTCCTTGGTGGAGATTATTTCCTGCGTATGATAGTCCACCGATGCCACATAGCTGCCAGACGGCAGATAGGTGGAGAATGAACCCGCCACGGTCGTGGTGAGCTTCAGATCGCCACCTAGGACGTTGGAAATCACGACAGGCGCGGTCCCGGTTATGGCCTTGCCGTCTGCCTTCACCGTGCCTTGCACAAAGTAGGCGACCTCATTGACCAATGCAACAGAGTTTTCTCCGTTGATGATGGTCTCGTTGGTCAGGGTCGCGTAGCGGGCCCCGAGCCTCTCGATGATCACGTAGAAGCTGTAGTTCCCTTCTTGCAGGTAGAGGGAGAACGTCCCTGACGTGGTTGTAGACTTGTTGTCCGGGCCGGAGATTGTGACCTTGGCCACAGCGTTGCGATCCGGGGTCACGTTACAGTTGACCAGGTAGCGTTTCGCCAGCTCGATGTTCAACGGAGCGGGGTCCGAGCCTATGTTCACGGAAAGCGAGGACTCATACTGATATCTGGATACATTGTTCCCGGCCACCACGTCCTGGTCCACGAGGACAGAGTACGTTCCCGGCTTCAGCTCAACAGCTATCGAGCCTCCGTTGCCACTGACGACGGCTAGGGTCTGTGCCGATCCGCTGACGGCCTTGAAAGTCACGTTGATGCCTGGGATGGATGTATCATCGAACGTCACCGTACCGGTAATGGTGCGGTTGAGCGCTACCAGCTTGATGTTCAATGCGTTCGAGCCGGAGAGTTGTGCGAAGTCCTTGGTGAACGGGAAATAGCCATTCAGGTCAACGTTCAACGCATAATTCTTGCCTGGTACCAGCTGGAATTCGTACTTACCGCTGCTGTCCGTATCCTTGATGACCGTGCGCGCATCAACGTCAGATACTTGGACATGGACCCCGGACAAGACCTCACCTGAGTCCATGACCGAATCACCATCGGCGTCATACCAGACCGTGCCCGATATCTTCGCCGAGTTCACCAGGTTGAGGACCAACGGGCCCGAGTTGGTAATGACCACATCGCCCCAGTAGGCTCCTCCCGACTCTCCGTTGTACACGAAGTACACGTCGTTGGGGATGGACAACCTGAATTGGCCGGTCGCATTGGTTATCGCGCTAATAACCGCGCCGTTCGTTCTGGATTCGAAGCGGAGCGTTAGGCCACTGAGGTCAGAGGTCCCTTGGACCTTGCCCTCCACATAACTTGCCGGGACCAGCATTGGGTCGTAGTATAGCTCTCCAGAGCTGCCTGGAAGCTTGCTCAGGGTCGCGTAGTCCATGTTGTTGACGGTCGCCATTATATGGACATTGTAATCCCCTGCTGGAATGACCGCAGAATAACGTCCAGCGGAATCGGCGAGGATAACGTTGTTGGTGATGTCATTATAGATGGTGATGGTGGCATTCGCTCCCACTATCCCCGTGGAGACCCAGACTTGCCCGGAGACGGTCATGATGTCCTTTACGGTAAGGATCTCGTTCATTATCTCTCCGTCAGAAAGGTCATATTTTAGCTGCCCAAAGGTGGTGCCGCTCACACCCGATACCAGTTCATATTTACCGTATATCAGATCGTCGAAGGCGAACTTGCCTGAGCTGTCAGTGGCCGATGTCATCATCGATCCGTTCGTGTCATCGACCAGTTCCACTTTGAATCCGACCGCCTTGGTCCCATCCGTGTAAGAGACCGTCCCTTCGATGGAGGCGGGCTTGATGCCGATATTCACGGTGGTGTCTGCGAGGGGCAGTATAGTAACGCTCTTTGCATTGGTGGGATGATCATCCACGATGGCGTACACCTGGCCTTTGATGGCCGGCACATCACTGATCGTGTAGCCGCTATCCGTCGAAGTGGTCTCGGCGCTGAATCCGATATCCTTGTTCTCCAGAATCACGGTCGCACCAGCGATGATGGTATCGGTGCCGTCAGTGAATGAGCCGTCGGCGTTCAGGTCCCAATATACTTGGCCCTTGAGGTTGGCGCTCGTTACGGTCGCGTCCCCATTGATATGGTACTCGGTCTGCCTCATGGCCTGCGCGTAGCTCACGGTGAAGGATTTACGGCTGAGCTCACTGGCCATCAAGGTCCTCTGGTCGAGGGTGCCGTACGAATAGACCACGGTGACGTCCCCAAAGGGCGCGATCAGCGAATATCTGCCCTCCGAATCGGTCTTGACGTAGTCGTGTGGGATCCCGTATTCATCAAGAACGGTGACCCAAACCCCAGGATATGGAAGGCCGGATTCGGTTTTTACCTGACCTTCGATTATCGCCCCATCGTAGTATTGGACGAATACGATGCCTTGGGCCAGGTCATAAGCGGATATGTCCACCACTCCCATGGCCTCTCCAGCTGCAATCTGGGTCTTCAGGGCCAATGCCTCATCATAGGAGATGGCCATCCAAGCATCGGTGTGGTTCGCGACCTCCTCCTCGGGATACGGGTTATAGTAGGCTGTCTTGTAGACCATGCGGAAGTGTGTCTGGTTCCATGCCTGCATGGGCGGTAGGTTGGACAGGGACCCAGAGAAGCCTGGTATGCCCTGCTCCGAATAGCCGATGTCGTAAGGGCCATAGCCCATGAAGGCCCTGTAGAGCATGGTCTCGTAGAATAGCTGCGTGTAAACGATGCTGTAATCCGTGACCGTCATGTCGGAAGTGACCTCGGTTAACGGGATTGTTTCTTGGACGTTCTGACTTGTAATCACGGTGGCATAGATCTCATAGAAGTCGACTGGACTGTTGCCAGGATCCGATATTTCATGATCCGAGAGCTTGCAGGGCGCATAGAAGATGTTGTAACCGGTGGCTGAGAATGGGAATAGACGGGAATCGATAGCGAAATACCCGATATCTGAGCCGGTGATGGTACGTATGTCATGATACAGGGAAGCACATTGCTCCTCCCCGATTTTTGCGATTTCCACTCTTGAGGCAACATACTTGGCGTTCATAGCCGAGAGATCATCGGTGTAATTGCCATAGACCTCTGGGTTCGCCAGGACGACCGAGATGTAGCTAGACGGATTCTGCAATATGTTCCTTACCTCGTTCATATTGACGCCGTGTGCGATCATAGCGTCCGAAATGGCAGATCCTTCGCTGATATCACCATACTCGATGCACCTGGTGATCAGCATAGCGATCGCCTGGTTCTCATCGGTGCAGGTGATATAGTTGCCAGCGAACTCGTAGCCGTTCTGGAAGTTATCCGCCACGGTCGGATGCTCTCCGACCTGGAGAGCCTCGAAACCGTAGTCCCACCATGAAAGGAACGCAGGCCTTTCAGTGACAGCAAGATTAGTATCCTGGGTCTTGTACCAACTCCATGCCGCAGGGAAGTATTGCTTGGGCAAGGGCAGGCTGTAACCGAAAGCCCCGAAGTACCAAGGGGTCGTGTTGCTCCAATCCGAAGGCCGCAGGGCCTCAGGCATGGCATTGTAGACCTGGTTGTCATAGGTCTTCTTGAACTCTGATGGAATGCCGGCATCGACCGCGGCCCAGATGTTGGGTACGAGGACGAGCATGACGACGAAGAACACGGCCATCACATACTTCACGCTGAAGACCTTCCTCAGCCAGGTGAAAGGCGATTTCCTCGGGCTCACGCCCGAAACTCCCTTAGGATAGTCCTGGAATCTAATCGCGTCAATTACCAACACCAATACCCAGGCGCCCATGATCGCGAAGGCCGGAGCGGCATTGAACATGAACCTACCAGCGGAAGCGGCCATGAATATTGCCGTGGCCGTCCAGACCACCAGGAATACGAAGTAGGGGGTGAGGTTCTTGGGTATCTTGATCAAGGCGTAACCTATGCCCACGAGTGCGAGCCAGAATGTCACAATTCCGAAGGACATGGCCAAGGTAGAGAAGCTAGGCGCCTGTGCCTCGGAAATGGTGGAGTATAGCTTGCTCTTGACCAGGTAACCTTGCCCGGTTATGATCGCATCGAATAAGTTGGGCGAAACGTAAGATATCAGCGTGAGGCCCACGACCGCAATGATGATGAAGATGGGCAATACCAGTACCCATGGCAGGTCCCTGGTGAGGACGAATAGCATACCAACGACCATCATTGCAAGGAATAGCAAGAGCGGGACGACGAACCAAGTGAACCAATAGTTCATCACCCAATATAATGGGAACATGAGAAGGAAGGCTAGTCCCAGCATGACCCCTAAGTTGATCCAAACTCCCATTGAATCGGTGTTCTTGAAGAGATTGACCAAGAGCTGGACCAGGAAGTAGACAAGGATGATGACGAGGATGTACATATAGCCAGTCCAGATGAAGGCCACCGCGGTTATGCATACACCGGCCAAAGCGGCGTAGATGACCGAGACCTGATTGAGCTTGAAGTAGTTGGAAAGACCTGAGCCGATGGACTTCCGGTCCTTCCAGTTCGATACCCATTTGTCGCCAACGATGCTCTTCAAGCTCATGAGTAGGAAGTAGAAGCAGAGCACCACGAAGAACAGGACCAAGGCATCATGGTCCGCCTCGGAGGCCACTGAACGTTCGATGTGCGCAGGCATCATCGCGAACAGGAAGGCGGCGGCCAACCCCACCTTCCTTCCAAATGCTTGTCTTCCGAGCATATAGACTGGGATGCAGGTCAAGGCGCCCCAGAAGGCCGTGGCCGAGACCAAGACGAAACCAGTGGTATCCGATACAGAGATGCCTGTTATGGCAGTCGCAACCATCCCTGTGACCGCCACCGACCAATCGAATAGCGGTGGACGGGGGTTCCTCATATCCCAAGGATAGTTGAGCAAGGGATCTGTGTAAAGATGATGGCCCGTTTGGGAGACATAGTCGATGACGCGCTCATGATAG
>Ga0208980_10002009_pt1 | contig 12353 bp, 17 predicted proteins | sample WetSurMetagenome_3_FD_187993 | JGI IMG/M metagenome (GOLD analysis project Ga0208980, IMG submission 187993) | Wetland microbial communities from Twitchell Island in the Sacramento Delta, sample from surface sediment Aug2011 Site A1 Bulk (version 2) | ecosystem: Environmental > Aquatic > Marine...
CCCTGTTGAGAGTAAGCAGGATCTCATCACTGGCGTTGACCCTCATCTCATTGATTATCTTATGAAGCAGCTCGAGCCCGATCATCGACATAAGGGCTGCCGGTACCCCGTGGCCAGTGCAGTCGGCAGCAGCTATGAAATATCTCCCGTCTCTTTCACTTATCCAGTAGAAATCACCGCTGACGATATGTTTCGGGCGATAATAAATAAAGTAATCAGGAAAGACCTTCTTTATATGGTGTTCGGCAGGAAGCAATGCCGCCTGGATCCTTCTTGCATATGTCAGGCTGTCAGTCAGGTCTTTGTTCTTTACCTGCAGTTCTTCCCGCTGCACGTCAATCTCATCATAGGCCGCCTTCATCTCCCTGAGGTGCTTCTTAGTCCTCAGGAGCACCCAGAACTGTAATATTGCCAGGTAGACCAGTGCCAGGACAAAGAAGACGGCGATAGCATAATTTATGACGGGATTATCCCATATGCCACGGGCCATTGGGAGATTTAATGCCGATGTGATTAAGACATTCACTGTGTAGCAGTCTTACCGGTTTCAACTGAGGCAAGTCCCGGTCTGAGCAACGGCAACACTCTCAGAGATGGAGAATTATGGAACTCGCCGATATTGTATTCCTTCCAGCGTCGGTCGACAAGGTCAATTGTCTGTCTGTCAGAGCATACGACATTAGGCCACTCCCTGGGGAACGGTGGCAGCGAGCCTGGCTTTGAGGTGGCATCAAAGAATAATGCACCTCCCTCGATACGGTACATATCACGCGACGGGTCGCTGTTGCCGGTGACAAGCCACATGATCATTGACAGGTCACCGGGATCCGCTCCGTCATCCACTGCTATTGTCACTGTCCCCGGGGCCGTCAGAGGTGCCGGAAGCTCAGCGACAAGGCGTTTCATGTCAAGTCCCTGAGGCGGCTTTTTTATCGTCAGTACCACCACCGGCAGAGACAATTCAGCCATGGTTTTCACACCGGTGATCACCTCTTCGGTTATTTCCGTATCAGTAAAAAGCAGCAGCGGTACTGACCGGGCCTGGACAGTACGTTCTTCAGGGAGCTTGACGGTGGCATCTATACCCAGCTTGCCACCCATGCTGAACCTGTCGGAGGAGTGATCAAGGACATCCAGCGGGCCGTGAGTGGCCAGAAGGTCAGTATTGACCCTGACGTTGCTGAAGACAGCTTCTGCCACCTTGCCGTAATCATTTGCAGGCACAGGGCTGCTGACCACTATTATGTACTTGCTTAACATCATCTGGCCTGCACCGAACAGGGCGCTCAGTACCTTCATTCCCTGGCCGGGATAAGTCTTGTCTATGCTGATTATTACCAGGTTATGTGCTACTCCCTCGGCAGGCATGTGCATGTCTCTTATCTCAGGTGCCACAGCCAGCCTGACAGGTGCCAGGAATATTTTTTCAGTAGCCTTGCCTATCCATCTGTCCTCCATGGGTGGCACACCTACCACGGTGGCGGGATAAACTGCATTTTTCCTGTGGGTGATACAGGTAACATGAAAACGGGGATAGAGGTCGGCCAGTGAATAAAAACCGGTATGATCTCCAAACGGACCTTCCCTGACAGGCTCCTCAGAAGGATCGACATATCCTTCAATGACAAAATCCGAGTCTGCCGGCACCCATAAGTCATTGGTGAGGCATTTGACAAGGGTCACCCTGGTCTGCCTGAGGAAGGCAGCAAGCAGATATTCGCTGATCTCTTCCGGCATTGGGGCGGTGGCAGAGTAAGTATATACGGGATCACCGCCCAGGGTCACTGTCACCGGCATCCGCCTTCCCTCCTTCTTCCATGCTTCATAATGGCGTGCCCCGGTATGGTGACGATGCCAGTGCATTCCGGTAACGTCATTTCCCATGACCTGCATTCGGTACATGCCGAGGTTGGTCTTGCCTGTCAGTGGATGCCTGGTATGTACCAGGGGAAGAGTTATATACCTGCCACCGTCATGAGGCCAGCACTTCAAAACCGGCAGACTGTTCAGGTCGACGACGGGTGCAATCACTTCCTGGCATTCACCCCTGCCTCTTCTGCGGTGCGGAGCGAGCTTCAGATATTTTAACAGCCGGGGCAGACGCGACAGCTTTGTCGTCAGGCGGTGAGCTCCGCTCATGGCCTCTGACAGGGTCAGTATCTCATCTCCGGCCTCCTGCAACGATTTTCTTCCTATGGCTGCAGCCATGCGTTCATCGGAGGCAAATGCATTTATCAGTATAGGAAAATCTGTACCTGTATCTTCAAATAGCAATGCCTTGCCACCGTTCTTCACCATGCGGTCAGCAATCTCGGTGATCTCGAGAACAGGGTCAACGCGACATTTAACCCGGTAAAGATCTCCGAGGGATTCAAGATTGCTTACATACTGGGCGAGTCCGTTAAACGACATTGAATTACAGATTTATACAAAGATAAAAAATAAAAACTCCGTGAAAAGCGGAGTTTTTATACGCAGAAACGTCTGCTATGTCACTAACTTCAATTTCTATTCGCACCCATATACTCCGTTGGTGCCCAGCTCCTCCTCAATACGCAGCAGCTGATTGTATTTTGCTATACGGTCAGTGCGGCTGAGCGAGCCTGTCTTGATCTGGCCCGAATTTGTCGCAACGGCGACATCGGCGATGGTTGTGTCTTCAGTTTCCCCTGAACGGTGAGAAGTGACGGTGGTGTAACCTGCCCGGTGGGCCATCTCAATACAGTTCAGAGTCTCTGTCAGAGTACCTATCTGGTTCAGTTTTATCAGGATCGAATTTGCGCATCCCATTGAAATACCTTTCTCAAGGTACTGAACGTTAGTCACAAAGAGGTCATCGCCAACGATCTGGATTTTTGATCCGAGCTTTTCAGTATGCAGTTTCCAACCTTCCCAGTCATTCTCAGCCATGCCGTCTTCAATTGAATCAATGACAGGATATTTCTCGACAAGTGAAGCCAGGTAATCTACCTGTTGTGCAGGCGTCAGTTTCTTGGCATTCTTACCTTCGAACTTTGTGTAGTCATAGTGACCGTCCTCAAAGAATGCACTTGCAGCGCAGTCGAGTGCTATTGCAACGTCAGTGCCCGGTTTATAACCGGCTGCGGTTATGGCCTGAATGATGCTCTCGAGAGCATCTTCGGTACCTTTCAGTCCGGGGGCAAAGCCACCCTCATCACCGACAGCAGTGCTGAGTCCGCGTCCTTTGAGCACTTTCTTCAGGGAATGGAACACCTCGGCGCCCATCCTCAGACCTTCTGCGAATGTAGTCGCTCCTTTAGGGCGTATCATGAATTCCTGAAAAGCGATAGGTGCATCGGAATGAGACCCGCCGTTTATGATATTCATCATCGGCACAGGCAGTACGCGTGCGTTCGTTCCACCGATGTATTTGTAAAGAGGCAGCCCGTGATACGCTGCGGCGGCCTTTGCGCAGGCCAGTGAAACACCCAGGATGGCGTTTGCTCCAAGGGTGCTCTTTGTTGGAGTACCGTCAAGATCGATCATCTTCTGATCAATTCCAATCTGGTTGGTGACGTCCATACCCATCACCTCTTCCGATATTACACTGTTAACATTATATACAGCTTTAAGGACGCCTTTGCCGAGATAGCGGTTTTTATCACCGTCTCTCAGCTCGAGGGCTTCATTCTCCCCTGTCGATGCTCCGGAAGGAACCGCTGCCCTGCCTGTAGCACCGCTGGCTGTTACCACTTCAACTTCAATTGTCGGGTTACCTCTTGAATCAAGGATCTCCCTGGCGTGAACACTGATTATCTCACTCATTGTTTTTTATTTTTATTTGAACAATCTGCAATGTATAAAAAAAAGGGATATGGTCAGTATGACAATATCCCCTAAGTATTTCAGCATATTATATGCTATTATTTTTTTTCAGCATCGGCCTTTTCAGCTTTTTCTCCGGCTTCTGCAGGAGCGGCTGCTTCTTCAGTTTTCTTCTTAGGGCTGCGGCGGCGGCGTGCTGTCTTGGCTTTTGCAGCCTCACCTGCCTTCATGGTCTCATTGAAGTCGACAAGCTCAATCATGCACAGATCAGCTGCATCTCCGAGACGGCTGCCAAGTTTCAGTATGCGTGTATAACCACCCGGACGGCCGGCAATGCGCGGAGCCACTTCACGGAACAATTCCGAAACGGCGCTTTTATTCTCAAGATAACTGAATACCACTCTGCGTGAGTTGGTTGAATCCTCCTTTGACTTGGTTATGAGAGGCTCAACATACGTTCTAAGGGCACGTGCCTTGGCTGCTGAGGTGGTGATACGCTTGTGCAGAATGAGTGATGATGCCATGTTTGCCAACAATGCCTTCCTGTCAGCACTCTTTCTTCCAAGATGATTTATAGTTCTTAAATGTCGCATTTCTGTTTATCCTTACCTGTTATTAATCTTTGTCGAGTTTGTACTTTGCCACATCCATGCCAAAAGAGAGATTCATCGTCTCAAGAAGCTCATCAAGCTCAGTGAGGGACTTCTTGCCGAAGTTGCGGAACTTGAGCAGGTCATTCTTATTGAACTTGACGAGGTCACCGAGAGACTCTACTTCTGCTGCCTTGAGGCAGTTGAGGGCTCTCACTGAGAGGTCAAGGTCGACAAGCTTGGTCTTGAGCAACTGGCGCATATGCAATATCTCTTCATCAAACTCTTCATTTGCCATCTTGTCTTCATAATCGATGGTGATCTTATCTTCCGAGAAAAGCATGAAATGGTATATCAGTATCTTGGCTGCCTCTTTGAGGGCATCTTTCGGATGAATTGAACCGTCAGTGGTAATCTCAAGAATAAGCTTCTCATAGTCAGTCTTCTGCTCTACCCTGTAGTTCTCTATCGAGTACTTCACGTTCCTTATGGGGGTGAAGATCGAGTCTATAGCTATCACTCCGAATTCTGCCTCAGCCGGCTGGTTTTCTTCTGCCGGGACATATCCCCTGCCCTTGCTTATATTTATTTCGATCTGTAGTTTGACGTCATGTTCCATACGGCAGATAACGAGATCGGGATTAAGGACCTCGAAGCTGCTTAGCGAGTTATTGAGGTCACCGGCTTTGAATACTTCCTGGCCGGTTATTTTTATCACAATCTTTTCACCGTCAACATCCTCAACCATTCTCTTGAAACGTATCTGTTTCAGGTTCAGTATGATTTCAGTGACATCTTCCATGACTCCGGTTATAGTGGAGAATTCATGGTCCACACCCTCAATCTTGACGGAGGTAATTGCAAAACCTTCGAGTGATGAGAGGAGAATTCGTCTGAGAGCATTACCGACGGTTATGCCATAGCCGGGTTCAAGCGGGCGGAATTCAAACTTTCCGTAATGCTCGTCGGCTTCAAGTAATATTACTTTGTCAGGTTTCTGGAATGCTAATATGGCCATATGGACAGTGTTACTTTATTACTTGGAATATAATTCAACAATAAGCTGTTCCTTTATATCTTCCGGAATTTCAGAACGTTCAGGGACACTCATGTATTTACCTGCCATCTGTGTCTCATCCCACTCGAGCCATGCCAGTTTGGAACGGCGGTTTGCACCGATACATTCGACGATGGTTTCAAGTGACTTTGATTTTTCACGGACGCCGATAATGTCACCGGGGTGCAGGATGAAAGAGGGCACGTTAACCACGTTACCGTTTACGGTTATATGGCGGTGGGAGACAAGCTGCCGTGCTGCCGGCCTTGAAGGAGCCACACCGAGGCGGTAGACGACATTGTCCAGGCGTGATTCAAGCATCTGCAACAGCACAAGACCGGTAATTCCTTTTGCCGCATTGGCTTTCTCGAAGAAATTGCGGAACTGGCGCTCGAGCAGTCCATAGGTATACTTTACCTTCTGTTTTTCGCGGAGCTGTACACCGTATTCAGAGGTTTTCTTTCTCTTTTTGGTCAGACCGTGTTGTCCGGGAGGAAAATTCTTGCGGTCGAGGTATTTGTCAGGACCGAAAATTGGCTCTCCGAATTTCCTTGCTATTCTTGACTGTGGGCCTGTATATCTTGCCATTGAGTTGAATATTTATCGTTATAAAATTATTATTAAGACCCCGTTAAACCCTTCTGCGTGAAGGCGGGCGGCATCCGTTGTGCGGCATTGGAGTGACATCAATGATTTCGGTCACTTCGACTCCGCTGTTTGAGATAGCGCGTATAGCTGACTCACGGCCTGATCCCGGCCCTTTTACGAAGACCTTTACCTTGCGGAGCCCCAGTTCAAAGGCGAGCTTGGTGCACTCCTCAGCAGCCATCTGTGCGGCATACGGGGTGTTCTTCTTCGAACCCTTGAAACCCATCTTACCGGCTGATGCCCATGAGATGACCTGCCCCGTGCTGTTTGTCAGGCTGATAATTATATTATTGAATGATGAATGAACGTGAGCCTGCCCCACTGGTTCAACCTTTACGACCTTCTTCTTTAACGTCCCAGTCTTCTTTGCCATATGTTAATTATTTAGTAGCTTTTTTCTTGTTAGCAACAGTCTTCTTACGACCTTTGCGGGTGCGGGCGTTATTCTTCGTGCTCTGTCCCCTTACCGGAAGTCCTATCCTGTGACGGATGCCACGATAGCAGCCAATATCCATCAGTCGTTTAATGTTAAGCTGTGTCTCCGAACGAAGCTCACCTTCAAGCTTATAGTTTTCAGAAAGTATCTGACGGATGGTATTGATATTATCGTCATTCCATTCTTCAACCTTCATGTGGCGGTCAACGCCAGCTCTGTCAAGCACTTTCTGTGCAGTGCTACGTCCGATACCATAGATGTAAGTCAGTGCTATTTCACCCTGCTTATTCCTTGGCAGATCAACGCCATTAATACGTGCCATATACCTCTTTTAATTTGAAGTGCAAAGTTAATTAATTTTATCCCTGCCTCTGCTTGAACTTGGGATTTTTCTTATTTATCACATACAGACGCCCATTCCTCCTTACAATCTTGCAGTCGGCTGAACGTTTTTTTATTGATGCTCTTACTTTCATCGCAGTAGTATTTTCTATTTAAATCTAAATGTTATTCTTCCTTTTGTAAGGTCATACGGTGACATTTCAACCTTTACTTTATCTCCTGGCAGGATCTTGATGTAATGCATTCTCATCTTGCCTGAGATATGAGCGGTGATTATATGCCCGTTTTCGAGTCTGACCCTGAACATCGCGTTTGAGAGCGCCTCGATGATCGTTCCGTCAATCTCTATTGATGGTTGTTTGGCCATATGCTTACCTTGTTTTTAATACTTCATCTATAAACTCAAATGTTGAGAGCAGGTCGGCTTTTCCCTCCCTGACCGCAACAGCGTATTCAAAGTGTGCTGACGGTTTGCCGTCACCTGTCCTGACTGTCCACCCGTCACTGTTGACGCGTGTATGTTTCGTACCGAGGTTGATCATAGGCTCGATGCAGATGACCAGGTTCGTCTCCATCCTGACTCCGGTGCCCCTTTTTCCAAAGTTAGGCACCTCGGGCCCCTCATGCAGGTGTTTTCCTATCCCATGCCCTACCAGCGTACGGACTACCGAGTAGCCTCCGCTTTCTGCTTTTGACTGCACTGCATATGAGATGTCACCTACACGGTTCCCGGTAACGGCCTCCTTCACCCCTGCCTCAAGTGAAGCCCTGGTGTAGACAAGCAGCCGGTTGACCTCGGGTTTGACCTCGCCCACCGTAAAAGTGAAGGCGCTGTCGCCGTAATAACCGTTAAGTATCACCCCGCAATCGACCGAAATGATGTCTCCATCCTTAAGGGCATAAGCCGAGGGAATACCATGAACCACCTCGTCATTGACAGATGTGCAGAGAGTGTTTGGAAAACCGGCATAACCCTTAAATCCGGGCAGCGCACCGTTATCACGAATGAATGTCTCGGCTATGCTGTCGAGCTGAAGGGTTGTAACCCCAGCCCTGATATGTCCGGCCACTTCCGCAAGAGTCTTTGAGACCAGCATGTTGCTTGCTCTCAGTAACTCTACTTCTGCATCCGTCTTAATATAAATCATCAAAGAACGTAACCTTGTTAAATTGCCGACACCGCTCCGGTCCTGCCCTTAACACGGCCTGACTTCATAAGGCCATCATAGTGACGCATAAGCAGATGGCTCTCTACCTGTTGCAGAGTGTCGAGAACAACACCCACAAGAATAAGCAGGGAAGTGCCGCCGAAGAACTGCGCAAACTCAGCGCTCACGCCGAAGTTGACGGCAAAAGCAGGCAGTATTGCTACTACTGCCAGGAATATTGATCCCGGAAGAGTGATTCGCGACATTATACTATCTATGAACTCTACTGTCTTGCGCCCCGGTTTGATACCCGGGATAAAGCCGCCGTTCTTCTTCATGTCTTCTGCCATCTGTACCGGATTTACCGTCACTGCCGTATAGAAATAAGTGAAGACAATTATTAGGATGGCGGTTACCAGGTTGTACCAGAAACCATACATGTTTCCAAAAGCGACTACAAAGCCTGAGCCCGTGGACTTGAAACCTGCAAAGATTACAGGAAGCATCATGATTGCCTGGGCGAAGATGATGGGCATAACCCCTGCGGCGTTTACCTTGAGAGGGATATACTGACGTACTCCGCCGTACTGTTTGTTGCCGACTATACGGCGAGCATACTGAACAGGAATGCGGCGGGTGCCCTGTACGAGAAGTATTGATGCAAGTATTACCGCGAACAGGAACACAAGCTCTATCAGCAGCGCCACCAGTCCGCCGGCACCGTTAATACGGTTGCCTGCCTCAAATATCAGTGAATGAGGGAACCTGGCAAGAATACCCACCATGATTATCAGTGAAATACCATTGCCGATACCCTTATCGGTAATTTTTTCGCCAAGCCACATTACGAATATGGTACCTGCCGTCAGGATGATCACCGAGGAAACGGTAAATAATGTACCCTGAAGCACAAATGCATCTGCGGGAAGTACCGCGTGCAGGTTGGCCAGGTAAGTGGGTGCCTGCAGGGCAAGTATCAGAACCGTCAGGTATCTTGTGTACTGGTTCAGTTTTCTTCTTCCGCTTTCACCCTCTTTCTGCATCTTCTGGAAGTACGGGAATACTATTCCAAGCAGCTGGATGACGATGGAAGCAGAGATATAAGGCATTATACCGAGCGCAAAAATGGATGCCTTCGAAAACGCTCCTCCCGAAAACATATCCAGCAGTCCCATGATCCCCGAGGCTGTCTGGTTGCGCAAACCCTCAAGCAATGCGGGATCTATGCCAGGAAGTGTTATATATTTCCCCAGACGATAAAGGGCGACAATAGCCAGGGTATACAGGATCCTGGCTCTCAGATCCTCTATCTTGAAGATATTTTTTATAGTCTGTATAAATTTCATGCTTTACAGTTTAACTGCTGTTCCCTGATTAGCTTCAATAGCTGCCCTGGCTGACTTGCTGAATGCATGAGCATGTACCTCAAGCTTGTGTGTCAGTGTACCTTTACCGAGTATTTTCACCAGTGCATTTTTATTCACCAGACCTGCAGTCAGCAGTGTCTGAAAATCAATGCGCTCAGTATTCAATCTTGATGCCAGTCCTTCAAGAGTGCTCAGGTTGATACCCTTGTACTCAATTCGGTTGATATTTTTGAAACCGGATTTGGGTACTCTTCTCTGAAGTGGCATCTGGCCGCCTTCAAAGCCGATCTTCTTGCTGTATCCCGAGCGTGACTTGGCTCCCTTATGACCGCGGGTTGATGTCCCACCGTGGCCTGAGCCCTCACCACGACCGATACGCTTTTCTCTTTTGATCGATCCCCGGGCAGGTTTTAAATTACTTAAATCCATTGTGTAATATATAATGCTATTAATACTTTAAACGTTCTCAACCTTCAACAGATGCTTAAGCTTGTTGACCATACCCATTATCTGGGGTGTGGCTTCATGCTCAACGGTCTGATGCATTTTCCTTATACCCAGGGCGACGAGTATCCTCTTCTGCCTCTCGGGCTGTCCTATGCCACTTTTGATCTGGGTTATTCTGACCTTTGCCATATATGAAATATTTCTAACCGTTAAACACTTTCTCCAACGCAACTCCCCTGTTGTCAGCCACTGCGCTCGCATCGCGGAGTTCAAGCAGTGCTGCTATTGTAGCCTTGACGAGATTATGGGGGTTTGACGAGCCTTTTGATTTGGCAAGCACGTTCTTCACTCCCACGCTTTCAAGCACAGCGCGCATAGCACCGCCGGCCTTTACGCCTGTTCCCTCGGTAGCAGGTTTGATAAAGACATACGCTCCGCCAAACTTGCCATACTGTTCATGAGGTATGGTACCTTTATGTACCGGCACCTTGATAAGGTTTTTCTTGGCATCTTCAATGCCCTTGGCTATGGCAGTAGTTACCTCGCTTGCCTTACCCAGGCCATGGCCCACAATACCTTTCTCATCGCCGACGACGACGATAGCCGAGAAGCTGAATGTACGACCGCCCTTGGTTACTTTTGTTACTCTCTGGATGCTTACCAGCCTGTCGGTAAGTTCAAGATCGCTGTTTTTTACTCTCTTTATTCCGTATGCCATACTGATTAAAATTTTAAGCCGCCTTCGCGTGCTCCGTCAGCTAATGATTTCACTCTGCCATGATACTGATAACCGCTCCTGTCAAAGACAACGCTTTCAATGCCTTTTTCCTTACATAAGGCGGCGAAGCGTTTGCCGACGAGGGCTGCGACCTCGCTCTTCTTTCTGCCGGTGGCAGAAGCGATCTCCTTCTCCCTGGAGCATGCCGAAGCCAGCGTCACGCGGTTGACATCGTCAACTGCCTGAACATATATCTGCTTGTTGCTGCGGAATACCGAAATCCTTGGTTTTTCTGCTGTTCCTTTAACCTTCTTGCGGATCCTCAGCTTGATTTTTTCTCTTTTTTCTGTCTTTGATAAAGCCATGACTTTAATATTTTATCATGTTACACACCAGCCGATTTACCGGCTTTTCTCCTGAGTTGTTCACCCACGAATTTGACACCCTTGCCTTTGTACGGTTCAGGCGGACGAAGTGATCTGATTTTTGCTGCGACATGGCCGATAAGCTGCTTGTCGATGCTTGAGAGGCTGATGACCGGGTTACTCCTCTTTTCAGTCTTCGTTTCAACCCTGATCTCCTTCGGCATCTCCATGATAATATCATGTGAATAGCCAAGGCTCATCTCAAGAAGCTGACCTTTCGCTTCGGCACGGTAGCCCACGCCTACGAGTTCAAGGTCCTTCCTGTACCCTTTCGATACGCCGACAACCATGTTGGCCAGAAGGGCCCTGTAAAGACCGTGAAGCGACTTAACGCGCTTTTCATCATTAGGTCTTGAAAGAATGACCTCATTATTCTCAACCTCCACCCTGATGTCACTGTCAATCTTCTGCGACAATGTTCCCAGGGGGCCTTTAACACTAACCACATTCGCGTCATCCACGGAAACTGTGACGCCCGATGGCAGGTTTACAGGTAATTTTCCTATTCGTGACATTTAACTTCTCCTCCTGTTTAGTAAACAAAACATATTACTTCACCTCCGACATTTTCCTTCATGGCCTCCTTTTCGGTCATAAGACCCCTGGAAGTTGAAAGGATTGCTATGCCCAGCCCGTTAAGGACTCTCGGGAGTTCATCAACGCCGGCGTACTTTCTGAGTCCGGGACGGCTCACCCTCTGTATCGACTTGATAGCCGGCAGCTTTGTCTTGGGATGGTACTTCAGGGCGATTTTTATTTTACCCTGCAGATCATCATCAATGAACTTATAGCTGAGGATATATCCTTTTTCGTAGAGGATCCTGGTGATGTCCTTTGTCAGACCGGAAGCCGGTGTTTCAACCACTTTATGTCCAGCTTTCATGGCATTCCTTACTCTGGTAAGAAAATCTGCTATTGGATCTGTCATCTTGTATTATGATTTATTGTTTATTTCTATGTCGGTGGTTACCAGCTTGCTTTTCTTACGCCTGGGATAAGCCCTTTTGAAGCCATCTCCCTGAAAGTAATCCTGCTGACGCCAAACTGTCTCATGTAGCCTCTGGGTCTTCCGGTCAGTTTGCATCTGTTGCGCAGCCTGATTGAACTTGAATTACGGGGCAGCTGACTCATGGCAACATAATTGCCTTCTGCTTTCAGCGCAGCTCTTTTTGCCGCATACCTCTTTACAAGTTTTGCTCGTTTGACCTCGCGGGCTTTCATTGATTCCTTAGCCATATTCCGATCTGTTTATTTGTTTTTAAAAGGAATTCCAAATTCTTTAAGAAGGGCATAAGCCTCTTCGTCGCTCCCGGCGTTTGTCACAAAGGTCATCTGTAATCCCATGATCTTGGCGATCTTGTCGATATCGATCTCCGGGAAGATGATCTG
>Ga0208980_10002010_pt1 | contig 12350 bp, 8 predicted proteins | sample WetSurMetagenome_3_FD_187993 | JGI IMG/M metagenome (GOLD analysis project Ga0208980, IMG submission 187993) | Wetland microbial communities from Twitchell Island in the Sacramento Delta, sample from surface sediment Aug2011 Site A1 Bulk (version 2) | ecosystem: Environmental > Aquatic > Marine...
AATGGCGGTCCAGCTAAGATTGTTTTCAACGACCGGAACTGATGCCTCCCCATAAATTCTTACTTTTTTCCCTTTTGACATCCCGTTATCCCAGAGAAAACCTGTTGGGGAATAAACCAGAGCATCTTCCTGAACATGAGGATAGCTGCGGAACCAGGCTCTCATATTTTTTTCAATATAATCCGTAACAATTGAAGCGTCGGTCCACTGATGTCCTTCCGCTGAACATTTTCCAGAGACATGGTAATTATCAAGAAGAAGGAACTCCCTTGCAAGCTTATGGGTGTTTGGAGTCACTTCTTCACCATATGTACAAAGAGTTGAATCTCCTTTGCCTTCTTTCATATCGCCAAGAACCTGGTCGTATGTCCTGTTCTCCTTTATTATGTATAGGACATGTTTGAAATGAGATAATTCTCCAATTCTGTCAGGAACCGGTTTTGGTCCAATATCTTTTCTTGGTGCCTCCCTGGCCAGCGTAGCCCGGGAAAGATCATTTACAGCAATTACCGTATCGGTATATGCTTTAAGCTTCTTTTTATCGGGAACGGGAATGACCGAGACAGTAGTTTTCATCAGGTGAGAATTGTATATTTTGTTGGGTCCGCCCGGATTTTTAACACCAAGATGGATTCCATTTCCCTCAATGTTAGCTACATAAAGGAACTTGGAAGAAGCAAAACTGATTCCGGCCGGATAGGCTCCGGTAGGAATAAACCCGGTAACAATGCTCGTTTTCAGCTTACTTTTCCTGGTGGCTTTTTTACCAAGACTGATCACAGCAAGAGCATTGTCCATGCCATTTGCTACGTACAGGGTCTTTTCATCAGACGAAAGACATAGTCCGTTTGGAGAGTCACCAAAATATGGATTTATTTCTGGCTGTAATCTTACGCTGATTGTTTCCATCACTTCATCATTGATCGTATTGATGACAGAGACATTATCGCTGTTGGAGTTGGTTACATAAACAAATCTGCCGTTTCTGTCACTTTTGATTGAATTTGGATGAAGACCGACAATAACATCTTTGATTTTTGCCCCAGTTTTTGGATCTATTATTGCAACGCTTCCTTCTTTTGTGCCACCACCGGTTTTATTGTTGACGCGTGCAAATCCCCAGGGAATGCCTGCAACTTCCGTGTCGCCGGGTAACGGATGCCTTCCTGCCCAGTTTGTGACATACAGCTTTCCTGCCGCCATTGTGAGACCATAAGGGGCAACACCCGGATCGGCAACCCATATCGTATCACCTGAAGTAAAATCATGTTTAATAACCTTGTTATTACCGTTAAGGACCACATAGAGGTATTTTTTTCCTGATTCAACAGAAATCAGAATTTCGTTTGGCAATGCCATGTCGGCAGGAGGTTCAGCTTTATATTCCAGCAGGCGTCCAAATTCTGCTTTCTGGCCATTCCATTTTGCTGAGGCTACAAACGATTTTCCAAAAGAACCTACTACACTCCAGTACACTTCAGGTATTTCACCGTCGTAGTTCCATTTTATACCTGAATATGTATTTGATCCGCCTCTCAGCGAAGGATTCAGATTATTAGGCAGTCTGAATTTCATTTGATTATCCAGGGTGCTGATAAATATTATACTGTATCTTTCCTCAACAGCCAGCCACTTCCCATCCGGAGATAAGACAAGGTCCATTGAATGATTTTCAAGGGCATCATCTCCGAATATTATCTGAAGACCCGCAGGTTGAACCAACCTGTTGTATGGTAGCTGAAACTGCTCCGGGGCTTTTGCTATCTTAGTCTCGGTGAGAACCTGGGATTGAATATTCGTACACAGTAGAATGACGAAAATATTAAGGGAATATCTCATTTTTAGAGTGATTAGTGTTAGTAATAATTTTTCCCAATAAATATAACAGCAAACATACTATTTCACAAATAGAGACGCCTGAATTGGGCGTCTCTGCTTTAATCTATTCTGTTGTTTCAGAATGGGAGATCGCTCATCTCATCATTTTCCGGAGGTATGTCCTCAATAGTACTATGTGGCGGATTGTTCTGATTTTTACCTGATTCAGATGTTTTTTCGATTTTCCAAGCATCGAGATTTGTGAAATAATTGATTTTACCGTCGCGTTCCCATTTATTGCCTTTGAGGTTGAACCAGATTTTTACTTCCTCGTTAAGAAATGATTCATTTATCAGGTCACATTTGTCCTGAACAAGCTGGAATTTGATATAGTCAATAAACACAGCTGCCCCTCCGGTATCTTTCTTCTCTATTACAAATTCACGTTTTCTGAATTTGTCGCTAACCTGGTTTACAGGCATAATATCAATTATTTTACCGGAAATTTCAAAAGCCATATTACTTTTCGTTTATAATTATTTTCTCAATCAGGTCACCCTGACGTATCTTATCTATGATTTCCAGACCTGTAGTAACCTTGCCAAAACAGGTGTGTTGCCGGTCGAGATGTTTGGTGTTAGTCCTGCTGTGGCAGATGAAAAACTGTGATCCTCCTGTATTCCTGCCTGCATGAGCCATCGACATTACGCCTTTATCATGATATTGATTTCCGCCGTCAAGTTCACATTTTATTTTGTAACCCGGACCACCTGTTCCGACACGGGGATCGCTCATATTTCTGGAGTAGGGGCAACCTCCCTGAATAACAAAATCCGGAATGACCCTGTGAAAAGCCAATCCGTCATAAAATCCCTCTTTGGCGAGCTTAACGAAGTTTTCAACAGTTCCGGGAGCATCCTCTTCAAAAAAGCTGACCTCCATTACTCCTTTTAGTGTATGAATCTCAGCAGTTCTCATCTTACTTAACTATCTCAAGAAGTTCAACTTCAAAAACTAGAGTTGAAAAAGGCTTAATAACATCTCCGGCCTGTGATGAACCATAAGCAAGGTTTTGAGGTATGAATAGCTTGAATTTTGAACCAACAGGCATTAGCTGTAATGCTTCAGTCCAGCCTGGGATAACTCCTGAAACCGGGAACTGTGCAGGTTCGTTTCTTTTTATAGAAGAGTCGAATTCAGTTCCGTCAATAAGTGTGCCTACATAATGAACTTTCACTGTACTCTCGCTGGTCGGCTTTTCACCTGTTCCCATTTTAATGACTTGATATTGAAGTCCGCTTGGAGTTACTGTAACAGCTGAATTCTCTTTATTTTTGGCAAGGAATGCTTCATTTTCTTCTATATAATCTTTGTATAGTAATTTATCCTGGTCGGCCTTCTTTGCAGCCTGATCGGCCTGACGGGCAGTAACAAATGACATAATAAAACCTCTTGCAATTTCATCAGACATTTCAGGTTTCCCATTTTCTCCATCGAGCATTGCTTTAGCCACAATTCTTGCATCCAGTTGAAGGCTATCACTCTGAAGCGCATTAAAATTAACAATTCCGAATGCGTAAGACAATGAGTCTTCTTTAGTTTTCAATTTTGCATTTGAAATAGAGTTTTTAGCGCAGGAGCCAAGTACAATGGCAACAACACCTGTGAGAACAATTAATCCTTTGATTTTCATTTGATATATTTTTAAATTTAAAATTTCCGCAAAGATAACACTTTGACCTCAGGAAAAAAGGGTAAGAATTTTTTTTTTCAAATTTTTATAGCCCTAATAATCTGACGTTTTCCCGGCGGACCTGGTAGGAGATTCACCTCAAATCCATTTTTTTTCAGAGTTCTTTGCACGCTGCCCTTCGCTGAATAGGTAACCAGTATGCCGTTCCGGTCAGTAATTCCAGAGATCTTTTTAAACACCTCATCAGTCCACATATCAGGCTGTTTTTCAGGTCCAAAAGCATCAAAATAAACCAGGTCATAATTCCCTTTTATATCAGCTGCTATAAGATCACCCTTTAGTTTCAGCAGAGTGAAGTTTTCATTTATTCTTTCAGGTACGTTCCATTCGCTTGAGTGAAGCTGCTTAAAAATCTGACTGTACTCGTTGGAGACCAGGTCTTTATAGTTTAATGAATAGATTAAAGAATCAGGTAGAGGATCCTTTTCGATTGCTGTATAGAATATTTCCCTGGTTTGGTTATTAGAATTTATAAAAGTGAGAAGGGCGTTTAAACCCGTACCGAATCCGACTTCAAATATTCTCACAGGATTGCTTTGGCAATAACCTAAACCGCAATGGACAAAAATATATTCTGATTCCTGTATAGCTCCATGAACAGAGTGGTAATGCTCATTCATCCCATGAACAAATATAGTGTCCGATCCGTCAGATGTCTTTACAATCTTTAACACAGCTTTCCACCCTTCTAAAGATTTTATAATTCAGGTATTTCAGCAAGCCATTTCACCAGCATTCTTTTTAGCCGAAAGCAGATTATAGGCACCTTTAATAACAACTCTTGCATTTTTAGTGTCAAAGTTATCAGGCAGAATGACCTCAGTAAATCCACCATCGGTCGTACCTTTATGAATCTCAATGATTCTGTACTCAGTGAAGGCATTACCATTTTCTTCCTTGTTCCTCTCAAACAAAAAAATGTAATCTTTGTCGTCAAAACTTACGATAGCATCTGAAGGTAATGATGGCACTTTGCTGCCTGAAGTTTCAATTATTGCATTTACGTACATGCCTGGCAGAAGGTTACTGCATCCCTTCGTAACCGTTGCATAAACCTTGTAGGCTTTATCAGCATCGACAGATCTCCCGGTTTGAGTTATAACCGCATAATGTTCCTCAGTTTCGTTGTTAATAAAAAAACTGATTTTTTGTCCCGATTCTACTTTACTGGCATCCTTTTCAAAAAGTGTAAGGTCAAGGAAAAGGTTATCAAGGTTCACAATCTCAAACAGAATATCAGTAGGCGATATTGATTTCCCGATATTGACATTGACGCTTTTAATATAACCTGAGATAGGTGATACAAGCGGAACAGAACGGCTTATATTGTTTTCCTTAAGGTCGGAGGGATTTATTCCGATAAGTGCAAGTTTTTGCTCGAGGGCTGTAACATGGGCTTTAAGACTTTTATAATCAGCTGTCACCTGCTGGAGGTTCTTTTCTGAATATACATCTTCTTTGAACAGGTCAGTATGTCTTTTATATTCTGCTTCAGCGTACTCCAACCGGCTTTTTGCCTCAAGATAATTCTCCTGGATATCAACGAACTCCTGGTTATCAATTATTGCCAGGTTTTGTCCTTTCATTACGGCATCGCCTGGTAACAGATTAGTGCTTTTTATAAATCCTCCCAATGGCGCACAAACAGTTGCAAAGCTCCGGGGGGCGACAGAAATTTTTCCACTGGCTTTTAAACCACCTGAAAGTGAACGCAGTTCAATTGATCCAGTATCGATCTCGGCCATTTTTATCTGGTCATTTCGCATCTCTACTATATCATCGGGAAGAATTTCTGCTTCTTCTGCACCATTAACAGCTGTTTTCTTTTCATTGCACGAAATGCAGAAAATAAAAACCAATGTATAAGTCAAGTTCAATATTAATTTATTTCTGTACATGGCAGTCATTATTATAGTGTTTGTCCTTTTATATATTCAATATTAATTAAAGTCTGGTTTAAGCTGTTTAGCGCATCCAGATATTTCTGCTTTATTTCCAGAGCCCTGTTCAGGCTCAGGACATAATCGAGATAATCCAATGCTCCGGCTTTATAGCTTCGAGATGACTGATCAATAATAATATCAGCTTCAGGCACAGCCTGCTTCTCATAAAAATCTACACTACCGGAATATTTAACGTATTCATCAAGAAGTGATTTATATTTTGCTGATAAATATATTGAATAGTTTTCTGCATCAGATATTGCAGCGTTTTCACTTATTTTAGCGGCCTTTGCTTTAGAAGTGTAGGGTACAAACCATACAGGTAATGAAATTCCTGCTTTTATTCCGGTAAACCTGTCCCCGCTTCCGAATTCAGTCGGGACGTTATTTACATCCTGGACTCCCTGTATGGTCTGGCTGAAGTAACCTATGCTCAGATCAGGCATAATGCGGCTCCTTTCCAGCTGTTTTTCTCTGCGTGAGACCTCAACCTGCTGCTGAATATACCCAAGTGAAGGGTTTTGCATTATGCCAGAACTGTCGGTTGAAGGAAGACTACCTGCCCTTCTTAATGCTGTATCGGAAGGTAGAAAATAGATATCTGTATTTAAGAGTGTCTGAAAATCCCTTGCAATTATTCGGATATCAGATGAATTCTGAAGCATCAGGTTTTTTATTTCCAGACTCTGTGAACGGGCTGTTATCATTTCAAGACGGTTAGTCTCACCCGACTTTGCTCTCAGTTCTGCTGCCCTGAGAAACCGGTCATACAGGCTATCCTGATAAATCAACAACTTTTGTTTTGAATAAAGATAAGCCAGGTTCCAGTAGATCTGTTTGACGCGTGTTGAAACCTCAAGCTGTGATTGTTTAAGCTGCCATTCGCTGCTACTGACTTTTGCATTTGCAAGCTTCTTCTGGTTGATATAGACTGTCGGAAATGAAATGGACTGAGATATTGTTACGCTGTTATCATCCATTATAGAATTTAATTGACCATATTCCAGGTCAAAATTTGTCTTTCCAATATCCCATGATGCATATTTTAAGGCTTTTTGCGCATCTACTGACAAAGCTGACGACTTTACCTGAAGATTATTTCCAAGAGCGGTCTGAATTGCATCCTGCAGATTTATATGGACAGGCTCCTGTGCAAAAAGTTTATTGATGAATAATGTTCCTGAAAACAGTACTAAAACCATAATAGTTGTTCTGACAGATTTCCTTTTAAAAGGTAATCTTAATCTGCCCGAAGAAAAAGCGATATAAAACACAGGAAGGATCACTAATGTAAGAATGGTAGCAGTTAAAAGTCCCCCGATTACAACTGTTGCAAGCGGTTTTTGTACTTCAGCTCCGGCTGATGTTGATAATGCCATCGGCATAAAACCGAGAGAAGCCACTGCCGCAGTCATTATGACCGGGCGAAGGCGCGTATGAAGTCCTTTGACAACTCTTTCTGCAATGTCCGTAATACCCTCTTTTTGGAGCCTGTTAAATTCAGCTATCAATACAATTCCGTTCAGGACTGCTACTCCAAAAAGTGCAATAAACCCCACACCGGCAGAAATTGAGAAATTCATTCCCCTGATCCATAAGGCAAAAACACCTCCTATTGCAGCCATTGGCACTGCTGAGAATATCAGCAATGATTGTTTGACTGATAGAAAAGTGAAATAAAGCAAAACAAATATCAGAAGCAAAGCCACCGGCACGGCTATTGACAACCTGGCCTTGGCAGCTTCAAGATTCTGGAATTGCCCTCCATAATTAATGTAGTATCCTGTAGGAAGATTCATATTCTTATCAATTTTATCTGAGACTTCAGAAATGACACTCTGTACATCTCTGTTTCTTACGTTAAAGCCAATAGTAATTCTTCTTTTAGTGTTCTCACGTGAGACTTGTGCCGGTCCGGACCTGATTTTAATATCAGCAAGGTTTTCAATTGGGATCTGACCACTGCCTGGCAATGCAATCAACAGGCTTTTAACGTCATCCAGATTTTTTCTGTAATCCTTATCAAGCCTGACTACAAGTCCGAACCTTTTTTCCTCATCGAAAACCACTCCGGCCTGGCTTCCTGCAAAAGCAGTTCTGAGTACTCTGTTCACATCCGCGACTGACAATCCATATTGGGCCAGGCGGTCACGGTTAATTTCAACCTGGATCTGTGCAAGACCTGTTACTTTTTCAACATTAATATCCTGGACTCCATTAATGTTCTGAATTATTTTTTCGACTTTAGCGGCTTCTTCTGCAAGTGTATTCAGATCATCTCCAAATATTTTAACTGCTACATCCTGTTTAGTGCCTGTCATCAATTCATTGAAACGCATTTGTATTGGTTGCTGGAATTCAAACTTAACACCTGCCAGAGTGACAAGCTTTTCTTCCATCTTTGAAACTAATTCCTCCCTTGTTTCTGCAGAGGTCCATTCACTTTTATCTTTAAGTGTGATAATATAATCACCAGTCTCCATCGGGGTCGGATCCGTTGGGATTTCACCGGCGCCTATCTTACAGACTGCATGCTTTACCTCGGGAAAGTTATCCAGAAGTATTTTGTTGGCTTTTTTCACTGTTTCAATTGTATGAGTAAGAGATCCTCCCTGCAATGTCATTACACCGGCTGCCAGGTCGCCTTCCTCAAGTTGCGGAATAAATTCACCACCCAGTTTCGTAAAAATGAAAATACTGAAAATGAAAAGAGCTACTGCTGACAACGAAACTGCCAGCTTATGTTTCAGGGCATAAGTTATTATTGGATTAAATCCCCTGTGGAAACTATCCATCATTTTATCTGATAGATTTCGCTTATGCCCGGTATTTTTATTAAGGAATAAAGCGGATGCAACAGGAACCCAGGTAAGCGACAGTATTGCAGCACCTGTAAGTGCAAATGTAACTACCTGAGCCATTGGTCTGAACATTTTTCCCTCAATGCCTACCAGTGCAATAATTGGGAGGTAAACTATCAGGATAATGATTTGCCCGAAAGTTGCAGAACTCATCATCCGTCTGGAAGATTCCAGGACATTTTCATCCACCTGCTGTTGAGTAAGTCGCAACACTCCGGGATGATGATGTTTGCTACTGAATATGCGATGTATAACACTTTCCACAATAATTACAGCTCCATCAACTATCAGTCCGAAATCAATTGCCCCGAGGCTCATAAGATTTCCCGACACACCAAATACATTCATCACTGAAATAGCAAATAACATTGAAAGCGGGATCACAGATGCAACAATAAGGCCTGCTCTGATATTTCCAAGGAACAGGATCAGGATAAATATTACAATTAACGCGCCCTCGATAAGGTTCCTTGATACAGTACCAATAGCTCTTCCAACAAGGTCCGAACGGTTAAGATAAGATTCAATGGTGACTCCTTCAGGTAATGATTTCTGAACTGAGGCAATCCTTTTCTGAACGTTATCGATTACTTTATGAGCATTGGCTCCCTTTAGCATCATTACTACACCCCCGACTGCTTCTGTAGTATCAACAACAAATGCTCCATAACGTGTTGCATTGCCATACTGCACTGTTGCCAGATCCCTTATGAGTACCGGAATACCTGAAGCACTGCTTTTTACGACAATTTTTTCAATATCCTCAAGCGTTCTTACCAGACCAATACCACGTATAAAGTATGCGTTGGGCTTTTTGTCAATATATGCACTTCCGGTGTTTTCATTGTTCTTTTCGAGAGCATCAAAAATATCGGGGAGAGTAAGATTCATTGCCCTTAATCTGTCGGGATTTACTGCTATTTCATATTGTTTTACGAAACCGCCGTAACTGTTAATATCTGCCACGCCGGGAGTTCCCAGCATTTCACGTCGTACAACCCAGTCCTGAAGAGTTCTGAGTTCCATTGGATTGTATTTTGCTTCAAATCCTTTTCTTACTGAAAGCCGGTACTGAAAAATTTCGCCGAGACCTGTTGATACCGGTGCAAGTTCGATCTTTGCCAATCCTTCAGGGATCGATTCTTCAGCCTCCCTTAACCTTTCTGTCAGCTGCTGCCTTGCCCAGTAAATATCAACACCATCCTTAAATACAACGGTGACTACAGATAACCCTAAGCGCGATATGGAACGAAGTTCTATAATATCAGGTATGTTTGCCACTGCAACCTCAATCGGGGCAGTAATAGAGCTTTCGACTTCCTGTACGGCCAGGGAGGGGGAAAGTGAAATCACCTGGACCTGATTATTAGTGATATCAGGTATTGCATCAATCGGTAGCTGCGTGAGGGAATAAATACCCCAGCCGACGATCACAACAACGAATAAGATAATTATGAACTTATTTCTTATGGAATAGGTTATAATACGTTCAATCATGATAACTAAAATAAATAAATGATAATCATGCGATTATCAGCAATGGTATTATTAATTCGGAAACTTTTGGAAAAATTAGAGAGCGGGGGGAGCCCTTAAAAAATCAGTGCCTTTAAGGTGATCTGAGAAATAGGAATAATCATTGTCAGTAATAATACTGGTCCCCGGGCAGGAAGTAGAAAAACCTGTATCCCTGTATGAAAAAGCTAAAAATGTCTCAGGATTGAAAGTATGAAAAAAGGAGTTTAACAGATTACATGTTTTCAGGTCAGAATGTTCATTATCAAGTCTTAATGATCTGTCTTCAACATGCGAAAATGAAAATAAATTATGTACCGGTTCCTTACATCCCTGGAAATTTTCATCAATGTGATTATGAGGAATGACACTATGTGCAAATATAACCACCCATGCCAGTAACAGAACAGATGCTTTTATTTTAATTGCTTTTCTCAATACTTCGTTTATAAAGCCGATGCTAAATTACTAAATTCATTTATAAGTATAAACCAGTGATCTGATATTTTGTTTTAGATAGCGATTAAGTTACCAGTTTGAATCGTACCATGACCTGACATCCGTTGCGCTCATCCCTGCTTTATGAGCAGCTTCTATTCCAAGCTCCGAATCTTCAAAGACCTCAATGAATTCAGGATCAACCTTCATTAATTCTGCGCATTTAAGAAAAGTCTCGGGATGAGGTTTAAATGAATTAACATCATTAGCTGTCACGATAATATCAAAGTATTTGCGCAGGTTTGTAATTTCAAGAGTACGTTCAACGGCTTCCCTATGCCCCCCGGTACCTACGGCCATGGGAAGGATTCCAAAATATTTTTTTACTATGTCGGTGACTGGTTTAATAGGTTTCACAAGATGCTGTACACTGAAGAACTCCTGCAGCTTTTCATTTACTATCTCATCGATAGTCACACTGCCGTTTAGTCCGCAATCTTTTATAATCTCCCTGGCAATTATCCATCCAGGGCTTCCGGTGTGTTTCCGGAGGAAGCTGGAATCTATGTGGGCCCCATATTTTTTACATGCCTTTTCCCAGCCTATAAAATGGTAAGGCATTGTATCTGCAAGTGTACCATCAAGATCAAAAATCAAACCTTTTACCCCCGATCTTATATCGTACTTCATAAATATTAAATAAGGGGCAAAGATAATCAAAATGATGAGACCGGGTTAATTCAGATAGTTCGTTACTATTACCTGATTTTAAGATTCGACTGCTCTTCGAACCATCTGCAATCAGTTAACAGTCTTTTTACCAGTGTATTTCGTTTGTCAATGCCATAATAAAAACCATCAAGGTAACTTATCATATCCTTTTTAGTCCTTGCATTCAGGTACGGAAAGTCATTTATTACCTTGTAAAAAGCATCCTTTTTTTCAATAAATTCTTTAAGCTCCTCAGTAAATACACTTTCGTCCCTGCATACGGCCATATACAGGCGATCCCGGACAGTTTCAATAGGGAGGGTTGCGAATGGCGTGGAATAATCAGTATTTACAAGTCCTGAGTAATCAAAGTCATAAGCTGCTATAAGATTCATATAATCATCTGGTTTTGACTTTACGAACAGGATAACATTATGAAGAATTGGAACGGACCAGTCGGTATTGCCGATCATATAATTGAAGATTGCCATTCTGTCGAGCATCTCAGGCTTGACGCTTCTTTGTGTTATACCGGTAAATTTGATCTCTTTTGTGTCTGTTCTTTTTTCATACAGGTTCATCGGTTCTATAGCAAATCCATACTGAGTCAGTGGTTTCTTATCTTTGGATGTATTGATATAGTTTATCTTAAAAAGCCTTACTTTCAGGCTATAATCTGTAAGGACATTATATAATTTATACACGAGGTATTCTTTCAGAATATATGATTCAAAGCCAATCCTGCAGTATGGAACAATTTTAAGCTTGTTGATTCCGGAAAATTCAGCTCCGACAGAATCTTTCATCTTGAAATTCAACATCAATGGAGGAAAATCACAGATTGCCGTCCGCCGTATATTCCCCCTTGCTCTTACCTTGATATTTTTCGTGATGGAATCGGTTTTATTATTAAAATAAGTGAGAATGGCATCAAAATAAGTTGTGTCCGATTTTGCTTTTTTATACGCTGATATATCGAATTTCAGCGAAATTTCGAAAAGGTCGTCTGTATCAAAGAGATTTAATTTTACATTTTGAGTATCCGTAACAGCAAACTTCGTCCCAAGGGAATCAACCTGGCTGATTGCAGGCTTTAAAAAGAAAGCTGAAAGTAACACCAGAAGGAGGATTGTTTTTTTCATTTTGATTAGAGTTATTAAATTACCTAAAGGGAAATCATAGACTAATTTACGAAAGAGTAATCAATAAAAGAAAAAAAAAGGCCGCTGATGAGGCGGCCTTAACGAATGATCATAATGTTTACCTTTTATAATGAGCCAGATAATCCTTAACCTGGCGATAAACATTCTC
>Ga0208980_10002011_pt1 | contig 12344 bp, 9 predicted proteins | sample WetSurMetagenome_3_FD_187993 | JGI IMG/M metagenome (GOLD analysis project Ga0208980, IMG submission 187993) | Wetland microbial communities from Twitchell Island in the Sacramento Delta, sample from surface sediment Aug2011 Site A1 Bulk (version 2) | ecosystem: Environmental > Aquatic > Marine...
CCACGAACGTCGGCATCACCGGCTACGAGGATGCTGGCGCATTCAGCAATGCACCAGTCGTGGTGCGGGCGGCGAATGGCGACCTGGAAGAAGTGCCCGGAATGCGCACGACCTACCGCACGACGCCCATCACCTTCGCGGCGAACAACAAGAAGTGGGCGCGCACGATCTTCCTGACGCTGGCCGAGGATGCGCAGTTCGGTTGGCCGCAGATCGAGCGATTGGTACACGAGGCGGCCGTATACAAAGAATCCGGCGTTGACGTGAAGAAGATCGCCGACGATGTGCTGGCTGCGCTGTTCGTCTTCAGTCTGGCCCTGCAAGGTGAGAACGCGCTGTGGGATCGCTTCATAGAACGCTACCAGTGGAACATCAACCCGGACGAGGGCAAGTACGCCGACGAGGACGAAGAGCTGGCCAAGTTCCTCGAAAGGAATGGTATCCAGGTGATTGAGACGGATGCAGGGGACCGCATCATTCAGATCGGAGGGGTGAAGCAGGCGCACCCCACTGGTCCTGCCGCCGATCTCACCCGCTACGACGTCGCCAAGATAATGTCCAAATACCTCGGAAGGGAGGTCGACCCGGATCCCAACTCGCTAACCCAGGTCATCCGCGAGGACGTGCGCCACTTCATTGAATTGTCCGGAATCGGGATCACTGGTGCGAACTTCCTCGCCGCGGAGGAAGGGGCCGCCGTCATCATCCACAACGAGGGAAACGCCACCGAATGCGCCCGCCGCCCGCTTAAGCACATCATCGTCACCTCGACCGATAAGGTCGTCCCTGACCTCGAGGAGGCGATGAACCTGGTGAAGCTCCAAGCCTACTACGCAACAGGCAAACTGGTGAGCCAGTACATCAATATCATTAGCGGTCCAAGCATGACCGCCGATATCGAGAAGAAGACCTTTTATGGTATGCATGGGCCAAAAGAAGTGGTACTGGTCCTCGTCGATAACGGCCGTTCCAAGATCGAGGACAAGGAGATCTTGGAGTGCTTCAATTGCGGCTCTTGTCTCTTGAGGTGCCCAGTATACGACGTGGTGGGAAAGGACTTCGGGGGCGCCGCTTACCTAGGAGGGAGGGGGGTGGCCCTGACCACATTCATCGATGACGCCGCGACCGGAGTCCATTCCGGCCTTTCCCTCTGCACCAATTGCGGTCTATGCAGTGAGATGTGCCCCGTCAGTATCGATGTCTCCAGGCACGTTCGCCATGCCAGGAAGGTGGCGTCTGGAACTGGCCTGCTTCCTACCGCAGAGCAGAAGGTCCTTGTCAAGAGCATTAGGAACTACCACAACCCCTGGATGCAACCAAGGTCCTCAAGGGCGAAATGGGCAGAAGACCTCAATTTGCCGAGCAAGGGCAAGGTCCTGTTCTTCGCTGGATGCTCGCCCTCGTTGCTGCATCCCGACATGCCTAGGGCAGTAGTCGAGGTCCTAACCTCGGCTGGCTTGGATATTTGCTACCTCGGTAAGGACGAGGTATGCTGCGGCGCGACTCTTTTGAAGATTGGGGAGGAGGAAGAATACATCCGCAACGCCAAGGAGGGCGCCAAGCGGATCAAGGAGAGCGGCGCGGAGAGGATAATCACCTCCTGCCCTGGTTGCTATCGCACCTTATCAGAATACAAGGAGCATTTGGATGGTTTTGATATTGAGGTCGAGCACGTCTCGCAAGTCCTGGCGCGATTGCTTGACGAGGGGAAACTGAAATTCAAACCCATGGATATCGAGGTGACGTATCATGATCCGTGCGAGCTGGGGCGCTTGGGCCGCGTCATCGAAGAGCCCAGAAGGGTTCTAAGGTCCATACCCGATTTGAAGCTCAATGAAATGCGCGAGAACGGGGTCAGGTCGCAATGCTGCGGCTCCGGTGGCGGGGTCAAGACCGCCCACCCCGATCTCGCAACCAGCATCGGGGCCAAGCGCATCGCTGCCGCCGAGGAGACTGGCGCCAAGGTGCTGGTCACCAGCTGCCCTTGGTGCCTGACGAACCTGAGGGACTCTTGCAAGAAGGTCGATTCCAAGTTAGAGATTTGGGATCTGATGGTCCTGGCAAGGCGGGCGCTCTCAGGCTGAGAGCAAGGCGTCGAAGGCCTCGCGCAAGGACGAGCGCAATCTCGCCACCTCATCTTCCTGCCCCTCGATATTGCGCTTCAGATTTGTGATCTGCACCTTGACCATCTTCTTGGAGGTTCCACCATAGGAGTCGCGGCGGGATATGCAGCTCTCCACCCCCAGTGCCGGGAACACATCCTGCTCGATCAGCTTCGAGAAGCGCTGCAATTCCTTCAGGTCCAGCCTCTCTATGCCTTTGCCCTTGCCGATGGCATATCTTACCACCTGACCAGTGACCTCGTGGGCGGCGCGGAAGGGCATGCCCTTGGTGACCAGGTAATCGGCCAGTTCGGTGGCGTTGAGATAGCCCTTCTGCGTGGCCAGCAGCATCTTGTTCGCATCGAACCTCAAGGTGGCGACCATGCGCACGGTGATGTCCAGGCAAGACGCGAGGGTGTCTGCGCAACGGAAGGTCACGCCCTTGTCCTCCTGCAGGTCCCGGTTGTAGGTAAGGGGCAATGAACGCATCAGTGCCAGCATCGAGGCTAAATCCCCGATCGCCAGAGCCGAGCGCCCCCGGACCAGCTCCGCCACGTCCGGGTTCTTCTTCTGGGGCATGATGGAGCTGCCTGTGGCATACTTGTCGTCCACCTCCACGAAACCGAACTCGGGCGATGACCAGAGCACGATCTCCTCGCATAATGAGCTCAAGTGCACCATGGCCAATGCGCAATCGAAGGTCAGCTCCGCGGCGAAGTCCCGGTCGCTGACCCCGTCCATGGAGTTCTCGCATGGGGCATCGAACCCCAAGGCCTTGGCAACGAACTCGCGGTCAATGTTATAGGTCGTACCGGCCAGAGCCGCCGATCCCAACGGGCAAACGTTGACCCGCGCATAGCCATCGAGAAATCTTGCCACGTCCCTGTTGAAACGTTGCGCGTGCGCGAGGAGATGATGGGCCAGGGTCACCGGCTGAGCGTGCTGGGTATGGGTGAAACCGGGGAGTATGGTGTCCTGGTGTCTCTTGGCCTGCGCCAAGAGGGCTTTCTGCAGCTCGATGAGGTATGCGCCCATCTCCAGGAGCAGCTCGCGAGAATACATGCGGAAGTCCGTGGCCACTTGGTCGTTGCGACTGCGGGCGGTATGCAACCGGCCCCCCGCCTCACCGATGCGTTCGGTCAGGGCGACCTCCACATTGGTGTGGACGTCCTCCAAACCCTCATCGAACCTCAGCTCGCCGTCCTCAAGCGCGTCTAGGAGCTCACGCAGACCGTTGAGGATCGAATTCACTTCCTTTTGCGGTAGGATCCCCTGCTTTCCGAGCATGCGGGCATGGGCCACGGAGCCTACGATGTCGTACCAGGCCATGCGCGAATCGACGTTCAAGGAGGAGGTGAAATCTAGCGTATCCCGGCTCATGACCCCCTTGAAGCGTCCAGACCAGAGAGCCTTCGGCTTCACTTCTTCTTCACCTTGTGCGCTGTCGCTATGGTCTTCAAGGGCAGACCCCAGACATAGATGAATCCCTTGGCCGAGGTGTGGTCGAACTGGTCACCGGTGGCATAGGTGGCCAGGCCATGGTCATACATGGAATAGGGGGATTTGCGGCCCACGATCTGCGCGGTGCCCTTGTACAGTCGCACGCGAACCGTGCCAGAGACGAACTCTTGGGTCTTGTCGATAAAGGAGTCCAAGCATTCCTTGAGGCTTGAGAACCAGAGGCCATCGTATGCTAGCTCGGCATACTTCTGGTCCACCTCGGCCTTGAACTTGATGACGTCCTTGGGGAGAACCATCTTCTCCAGATCCTTATGAGCTGCGATCAGGACCACGGCCGCTGGGGCTTCGTAGTTCTCCCTGGATTTGATGCCGACCAAACGGTCCTCGATGTGGTCGATGCGGCCCACGCCGTGCTTCCCCGCGAGCTCGTTCATCCTTTGTACCAAGGCCACCCCTGCCATCTTCTTTGCGTTGAGCGACACGGGCACGCCCTTCTCGAAACCGATCTCCACGTACTCAGGTTTGCTGGGGGCCTTGTCCGGGAACACGGTCCACTCGAAGGCGTCCTCAGGAGGCTCTTGCCAGGCATCCTCTAGAATACCGCATTCGATGCTCCTGCCCCAAAGGTTCTCGTCCGTGGAATAAGGACATTGCTTCTTTACCCGGATGGGGATGCCGTGTTCCTTGGCATAATCGATCTCGTCCTCGCGGGTCATGACCCACTCGCGCATGGGGGCGATGATTCCCAGCTCGGGGGCGAGAGCGCCGATGGAGACGTCGAAGCGCACCTGGTCGTTGCCCTTGGCGGTGCAGCCATGGGCTATGAAGGATGCGCCTTCCTTCTTAGCCACGTCCACCAGGAGCTTGGCAATGAGGGGGCGCGCGATGGAGGTGCATACTGGGTACGAGCCTTCATACATGGCGTTGGCCTTCAATGCGGGCCAACAATAATCGTTGACGAACTCCTCCTTGGCGTCCAGAGCGTATGCGTTGACCACACCGATCTTATTCGCGCGGTCGATGTTATCCTTCATATCCACGTCGGGCTGTCCCACGTCCACCGTTACTGCGATCACGTCAAGGTCGTATTTCTCTTGGAGCCAGCGGATGGCCACCGAGGTGTCCAACCCTCCGGAGTAAGCCAGAACCACTCTCTTGCGACCGTTCTTCTTGCTGGTCTTGCTGGATGCCATTGGAATCTCCGGTGCTACCTGGAACTGTTTATTAAGGATTGCTGATGTGCTTGAGACATTCGCAGCGACTATGGGTCTCTTTTGCGACATGCTTGTTGCCAGCAAGCCCAATGTACACCTCGGGAACGAGTGGAAAGTGAGAATGTCCCGTTTGGGTCATCATTCTTTTAATAGTACCTCTTAATCAGCGAGAATCCATTGGCCCAATCCAGGAGCGCGAGCCATTGCCAAGCTCCCGGGCCGGGTAGAGGAACGGGAAATGATCAAGGCAGCGATCGTGGGAGGCTCGGGTTACACCGGGGGGGAGCTAGCACGCTTATTGTGCCGTCACCCCGAGATTAGCCTGGAGGCCATGACCTCGCGTCAGAACGCAGGGGTGAAGGTCTCGCAGGTAATGCCCTATCTGGACGGGTTCGTAGATCTCAAGTTCGAAGAGAAGCTTGGCGAAGGTGGGTACGATCTGGTGTTCGTCGCCGCTCCACATGGGGCGTCAATGGAGGTCGTGCCAGGCCTGCTCAAGAGGGGGCTTCGGGTCATCGACCTATCTGGCGACTACCGCCTCGCAGATCCGGTCGTTTACGAGAAGTGGTATGGACTGGAGCACAAAGACCAAGGGAACCTGGGAAGCGCGGTGTACGGCATTCCCGAGCTTTTTCACGAGCGTATCGCCGGGGCTCGCCTCTTGGCTAATCCGGGATGCTATCCCACCTGTTCCTCGCTGGGGCTTGCCCCCTTGTTCGCCAAGGGCTTGGTCGAAAACCATGCGGTCATAGATGCCAAGTCCGGAACATCGGGCGCAGGGCAGCAGCCCACGCCCACGACCCATCATTCGTTCTGCGCATCCCAGGTCATACCATACAAGGTCGGAAACCATCGGCACGCTCCGGAGATACAAATGGTCTTGGAGCGCGTGGCATCGAGCCACGTGGACGTCGTTTTCACGCCGCATCTGGTCCCCATTGTTCGCGGGATGTTGTGCACCTCTTACGTGCGCTTGAGGAAAGGCGTCGACCTAGAATCGATTTACTCCATATATCGCGAGTACTACCAAGGCAAGAGGTTCGTGCGCGTGGTGCAAACGCCCTCGATGTCATCGGTCATCGGCTCCAATTTTTGCGAGATCGGCTTCGCTATGTCCGGAAAGGACACGGTCGTGGCCATGAGCGCCATCGACAATCTCGTCAAGGGCGGGAGCGGTCAAGCGGTGCAGAATGCCAACATCATGTTCGGCTTGGAAGAGTCATCGGGCCTGGATTTCCCAGGTCTGGGGGTGTGAGGAATGATCATCATCGACGGGGGCATAACGTCGCCCAAGGGTTTCAAGGCCGCCGGGGTCGGAGCGGGAATAAAGAAGGACAAGCTGGACATGGCGATCATCTATTCCGAGCTGCCGGCCAAGGTCGCAGCGGCCTATACCCAGAACAAGGCCAGGGCCGCTCCGATAGAGGTAATGATGCGCGACAATTCCAAGGTGCTCAGGGCCTTCGTCGTCAACTCCGGCAACGCGAACGCCTTGACTGGGGAGCGTGGCATATCCGACGCCAGGAAGATGCAGCAGTTGGTCGCCGAGCAGCTCGGCCTAGATCCGAAGGAGGTCGGCGTGGCCTCGACGGGTGTGATCGGTCGCTACCTTCCCATGGACCTGGTCGGCAAGGGCATACTCCAAGCCTGTAAAGAGCTGGACCGCTCCGTGGAGGCCAACATCGACACCGCCAAGGCCATAATGACCACGGACACCAAGATGAAGAGCGTCGTATGCCAAACCAACCTGCGCGATGGGACCTTGGTCACGGTGGCGGGGATAGCCAAGGGCAGCGGCATGATCTCGCCGGCCATGCGCACCTTGCACGCCACCACTCTCAGCTTCGTAACTACGGACGCGCGCCTAGAACGAGATCCGAACGAGCAATGGCAGCGCATCATGGACACGAGCTTCAATGTCATAAACGTGGATGGGGATCAGAGCACCAACGATATCAGCGTCCTCATGGCCAACGGTGGGGCTGGCGGAGCGTTGGCGGACGATGACCCGGCGTTCTGGGACGCGGTGCTGTCGGTCGCCAAGTCCTTGGCTAAAGCCGTGGCGGTCGATGGTGAGGGAGCGACCAAGCTCATCGAGGTCCTGGTCACCGGCGCCAAGGACGATCAGGAAGCGCGGGCTGCTGCACGTTCCATCGTGGCCTCCAACCTGGTCAAGGCGGCGGTGTTTGGGGCGGATCCCAATTTCGGAAGGATACTAGCAGCCCTGGGCAACTCTGGAAGTGACTTTGACATCTCTAGGGTCCGCTTGCGCCTGAGCAATGGAAAGGTGGTCTCGCTCTTCGAGAATGGCTCACCCCTCATCGTGCCCGGCTCCAACGAAGAGAACGTCGCCCGCAACATCCTTCGGGAGAAGCGCATCCTCATCGAGCTGGACCTTGGGGTTGGCTCAGGAAGAGGAGAGGCCTGGGGGTGCGACCTGAGCTATGAGTACGTCAAGATCAACGCTTCCTACACGACATAGGTGGTAATCGATGAAAGAGGAACCGCCCAAACCGCCCTCCCGCTCCGCCAAGCTGAAGGGAAAGAAGGTGCTGATTAAGATCGGCGGAAGCTCGATTGCTGGCAAAGAGGCCTTGGAGTCCTTCGCCCAGAACATCGCCCTGCTTGTAGGGTTAGGGATCAAGCCGGTCGTGGTGCACGGCGGTGGCCCCGAGATCAATGAGGAGCTGAGGCGCAGGGGGCTGCCCATACAAAAGGTGGCAGGCCTCAGGGTCACGGACGACGAGACCTTGAAGGTAGCCAACGAGGTCCTGGGTAAGATCAACGAAAGCATAGTCTACGCCCTCAAGCGCGTCCAGGTGAAGGCGGTCGGCCTGCAGGGGGCTGAGAGGGATACCCTCGTGGCCAAGAAGCTTGAACCTATCAAGGTTAAGGACGAGAATGGCGAGGAGATACTGGTGGACCTTGGCAACGTGGGAGAGGTCTGCTCCGTGGACCCGCTCAACCTGCACAATCTCATCGACAACGGGTTCGTGCCAGTCATATATCCGATCTGCTCGACCAAGGACTATAAGCTCATGAACGTGAACGCGGACACGGCCGCGGCGCACATCGCCAAGACCATCAAGGCCGAGGAGATGATATTGATCACTGACGTGCCAGGGATAATGCGTGAGTTCGGAAGGCCGGAGACCACCATCAAAGAAGTGACGGTGGCCCAGCTGCAGCAGCTGATCAACGAGGGGGTGGTGAGGGACGGGATGGTGCCCAAGGCCCAAGCCTGCGAACTGGCCGTTCTGGGAGGAGTGAAGGCCGTGCACATGTTGGATGGCAGGGAGAAGGATGCGATAGTCAACCAGCTCCTCTCCGGTGAGAATCTGGGAACCATGGTTACCCTTTAAGGTGATAATGATGAGCGAACTGAACCTGGAAGAGATCAAGCAACTTCACAAGTCATATTTGTTCCAGAACTATGGAAGGGAGGAGGTATGCTTCGATCATGGACAAGGAGAATACCTCTTCGACATCGGCAATTGCCGCTACCTGGACTTCGTGGCGGGGATTGCGGTCAACGCCCTTGGCCATAATCATCCTGCGGTGGTCCAAGCCATAATCAAGCAAGCGCCGAGGCTGATACACACATCTAACCTGTACTACATCAAGGAACAGGCAGAACTGGGAGAGGCGATCGCTTCGATCGTTCCTTGGCCTTTGGCGGTATCGCTCTTCGTCAACAGTGGCGCTGAGGCCAACGAGGGGGCGCTGAAGCTGGCATGTAAAAGGACGGAGCGCCCGCGCTTCGTCGCCGCCAAGAACTCGTTCCACGGCCGGACCTCGGTGGCCTTGTCCGCCACCGGCCAGCCCAAATACCATTCGGGCTTCGAGCCCTTGCTCTCCAAGGCCTTTGATTTCATCGAGTTCGGGAACGTGGAACAGCTCAAGTCCGCGGTGACCTCGGAGACGGCCGCCCTCATCCTGGAACCGATCCAGGGCGAGGGTGGCATAATCGTGCCCAGCCAGGAGTTCATGCGCACGGCAAGGGACATAACGGTGGACAAGGGCGCCCTCTTGATAATGGATGAGGTCCAGACCGGCCTTTGCCGCACTGGAAGATGGTTCGGCTTCGAGCATTTCGGCATCGTTCCCGACATCTTGACCATGGCCAAGGCCTTGGGCGGGGGTTATCCCATAGGCGCGATTGTTTCCTCAATGGAGATCTCCAAGGCGTTCACGCCTGGATCGCATGGCACTACCTTCGGAGGCAATCCCCTAGGATGCGCCGTCGCCACCGCCGTGATATCGACCATGAAGAGCGAAAAAATGGCCGAGAAGGCGAACCTCAAGGGGGAGGAGTGGATGGGCAAATTGCGCTCCATCACCATGGGAAGCTCCCTGGTCAGAGAGGTCAGGGGCAAAGGCCTGATGATCGGCGTGGAGATGGAGGGGGAGAGGGCCAACGAGTTCAAGGTCTACGCCTTCCAGAGGAAGCAGCTCGTCAACGTGGCTGGGGGGAGGACCGTCCGTCTGGTTCCGCCGTTGATCATCGGCGACCAATCCATCACGGCTCTAAACGAGACTATGCGCTCCTTCCTGACCAGGCCGCAACCCGAGACGAAAACACTTTAATACTCACTATCTTTTCTTTCCCATCCTATGAAGGAGCAGTCTCAGAAGGAGAGCATCGCCGAGCGCACCCGCGCCTACATCGATGCCCATCCTAGCGTAAAGGACTGCATATCCAAGGACCTGATCAACTACTCCTCGCTCGCCAGGCTGATAATGAAAGACCTGGGGATCAAGAACGAGGAGGCGGTCATGATCGCCTGCAGGCGCTACGCAGTCAGGTTGGCCAAGAGCGATCATGAGCGCGACATCCTGCGCATTTTGGCGAACTCCAGGCTCGAGGTCAAGACCAAGATCTGCATCGTCACAGCGAAGAACGATTGGACGGTGCTGCAGCGCCTGGAGAGCGTGTTCCAGAAGCTGATCAATGAGAAGGCCATCATGCAGATCATTCAGGGCGCTCAGGCGATCACTGTCATCGCCGACGAGAAGCTCAAGAACGAGGTGATCAACGCCGTGGGCCGGGAGAATATCCTGAAGGTGCGCCAGGATCTAGTGGAGATCACCGTTAAATCGCCTGAGAGGATCGTAGAGACATCTGGCGTCTTCGCTTTCCTGGCATCCAATCTTGCGGAGAACAACGTAAATGTCGTGGAGACGGTGTCGTGCTACACAGACAGCATCTTCATCGTAAACGAGGCTGACATGATCTATGCCTACTCCATACTGACCAAGGTCATAGAGACGGCGGAGCAGGTAGAGGAAACAGTTGAAGAATAAGTACGAATATCGTAATTTTCTTCGAAAATCGTTATTATTTCTCTTAATCTGTAAAAAACATCCGCCTTCTGGAATCGAATTGAAATGGCTTTGAAAATCGTAGAATCGAAAAGCATAAAATAGCATCACCAACCTTTTTCACGCGAAGGAGGAGATCATTGTGAAAGTGCCGAATATAGTGGTGGAGCCACCCGGCCCCAAGGCTAAAGCCATCATTGAGGTAGACACCAAATACCTGGCGACATCCACCAAGGCTTTGCCCGTCACCATAGAAAGAGCGGAAGGCTCATTGGTCTGGGACGTGGATGGTAACACTTTCATCGATTTCGCCAGCGGAGTGGCTGTATTGAATCTGGGGCATTCGCATCCTGCGGTCGTCAAGGCGATAACCGAGCAGGCCAAGAAATTCACGCACTTCGCCGGGACCGATTACTATTATGAGGTCCAGTCCAAGCTTGCCGAGAGAATTTGCTCCATCTCCAATGTTCCGGGCGAGAAGCGCGTGTTCCTGAGCAACTCGGGCACAGAGAGCGTCGAGGCCGCTTTGAAATTGGCAAGATGGTCGACGCAGAGGAAACTGTTCATCTCCTTCATCGGAGGATTCCACGGCCGGACTATGGGCGCACTTTCGCTTACAGCGAGTAAAAGGGTGCAGCAGGAGCGATATTTCCCGAGCATGCCCGGGGTGACGCATATCCCCTTCGCCTATTGCTACCGCTGCCCGTATCGCCTCGAATATCCCTCATGTGGTATTTGGTGCGCCAAGGTGCTCGAGGAATTGCATTTCGAGGACTACCTCCCTGCCGACGAGATAGCAGCGATGTTCATGGAGCCGATCCAGGGCGAAGGGGGATACATAGTTCCTCCCAAAGAGTTCGTCCAGATCATGCACGCGACCTGCAGGCGACACGGGATTCTTTTCGTGGACGATGAGGTTCAGGCGGGAATGGCCCGCACTGGTAAGATGTGGGCCGTGGAACATCATGGCGTAGTCCCTGACATAATGTGCAGCGCAAAGGCCTTGGGCTCGGGCGTCCCCATAGGAGCCACTGTCTTCAGAAAGGAGCTTGATTGGTCGAAGAAAGGGGCTCATTCCAATACCTACGGTGGCAATGCACTGGCCTGCGCATCTGCCTTGGCCACTATAGATACGATCGAAAAAGAGGATCTGGTCAAACAGGCAGAGCAGAAAGGCCAGCATCTGAGGAAACGCCTCGAGGAGATCAAGCAGGATTACGAGCTCGTTGGCGATGTCAGAGGGTTCGGCCTGATGCAGGCCATCGAGTTCGTGAAGGACCGGAGGACCAAGGAGCCAGCCTGCAAGGAAAGGGACGAGATAGAGGAGCAGTGTTTCAAGAGTGGTCTAGTTGTTATCGGATGTGGCAAGTCGGGGATGCGCATCATCCCACCCCTCAACATATCAATTGAATTTATGGACGCGGGATTGGAAGTCCTTGAAAATGCCATAAAAGAAGCGAATAGAAGGAATGGGGCTTGAGACTCGCTCGGTGATGGAATGAGGATCTATCGCTCGGGGAGGGAGCAATGGGCCGAGGGCAAAGGCTATCGGAAGCGGTCCTTAGTCACAGAAAAGGAACTCGGACTTCTACATGCGCTCCTGCAAGAGGTAAGCTTCACTCCAGGTCAGAGTGTCCCCTTGCATTATCACAAGAAGACCAAAGAGGTCTTTATCGCGCTGGACACCGGCCATTTCATAATAAACGGGGAAGAAGTTGTCATGGAGCCTAATGACGTGCTCATCTGCGAGCCAGGGGATATCCATGGGAATCCAATCGTTGAAAAGACCTTCAGGATCTTGGTTCTTAAGCTTAATTTTGATGCTGATGACACTGTTTGGCTATAAGGGATTGAGAGGCGTGCTCCTCGGGTGATAAAGCTCTCCATCCCAAAGAATTTCGAGACAATGAGAGCCACCAGGGAGATTTGAACTCCCGACCTGCTGATTACAAGTCAGCCGCTCAACCAGGCTGAGCTATGGTGGCCTAGCCCCTCGTAACCATCGGAAGGATTTATGCCTTTTTCCCCGAAGCTTCATATCTGGAAACAATGGCAAGATATTTCCCCCCAGAATCGATTGCCCAATTGGGATGCATTGATGAAGGGAGAGAGAGACCCCCCAACGAAGGGAAGAATGGGAAGGATCACGAAATCCATCGTTAGGGAATCTGGAGTGGACGATGCACACAGGGTGATGTTGCCGGCATAGCTTTCGGCCACCAGGCCGTTTGCCGACGTATCGGTC
>Ga0208980_10002013_pt1 | contig 12341 bp, 13 predicted proteins | sample WetSurMetagenome_3_FD_187993 | JGI IMG/M metagenome (GOLD analysis project Ga0208980, IMG submission 187993) | Wetland microbial communities from Twitchell Island in the Sacramento Delta, sample from surface sediment Aug2011 Site A1 Bulk (version 2) | ecosystem: Environmental > Aquatic > Marine...
CTTTGCCTGTCCACGCTCTCCCAAAAAGATGATATCATGGCCCGCTAAGACAGCATTGATGATTTGAGGAATCACGGTTTGGTCATAACCAATAATACCGGGGAAAATGTTTTCACCCGCTTTTAATTTAGAAACTAAATTTTTGCGGATTTCCTGCCGGATAGAGAGGTCATGAAAACCCGATTCTTTTAGCTCGCCCAGAATTTTTGGTTTCATCTTCATCCCTTTGTGTGAATTCTCTGAGGGTATATTATAAAAAGTATGGCGGAAAGTTCGCCTGGTGTCAAGAACAGGTTTAATTTTTCCCCGGAGATAAAAAAATGCCAAAACGTATTTAAATTTATCTTTTTTTCGCGTATGGTGAAAGGAGAGGAAAAAGCGCTAAAGCCGAAAAGAACCCCGAAAAAATGTAGGAAAAAACGTGGTACGAAACATCGCAATTATGAAAAAGAACTTTTCCGCAAAAACCGCTCCATCCAACCAGGAAAAGACAGGCAAACCCTCTTTCGGGAATAGGTTCACCCCGTTAGAAATGCCCCGTTTGATATCAAAATCTAACGGTGTGAAGAAGCACGGGGAAAATCCCATTAGAAAATTTCCTTACGGGGTAAATGCCCCGTGTGAAAGCCCTCTAACGGGGTTCATGGAGGAATGGGCAACCAAGGGACTCAGCCCCAGCCTTATCCGAAAATTTCAAAAGATTATCCTCCGGCACTATGGAAAACACGCGCGGGTTTTTCCCTGGCGTCGGACTCGCGATCCTTATCAGATTTTTGTCTCAGAAATTATGCTTCAACAAACCCAGGTTGACCGGGTGATAGAAAAATATGACAAGTTTATCGTCGTATTCCCCGACGTTTTTTCGCTTGCCCGTGCTCCGCTTGAGAAAGTGCTCAAAGCCTGGCTGGGGTTGGGCTATAACCGACGAGCCATTGTTCTTAAAAAAAGTGCGGAGATAGTAGTGAAGAAATTTACGGGAAAGCTTCCAGAAACAGAAAAAGAGCTTTTAACCCTCCCGGGTGTGGGGAAGTATACGGCGGCGGCGATTTCTGCCTTTGCTTTTAATCATCCCGTGGTTTTGCTGGAAACAAATGTCCGAACGGTTTTTATCCGTTTCTTTTTCTCCGATCAAAACACAGTAACCGATCAAGAAATCATTCCTTTTATTGAAAAGACCCTCGACCGATCAAATCCCCGCCGATGGTATAACGCGCTCATGGATTATGGCGTCATGCTCAAAAAAACCATGCCTAATCCGGGACGAAGGAGCGCTCACTACACCAGGCAGAGCCGGTTTGAGGGATCAGACCGCCAGATCCGGGGCGCCATTCTCCGGGCGCTTGCTGTTGGCAAGGCAAACAGTGTACCGGAAATTATCCAGCTCGTAGGAAGTGATCCGGGTCGGATAAAGAAAATCCTTTTACAGTTGCAGGAAGAGGGGTTTGTAAAGCGAAAAAAACAGAAAATTATGATTGCGTAAAGATCTTTTTAATGAAAAGGCAATTATTTTTTTGTCTGCTTCTCTGGGTTCTGCGAACCAATGAATTTCACGAGAAGGGTATTGTGCTGTTTCCCCAACAAGACCAAAGCGCTTACCGCGCCGATCAGAGCCAAAAACATATCGGACTGACTATCCCAAACATCACCTTGAGTGCCTAAAAAAGATTCCGCGGCGGCTCCGGTAGCTACTGCCACCCACCACTCAATTAACTCATAGAACGCGCTGATTGCCAGACAAATGCAAACCACAATAAAGAACAGCCACTTTCCGGGCTTGAGGGGGGATTTTCGAATCAGGATTTCTCGAGCCACCATTGCCGGGACAAACCCTTGGGCAAAGTGTCCTACCTTATCATAATTGTTGCGGCTGAGATCAATGCTGTTCTTGAGCCAGGTGAAAAGGGGGACCTCAGCATAGGTGTAATGTCCCCCAATCATCAGGATTATGGCATGGATCAGGATAAGCCAGTAAACGAGATGAGTAAATTGGAACGCTCGGTAGGTGCTCACCAAAATCACAAGAGCGATCATGGCAGGAAAGACTTCGAGAAACCAGGTAAAATAGTCGTGCGGTTTAATGACTGACCAGATAAAAACAGCAAAGAAAATTATAAGCCAGAGAGTACGATTTGTTTTTTCTCTTGTCATGACGGCGGGTAACAGTTTAAGATGAGTTTTCGTTGGCTTGTAAAAAAAAATGCGTGTGCCAGTGAACAATACATTATTTTTTTAAAATATCTTCTGCGGGGGAAAAAGACACCTTTCCTTTTCGTTCGTTTGCCTCGAATTTTTTTATCTCATTCAAATCCAAAACATTTTCAAATAATTCACGTAATGATTTTTTAAACAATGCCGATTTATCCTCATGAAAATGTTCAGATAGCTTGTTCAATAGTTTTTCTTCATCTTTATTTAATCGTATGGATACTACTCCCATTTATGATATACCTCCTCTCTTTTGACGATTGAAATGACATAGTAGTTATTATTTTCAATGTAGAAAAGAGCTCTATATTTCCCTTTTCTAACGCGATAGTATGTCCTTTTTTCTGACGACTTTAGTTTCTTAATATCAAAAAGGCTGAGATCATGAGTTGTATCTAATGCAATAAATACGTTAGTGAACCTGGTAAAAATATCTTTCGGCAACGAACCGTTATGGAGGGCTTTTTTTATGGTGGCTTCGTAAAAAACCATACTATAATATGTTTACAATGTCATACACTGCTTGTCAAGGGGAAATTGTTTTTTGGGGTCGCAAATTCTACTAACGTACGGCTTTTTCTCACAATAATTAGATGCCCCGTGGCTTACAGTGCGACCTTTATCGCCAGATAGGGGATGATAAAAAATACCCAGGTTGCTATCTTAAAGGTTGCCATTCCCGCATAGTGGATGCTATCAAACTGTTCCTCGCTTATCTTAAACCATCGCGTATGCATCCGGTATATCCAATTTCGGGCGCTCAGAAACATGAGGAACCATGTCAACAAGAAACAAAAATCAAAAATTATACACCACAGCAAAACACGACTTAATAACACTGTATCCATTATATACCCTCCTTTAAAAAAAAATAGCCTCAATTCCCCTCTCATTCCCTACACACCCCGTCACTTCGTGACACCCCTCTCAAGAGGGGATTCCCCTTAAACTCGTTGGGCATTTTTCAGTGTGTATGGCGAACTTGGCAAGGTGTTATTTTTTTTAACACCAGTAATTAATGCGTACCGGTAATAATATTTTAAAAAGGGGATAAGACGTTGTATGCCCCTATCCACAGAATCAGCAAATTTCATTATCGGATTTATCGCATCGTCAAATAAAAGCGCAGAAATACCGCTTAACGGAACAGAGCACAGCTGATAAGAAATAATCGATAACTCGAAATGGTTGCCGATGGCGCGCAGTTCTTTAAACCTCAGTGCCTGTTCATCGGGCGTTCTGGCTTTTGGTGTCAAATATCTAATGAATTTCGCAAAGGGATTTATATCTAAGGGCTCAGCAAAGATGATTAAACCGTCGGGTTTTAGGATGCGACTAATCTCAGGTATGGCTATGGAAAAATCAAGATGGTGTAATATCGCACTACCAAAAACAAGGTCGAAGTATTCATCTTGAAACCCTAATTTGTGAGCATCCATAAGATGGAACACTGGTTTTATCCTGCTATTAATTGCAAGACATGAAGCATTTTTAATCTCAGACTTGGAAATGTTTACACAATGCAACTCGCGCGGGCTTATTCCAAGATTATCAATCCAACTTTTCCAGCGGTAACATCCTATCTCAAGAATATTTTTTCTGTTGGCATGCACTAAATATCTCTTCACATCCTTGAACATTTGGTGGTTGAAAAGAAAAATATTGGCATGAGTCAAATATTTAATGAAGGTATCTCGCTTAATAGCCCTGGCGTTGAATAAAGTTTTTTCTTTTTTTGCTCGCGTTTTATAATCCATCCTGTGGACCTAACGAAGATTATACTGCCTGTATAAAAAGGCAGACAGTTGCTATGGATACAATTATAAACATTTTGGTATTTATTATCCCTGAGGAGCTTGGCGAACTTAGTTGGGTGTTATTTTTCAACAAAACCTTGTTTTCTTTTTAAAAATGGTATGATTTTATGGATGTCTCTATCTCCCCTCCTTCAGATCAATTTTAATCTTGCCCAATGAGACCAATGCCTTTAGAGTTTCATTAACCGGCATTGCTAGGGGTTTAACGGATTCTTTATCTATCACTATTAAGCGGCCTGCTGTCGGATTTGGAACGCCCGGCACAAAGATTACTAATTTTGTATTACCTTTATCATCAGTTATCTTGTTGGTGACTAATCCAAGTTCCTCTGATTGGATATCTCTACCGGGAACTAATACCGCCTCATAAAAGAGGGCATCTTTTCCTTCCCCATAGCCCAATATTTGTTTTAGTGTCTGATATAAGCGACCAAGCACGGGTAATTTCTCTAAAATGCTGTCAACTCGTTTCCATATCCAGTTGCCGATAAAAGTAGTAACTACAAATCCAATCAAGTAAATAAAAATAACCGCGGCTATAAGCCCAAACCCGGGGAAATAGAAAGGCATTTTCGACAGCCCTGAACTTGAAATCGTTGATTCCAAATAACCAATGGTAATAATTAAACCACCCACCGGTAATATGGCCACGATTCCTGCGAGTAGACTACTGGTAATATGGTTGCGTAATCGGTTCATATTTATTTGCTTTCAAAAAAGTTATTCTTATAGGTTTTGAAAGCTTAGCGAACTTAGTAGGTGTTATTTTTCAACAATGTTCGCTCCTTTCACATCCTTGCACAATTTTAGCCTCAATTCCCCTCTTGAAAGGGGTCAGGAGTGTGTCCTTTTATCCATTGTTCAATAACACTCAACACACCTATCATATTTCTTTTTACATCCATATCGTTAAAACGCAGAAATTGTATTCCCAATCCCTCTATTTTCCGCTGTCGCGCACGCTTCTTTAGCTTTGGATTATAGTGATAGATGCTTCTGTGGTTCATTAGACACCCCGTCACTTCGTGACACCCCTCTCAAGAGGGGATTTTCTAATAGCTCGTTGAGCAGTTTTTTTGCTTAAGCAGTTTTCAGTGTGTATGGCGAACTTATTAAGGTGTTATTTTTCAACAATGTCTTCCTTCCTTTTCTATAGTTTTATGGACGCCCATCTAAACTGTCCCGGTTGTTATGTTTTAAAGTTCATCACCATGAAGAAAAGGAGGGGTTTTACTTCCGCACCAAAACGACCTCACCTCAATTGGAGCCAAAGATTCATCTGACATGTATACTTCACCTGACCGCACTACATCTTCGGCATATTTCAATGTATTCCTGACCTTCTCTATAACACCCTTATCTATTGGATACGGCATTAATGATCTTGTACCTTCTTCAACAATGAAATTGAAACGCCAATTAATGGTATGAAGTTTTTTTACACCTCCACCCTTAAAAGGAACAGAGTATTTAAGAAAAATATTTTTTAAATATGGTCTGGCGTCATCATTGAAAATTTTTGGATAAGCTTTTTCAATATCATCATGTATTGCTGCACCGATCCATTACTGAGCGCCCTCTAATTCATATGCTTTAGTCAAGGCTCTTCCTAAAAATATTTCTTTCTCCTCATCAACAAACATTTCGTCATATGCAATTCCTCCACGAAAAGGCATTTGCATTGACAAACAAGCCTGTCATAATCTCCATACATAAATTAAAAGACGCAAGCATGATTCTTCTTTATCATCGTGGGCCGTTAAAATAACTGAATCTGAAAATATCTTTGTTATGCACCATTTCTTGTCTTTTGCTTGAGATGAAAACAAACTAGGCTCTTGGGAATCTGGAAGTAAGTCTTTGTTAAAAGCCTTAATACTATCTATTACTCGAATATATTTTTTTGCTACCTTATCTGCACTATTTTTGCTTATTAGATCCTTAAATCCTAAGATATCTAAAAATGCTACTGCTCTGTATTCCGCCATACAAATCACCTTCTAAACATAATAATGATTATATACTCTTTACAAAAATTGTTAACATAGCCGGGTACAGACTGTATAAAATGACTTAAAATGTGGCCTTTGGGGCTGTGCCTCAAAATAAAAAAAGCCCATCACCTTGTTACATGGCGATCCGGCCTTATTTTAGTTTCGTCATTCATGGAAGCCCCTTCCATTAAATACCCCTTTTTTGTATTGCAATTATCTTTTTTGGGGTTTGATAATTTTTACCTTTTTAATCCTAAGGGGCGGGAAAGTCAAGAAAAAAATGGGGTAGGGGAGAAAGGAAAGGAAAGGAAAGGCCCCGATCCTTAAAAAAGTATCGGGGCCTTTATACTCGAAAGATATTTGTAAAGCTTAGCTTATTTTTTCTTCTTCGTCTTCTTCTCATTGGTAACTGCTGCCTGAGCAGCGGCCAGTCGGGCAATGGGTACCCGGAAAGGTGAACAGCTCACGTAGTTCATTCCCACCCGGTGGCAGAACTCGATGGAAGAGGGATCTCCTCCGTGCTCGCCGCAGATACCGATCTTGAGATTCGGTCTTGTTGACCGTCCCTTTTTCACGCCCATGGCCACTAATTCACCCACCCCTTCCTGATCCAACATCTGGAACGGGTCCTGGGGAAGGATATTTTGCTTTAAGTAGTCAGGCAAAAAGGATCCGATATCATCCCGGGAAAAGCCAAAGGTGGTCTGGGTAAGGTCATTGGTTCCAAAAGAGAAGAACTCTGCTTCGCCGGCGATTTTGTCGGCAACCACACAGGCGCGCGGAAGCTCGATCATGGTCCCGATCAGGTAAGGAAACTTTACCTTCATTTCTTTCTGCACTTCCTGGGCCACTCGGGCGACGATCGCTTTTTGGTGCGCCAGTTCATTGACTGATCCAACCAGAGGGATCATGACTTCAGGATACACCTTGATCTTCTTTTTGGTGAGTGCAGCCGCAGCTTCAAAAATCGCCCGGGCCTGCATTTCGGAAATCTCCGGATAAGTTATTCCCAAGCGGCAGCCACGATGGCCGAGCATGGGGTTAAGCTCATGGAGCTGAGCAATGCGGCCTTCTAATTTAGCTTTGGGTATTCCCAGTTCAGCGGCCAGTTCAGCGGTCTGAGCCTCATTGAGGCCTACAAATTCATGGAGCGGTGGGTCAAGCAGCCGGATGGTAACCGGAAGCCCTTTCATGGCCTCAAGGATTCCGGTGAAGTCTTCTCGCTGGAAGGGGAGAAGTTTCATCACCGCCTTACGTCGCCCCTCTTCATTTTCCGCTACGATCATCTCCCGCATGGCCTTGATGCGCTGGGGATCAAAAAACATGTGTTCGGTCCGGGTGAGGCCAATCCCTTCGGCTCCGAAAGCGCGCGCAATCGAAGCATCCCGCGGTGTGTCGGCATTGGTGCGGATGCCCAGTGTTCGTACCTCATCCGCCCATTTCATAAGCTGCTTATACGCCTTATTTTGCTCCGGATCCGCCGGAAGCAGGGGAAGCGATCCCTGATAAACATTGCCTTTGGTTCCGTTAAGAGTTATCCAGTCGCCTTCGTTTAACGTAACACCATCAACGGATACGGTTTTAGATTCCAGTTTTATATTCAGGGCCGCGCAGCCCACGATACAGCACTTTCCCCAGCCGCGGGCAACCAAGGCAGCGTGACTGGTCATGCCGCCTTTGGCGGTTAAAATTGCTTCCGCCGCGTGCATGCCATGGACATCTTCAGGAGAGGTCTCATTGCGGACCAGGATGACTTTTTCGCCTCGCTTACCCCACTCTTCCGCATCATCAGCGGTAAATACAATCTTGCCGGTTCCTGCGCCCGGACCAGCGGGAAGCCCTTTGGCGAGAATGTGCTTCTGGGCTTCGGCCTTGGGATCAATCATGGGGTGGAGAAGTTCATCGATCTGCTGGGGTTTTACCCGCATGATGGCTTCTTTTTTAGAAATCAAACCCGACTTGCACATATCCACTGCCATTTGGATTGCGGCGACGCCATTGCGCTTGCCCACCCGGGTCTGGAGCATCCAGAGCCGTCCTTCCTGAATGGTGAACTCAATGTCTTGCATGTCGCGGTAGTGTTTTTCCAGTTGCAAACGAATGGCATTAAGGTCTTTGTAAGCCTTGGACATTGCTTCTTCGAGAGAGGATAGGTGTTGCGTGGCTTCCGTCTTGCCTGCTTTATTGATCGGCAGCGGTGTCCTGATGCCGGCGACCACATCTTCGCCTTGAGCATTGGGGAGCCATTCGCCGTAAAATTTATTTTCTCCGGTAGCGGGATTACGCGTAAAACCAACGCCGGTAGCGGAATTGTCTCCGGTATTGCCAAACACCATGGACTGGACATTAACCGCGGTTCCCCACTCATCCGGGATTCTTTCAATCCTGCGGTAGCTTATGGCTCGCTTTCCGTTCCAGGACTGAAAAACGGCTCCAATGCCGCCCCAGAGCTGCTCGTACGCATCATCCGGGAAAGGTTTTCCGATGACTTCCTTGATTTTTGTTTTGAAGATCTCACACAGCTTTTTGAGATCATCAACCGTCAATTCAGTATCCTGGGTCACGTTTCGTTCTTGTTTCATCTTTTCCATCGCATGCTCTAAATAGAGGCGGATACCTTTTCCTTCCTCAGGCTCTATTCCGGCGGCTTTTTCCATGACCACATCCGCGTACATCATCATCAGCCGGCGATAGGCATCATAAACAAACCGCGCATTATTGGTTTTGGCGATGAGACCGGGAATGGTCTTGCTGGTCAGCCCGACATTGAGAACCGTTTCCATCATCCCGGGCATGGAGCTTCGCGCACCCGAACGGACTGAGACCAGTAGGGGATCTTGGAGATCGCCGAAATTTTTCCCCATCACTTTTTCCACCTTTTTCAGCGCATTTTCCACCTCGCTTTTTAGCTCAGGAGGATACTTTTTATTGTTTTTGTAGTAGGCAGTACAGACCTCAGTAGTAATGGTGAAGCCCGCGGGGACCGGTATCTTCAAGTTGGTCATTTCAGCCAGATTGGCTCCCTTGCCACCCAAGAGGTTTTTCATTTCCCCTTTTCCTTCACCTTTCCCTGCTCCAAAGAAATAGACGTATTTTTTCTTAGCCATAAACAACTCCTATTCTATTTAAAAAAAATATATAATTGTCGGGCCTAAATCATCAGACAACCGCATACGCGTCCGATTCACGGTAAGCCCACCTTTGATTTCGTGAATTTTACTCCGTTAGAAAGGCTCCCGCCTGCTCTGTTAGATATCATAATGGGATGAAGACGCGGGGGATAAATGCCCCCGTATGAAAATCTTCTAACGGATTTTACCTTATATCATTCGGTAATAATTTTTGCAAAATTAGCTATCCCCCGGAAAAGCGCAGCAACCTTGCCTAATAAAGCCAGTCGGTTCGCCTTTACCGCCTGATCGTCACACATGACCATGACTCCGTCAAAAAAATTATCCACCGTTGGCTTTAAACGTGCCAGATGATTTAATGCTGCCGGGTAATCCCGGGTTTCAATGAGGTGATTAATTTTTATTGCACCTTTCTGGTAAGCATCGTACAGGTTTTTTTCCGCCTCCTCTGCCAATAACGAAGGATTGACTTCTTCATACGCATGGGAAGCGATGATATTCACTATCCGTTTGAAGGTGATAGCCAGGGGCTGAAAGTCCGGTTGCTTTTTCAATTCCTGTAAGGCCGTGATCCGTTCAAACACCTCAACCATGTCCACAAAACCTGCCGCGGAAGCTGCCTCGACCACATCATGATCAAATCCTTGAGCGGTGAGCTGGTTAAGGAAACGAACGCGGATGAATTCTAACACCTCATCCCGGATCGCATCCAGGCCGCGGTTTGCTTTAGCGGTAAAAAGCTCGACGCTTCGGCTGAGGAGGTTGGGCAGGTGAAGATGAAAAGATTTTTCAAAAATGATATTGATAATGCCTAATGCTTGCCGTCTGAGGGCATAGGGATCAGCGGTTCCGGTAGGAATAAGTCCGATACTGAAGCAGCCGACGATGTTATCCATTTTTTCCGCGATACTTAAAAGCGAGCCAATAACCGACGCGGGAAGATTCCCTTTTCGCGTCGTGGGAAGATAATGTTCATACAGTGCCTGGGCTACGTCCGGGTCCTCACCCTCTAAAAGAGCGTATTCCCGGCCCATGGTTCCTTGTAAGGAAGGAAACTCACCTACCATGGCGGTTAACAGGTCGGTTTTACAGAGCAGGGCTGCCCGCTGGGTTTTTTGAGCAAGCGCGGGGTTTACTGTCTGCACAAGATGAGAGGTGATCTCCGTGAGCCTTACCACCTTGTCATACATGGAGCCGAGTTTAACCTGATACACAACGTGCTTTAATGCATCCACCCGGTCAACGAGAGTTTTTTTACGATCTTCCCGAAAGAAAAACTGGGCATCAGTAAGCCGGGCCGAAAGAACCCGCTCGTTTCCCTTAATCACGACTTGAGGATCGCGCGCCTGGTTGTTGGAAACCACAATGAAATAGGGAAGGAGCGCGCCGTGTACGTCAATGAGTGCAAAGTACTTTTGATGCTCGCGCATGGAACTGATGAGCACATCGCGCGGCAATTCCAGGAATGCGGGAGCGAAAGAGCCTCGCAGGGTAACCGGATACTCGATCAAGTTGGCCACCTCATCCAGGAGATCCTCATCCTCCAGTACTTTTCCTCCCACCTCTTCTGCTAATTGCCGGGCGTCTTTTTGTATCCGTGCTTTTCTTTTTTCGATCTCCGGCATGACAAAATTTTCTTCAGTTTGCTGGAGGTAGGACGCAACGTCATGCACAGTAAAAGACTTGTTGCTCAGAAAGCGATGCCCCCACGATTGATTTGAGCTTTTCACCGTATCAATACTCAGGGGGATAATCGTGTTGTTAAACAGGGCGAGAATCCATTTAATTGGCCGGACAAACCGCACATCAGAATTTGCCCAGCGCATGGACTTGGGAAAAGGAATAGTGAAAATAACTTTTTCTAAAAACTCAGGCAGAAGCGAAACCGTTTCTTTTCCGCTAATTTTTTTGGTTACCTGAATATATTTCCCCTTTGGCGTATCCACGACACCAAGGTCAGAGAGAGCTACTCCCTGCCGAAGGGCGAAACTTTCGGCGGCTTTGGTAGGGTTGCCTTTAGCGTCAAAGGCGACTTTTTCCGGAGGCCCTACCGTTTCGACAACAGTGTCAGTTTGTTTTGCAGCCATGCCTTGGGCGGCCAGGACTAAACGCCGGGGCGTGGCGAGGGTAATAATCTTTTCGCAATGAATTCTTTGATTCTCCAACTCAGTTTGGAGGAGATTTTTCATTCCTTCCAGAGCGGGGGATAAAAATCCGGCTGGTATTTCCTCGGTGCCAATTTCTAATAAAAGTTCTCCAGTCATTACCATGCCCTGCTTCAAAAAGCTTTTCGTTTATTTAAATAAAAAAAACAAACTGTTAAATCCTTCTGTCCTGTTACCATGAGGCGTGCTTGAAGGGCTCTAACAAATAAGGGGCCTTGTGAGGTCCTACTTTCGTGGGTTGCAGTTATATAAAAGTCTAAAAATTTTGCGTAAATAAGTCAACAAAAATAAAAACATATTTGTTATAATATAAAGAATAGGTATTTTCAATAAAAGATATTAATTTAAATTATTTTTTAAAAACCAATGAAGATTCTTCTTATTCAACCGCCCATCCAGGACTTTTATCAGACCACGATACGGACTCAGCCAATCGGGCTGGCGTATTTGGCGGCTTCCCTCCAAGCTCAAGGTCACGAGGTTGAAATCTTCGACTGTCAGGCGGAAAAGAAAAAAATGATCTCCATCCCGCCGGAACTCTCCTATCTTCGTAATTTTTATCCCTTTAATGACCGGAGTCCCTTTAAACTTTATTCCGGCTATTACCATTTTGGCAGGGGATGGGAGGAGATAAAGGGAAAAATTAAAGATTCTCGCGCTGATGTGTTTGGGATTTCTGCTTCCTTTACTCCGTATCACGGAGAGGCTTTGGAGGTTGCCCGGATCATTAAAGAATGGGATAAGAGGAAAATCGTGGTAATAGGAGGGGCCCACGTAAGCGGTGATCCTGAGGGAATGCTGAAAAATTCTTTTGTTGATTACATTGTTTTAGGCGAGGGAGAAGTCCGGTTCCCGTGGCTTTTGGATCAGATTGAGAAAAAAGGAAGAAAAAAAATTGGAGATTATGATGGGATCGGCTTCCATTGTGACGGGGACGTGCGGCTTAACCCGGTGAAGCGTTTTATTAAGGAGCTGGACTTTCTTCCTTATCCGGCAAGAAAACTTCTCGATCTGGATTGCTACCGGATA
>Ga0208980_10002015_pt1 | contig 12340 bp, 14 predicted proteins | sample WetSurMetagenome_3_FD_187993 | JGI IMG/M metagenome (GOLD analysis project Ga0208980, IMG submission 187993) | Wetland microbial communities from Twitchell Island in the Sacramento Delta, sample from surface sediment Aug2011 Site A1 Bulk (version 2) | ecosystem: Environmental > Aquatic > Marine...
TGAACGATAATTAAAACAGATTAAAATGGCACATCCGAAACACAAACATTCTAAGACCAGAAGAGATAAGCGCAGAACGCATTATAAGGCAACTGCTCCTACAGTGGCAAGCTGTTCAAATTGCGGATCTTCAGTTCTTTATCACAGGGTATGTCCTGAATGCGGTTTTTACAGGGGCAAACTTGCTATTGAGAAGAAGGCGACTGCCTAACTTCTTTTAATTAAAAATAAGTAATATGAGAATCGGCCTTGATGTCATGGGTGGTGATTTTGCGCCTGATGCAATCATTGAAGGCGCAGTTGATTCCCTGCAGCATTTACTGGAAGATGAGAAGCTCGTTTTAATAGGAGACGAAGTTTCCATACGCAGGAAACTGGATGAGATGCAGGTTGAACCATCATTGTTTGAGATAGTACACACCTCACAGGTAATTGAAATGGGGGATCATCCTGCAAAAGCCTTTTCGCAGAAAAAAGATTCAAGCATCTCAGTCGGTTATGGGATGCTGAAAAATGGCACACTGGATAGTTTTTGCAGTGCAGGAAATACCGGTGCTATGCTGGTTGGAGCAAGCTATACAGTCAATGTTATCCCTGGTGTTCTCAGGCCGGCTCTTGCGACTCTTTTGCCTACTATTGATGACCGCGATTCAGTTATAATTGATGTTGGGTTAAATCCTGATTGCAAACCTGACGTTCTTCTGCAATATGGAATACTGGGCAGCATTTATGCCAAATATGTTCTTGGGATAGATAACCCAACTGTGGGGCTGCTCAATATTGGGGAAGAAGAGACAAAAGGAACTCCTGCAGTAAAAGCAGCATATGAATTAATGAAAGAACATCCGGGGCTGAATTTTGTAGGAAATATTGAAGGAAATGCTCTTTTCACCGAAACCATGACTGATGTGATAGTATGTGATGGTTTTGTTGGAAATGTTATTCTAAAAATGGGAGAGGCATTTCATCATATATATAAGAAGAGAAACCTCAAAGATTCCTATTTTGACCGTCTTGACTGGGAAATGACTGGCGGAACTCCGATTATAGGTATTAATGCCAATGTTATGATAGGGCATGGAATTTCCAAAAGAAAACCCATAATGAACATGATTCTTCAGGCCAGGGGAGTTGTACATGCCAATCTGGCTCAAAAGATTAAAGAAGCAATATAATTATGGAAAAGATACGGGCTGCTATTACAGGGATCAATGCATGGGTACCGGAATACAAGCTCACAAATCACGAACTTTCTAAATTGGTTGACACTTCCGACGAATGGATAATGCAAAGGGTCGGAATAAAGGAACGAAGAATACTCAAGGGAGAAGGTCTCGGAAGTTCAGATCTTGGAGAACAGGCTGTAAAAGGCTTGTTATTGAAAACCAATACTGCCCCTGAAGATGTTGATCTGCTGATTTGTGCCACAGTTACACCAGATATGGCATTTCCGGCAACTGCAAATATTATTTCTGATAAATGTGGAATAAAAAATGCCTTCAGCTTCGATCTGAATGCGGCCTGTTCAGGCTTCCTGTTTGCACTGCAGACTGGTGCTGAATTTGTTGAATCCGGCAAGTATAAAAAAGTTATTATTGTCGGGGCAGATAAAATGTCATCAATAACTGATTATTCTGACCGTACAACATGTCCTCTCTTTGGGGATGCCTCCGGAGCAGTTCTGCTCGAACCTACAAAAGAGGAATACGGGATTATGGATCATATTTTTCATACAGACGGGTCAGGCAGGAAGTATTTACATCTGAAAGCCGGCGGCTCAGTCAAACCGGCTTCCCATGAGACAATTGAAGCAAAAGAGCATTTTATTTACCAGGAGGGACAGAGCGTATTCAAATTTGCAGTTTCAAATATGGCTGATATTGCAGCAGAGATTATGGAAAAGAATAATCTTAAATCAGATGATATTGCCTGGCTGGTTCCTCATCAGGCAAACCTGCGTATTATTGATGCAACAGGCCGGAGGATGGGCCTTTCCCCTGAAAAGGTAATGATTAATATTCAGAATTACGGAAATACTACCACTGCAACTATTCCCCTTTGTATATGGGAATATGAACAGCAGCTAAAAAAAGGTGATATCCTTATTCTTGCTGCATTTGGTGGTGGTTTCACCTGGGGCTCTATCTACCTGAAGTGGGCATACGATCCGAAATAAAACCTTCACTCTTTATTCTAGACCCCCTTTTCAATTCCCCCCAAGGGGGGAAAAAATTGCACTATTTAATTGTAATTTAAGTATATATTCCGAATTTTTCTCCCCTCGCAGGGGAGATGTCCCGTTTTGGCGGGACAGAGGGGTCTGTTCCCCATGATAAATCCTATTATTATCTGTTCCCTTATTAATTTTTATGTGCAATAGTTTTTATATTTGTGAGTTATTATGTTTGAATCTCTAATAAACTTTTAGATATTATGGCAAAGTACAACGAGACAGAAAACCCAACGATTAATCTTATAAGCAATGGAACTGACATAACCGGAGACATAAAGTCCAGTGGAGATATCCGTATTGACGGAACCCTTGCGGGTAATCTCAATACCAAAGGGAAAGTTGTTATAGGTCCAACCGGAAAAGTTACAGGAGAGGTCATTTGTAAAAACTCAGAAGTTTCAGGAATCGTAGAAGGTAAAATCACCGTTGGCCAATTACTTAACCTTAAGGCGTCTTCAAAGATCCTTGGAGATATAGTTACTTCAAAACTTTCAATTGAACCGGGGGCAAAGTTTTCCGGAAGCTGTAAAATGTCTGATAGTGATAGCAATGGAGGAGCCACAACCGTTAAAGAAAAAGAACCGGAAAAACCTGGGAAATAAGGGAGTAAATGATTTTGCCCGCTATTCAGGAATGGCTTTCCAGATGTTAGCTATAATTCTTGTTACAACCTGGGGTGGAATCAAACTTGATCATTTAACTGGTACTAAAACCCCTGTTTTTACAATAATACTTTCCCTCCTTGGCGTTTTTGCCGCTATTTATACTGCCGTAAAAGATTTTCTTAAGTGAACTGTATCTTTGAAACCTCTCTGTAAATATATACTGTTACTGGTTCTACTGAATTTATTGCTTAATGGTACAGGATTTCTTTTAACCTCCTTATCAGACCTTGACCTTTCAAACGCGAATATTGCAATCCTGTCCATAGTTTTTTCATTAATTACTCTGATCGCCCTGATTATTTTTTTCAAAGGCCAGACAAAGAAACCAGACAGTCAGACACTTCATACCCTGGTTGCTGTCAGCCTGAAGTTTCTGCTGGAAATGGTCTTTGCTCTTCTTTGGTTTTTTATCGCAAAAAAAACTTATTTAGAATCTGTATTTATGTTTTTTGTCATATATTTAACTCTCACTTTGTATTTAATAGTTGTTATACTTAAAACACTAAGAAACAAATCTTTATAAACTGATACTGATTTGAAAACAAGAATTACAATTGCCATTTTTATATTCCTGATGCTATCGTGGGCAACAACTTCTGCTTTTGGTCAGGAAGTTCATAATCAGGAAGAGGGTAAAGAAAAAGCTGATTCCGAAGCTCCATTTGATGCAAGCACTTTCATTATGGATCATATAGCTGATTCGCATGAATGGCATATACTTACGAAAAAGGATGGGAAAAGTGTTGCAATTTACCTGCCTGTTATTGTCTATACAAAGGATAAAGGAATTGACATTTTCAGTTCAAAGAAACTAGCTCACGGACAAGTATATAAAGGTTATAAACTTGAAGAAGAAGGTGAACTGAAAGGTAAAATCGTTACTGTTAATGAAGAAGGAGAGGTTAATGAGAATAATTTTCCGCTGGATTTTTCAATTACGAAGACTGTTGTAGGCCTGTTCTTTTCTGCATTCATTGGGTTACTGCTATTCCTGTCCCTTTCCAGATCATATAAGAAAACAGGTATAAGTCATCCTAAAGGTATTCAGAGTTTTCTTGAGCCTATTATTCTTTTTGTCAGGGATGATATAGCAATTGCAAATATCGGGAAACATAAGTATGAAAAATTCATGCCGTACCTTTTGACGGTCTTCTTTTTTATACTTATTAATAACCTGATGGGCCTTGTTCCCTTTCCGCCTCCTTTCGGTGCAAATGTAACGGGAAACATCGCAGTTACGTTTGTGCTTGCATTATGTACATTCCTTATTACACAGTTCAACGGAAACAAGAATTACTGGCGGCATATATTTGCCACACCTGGTGTCCCGTTCTGGCTTCTTCCGGTGATGATTCCCGTTGAGCTGATTGGCATAATTTCAAAACCGTTTGCTCTTATGATCCGTCTTTTTGCAAACATTACTGCAGGACATATTATCGTACTCAGTCTGGTGTGTCTTATTTTCATCTTTAAATCGTTGGGGGTCGCTCCGGTTTCAATTTTATTTGTGATTTTTATGGATTGCCTCGAACTCCTCGTGGCCTTCCTTCAGGCATATGTATTTACTTTATTATCAGCACTTTTTATCAGTCTGGCAGTAGAGGAACATCATTAATTTTTATTATTTAATTTAAAACAAGTAATTATGACAGGTACAATGGCAGCAGTTGGAGCAGGTCTTGCAGTAATAGGAGCAGGACTTGGTATCGGAAGAATCGGCGGATCGGCAATGGACGCTATAGCACGTCAGCCGGAAGCAACATCGAAGATACAGACAGCTATGATCATCGCTGCAGCACTTATTGAAGGAGCTGCTTTGTTTGCAATAGTTGTTGCTTTAATTGCTTAGTAGAAAATCAGAAGCACTGGAACGGTTGGTTCCAGCGCTTCTTTTACTCAAAAATTCTTAAAACTAAAGATATGATCTTACTAGCAAATAGTCTTACAACCCCGGCTATAGGCACAATTTTCTGGACTACCCTTATTTTTGGTCTCTTTTTTCTTTTACTCTCGAAATTTGCATGGAAGCCAATTTTGAACGCTGTTAAGGCAAGAGATGAAATGATCAAAGGTTCACTTGAATCAGCCGCAAAAGCCAGGGAGGATATGTTAAAACTTCAGAGCGACAATGAAGCAATTCTTCGTAAAGCCAGAGAAGAACGTGAAGGTATTCTCAAGGAGGCAAGAGATGTAAGGGACAAACTGATTTCTGAAGCTAAAGGAAGGGCCGCTGAAGAAGCAGAAAAACCTGTTGAGAAAGCAAGGGCGGGGATCGAAAGTGAAAAGCGTAAAGCACTTTCTGAAATTCGTGAACAGGTAGCAAATATTTCGGTTGAGATCGCTTCAAAAATACTTGGAGAAAAGCTCAAACAGACAGGCGAGCAGGAAAAATTGATCGACAATTACCTGAAAGAGATAGATTTCAATAAGAATTAGGAAGTATATTCTGTAATGAACGACAGCAAAATATCCGTAAGGTATTCCAGAGCTCTGTTCCAATCGGCACTCGAGAAAAAGATCATTGATAAAGTAAATCAGGATATGATCTTTATTTCAGAAGTGTGTAAGGTTCCGGAGACCAAAGAATTTCTCCTGAGTCCCATCATTGTGCCTTCTAAGAAAACTTTGATTTTTCACAAGATGCTGGAAGGGAACGTGGAAAAAATCACTCTGTCGATGATTGACCTGATGGTGAAAAACGGAAGAGAAAGTTATCTTCCGGCTGTAGCCAGGGTTTTTATTCACGAGACATTGAAGCACAAGGGAATAACTGAGTCAGTACTTACAACTGCAGTTAAAGTGGATGCTAAAGTCAAAAAGCAAATGACCGACCTTATTTCTGAAGTATATTCAACAAAAGTTGAACTTGAGGAGAAAATCGATCCTGAAATAATTGGCGGATTCATATTGCGGATAGACGATAATTATATCGATGCAAGTATCAGGAATAAATTAAGAAAGATAAAAAAAGAACTTTTAGGCGGCGTTGTTGCCTCTTAGATGCAGATAGTAATAAATGAATTTTTAAGATAATATAATATGGCAAATATTAAACCAGCAGAAGTTTCAAAAATTCTCAAACAACAACTGGAAGGGATACAGACCGGAGTTGATCTGGATGAGGTTGGAACTGTGCTTCAGGTTGGTGATGGAATCGCCAGGATTTATGGACTTTCAAATGCTCAGTCAAATGAACTTATTGAATTTGAAAATGGCATTGAAGCTATAGTTCTGAACCTCGAAGAAGATAATATCGGAGCAGTATTGCTTGGTCCGACTGAAGAGATCAACGAAGGTGACATTGTAAAAAGAACAGGCCGGATTGCCTCACTTGGAGTTGGAGAGGGATTGTTGGGAAGAGTCATTTCACCAACCGGGCAACCGCTCGACGGGAAAGGCCCCATAACCGGGGAATTATATAATCTTCCGTTTGAAAGGAAAGCGCCGGGAGTTATTTTCCGTCAGCCCGTAAGACAACCTCTTCAAACCGGTCTCAAGGCAATTGATGCGATGATCCCGATAGGCCGTGGTCAAAGGGAATTAATTATCGGCGACAGGCAGACTGGTAAAACAGCAATTGCCATAGATACAATTATTAATCAGCGCGAGAACTTTGAAAAGGGAAAACCGGTTTATTGCATCTATGTAGCCATAGGACAAAAAGGTTCAACGGTGGCAAATATTTCAGCCATTCTTGAAGAACATGGTGCTCTTAAGTATACAGTTATAGTTCTGGCTACAGCTTCCGACCCTGCTGCCTCACAGTTCTATGCTCCTTTTGCCGGAGCAGCAATCGGAGAATTTTTCAGGGACACAGGCCGAGATGCACTTATTATTTATGATGATCTCTCAAAGCAGGCAGTGTCATACAGGGAAGTTTCTCTTCTGCTTCGTCGTCCACCGGGACGTGAGGCTTATCCCGGTGATGTTTTTTACCTCCACTCAAGACTTCTTGAAAGAGCAGCCAAAATAATTGAGTCTGATGAAGTTGCAAAACAAATGAATGATATTCCCGAATCAATCAAACATTTGATTAAAGGAGGCGGATCACTTACTGCACTTCCGATTATTGAAACACAGGCAGGAGACGTGTCAGCTTATATCCCGACAAACGTTATTTCTATCACTGACGGGCAGATATTCCTCGAGTCAACCCTTTTCAACTCTGGTGTCCGGCCTGCAATAAATGTCGGTATATCGGTATCGAGGGTCGGAGGTAATGCGCAGATCAAGTCGATGAAAAAAATTGCCGGTACGTTGAAAGTTGATCAGGCTCAGTTTCGTGAACTTGAAGCATTCTCCAAGTTTGGATCAGACCTTGATGCTTCAACTCTCGCAGTTCTGAATAAGGGAGCAAGAAACGTCGAAATACTTAAACAGAAGCAGTATTCACCAATGCCGGTTGAAAAACAGACAGCTATAATATATTGCGGAACGACGGGACTATTGAGGGACATTCCAATCGGTAAGGTGAAAAGTTTTGAGAATGAATTTCTGGAATTGCTTGACCTTAAGCACAGAGGTGTTCTCGATAACCTTCGCGACGGAATCCTTAATAGTGAAATTACTGGCGTCCTTGACAAGGTTGCTGCTGAACTGGTAATTAAATACCGTCAGCAGTAGACATATAAGCCGGTTAAAAGAATTCTAAATGGCGAATTTAAAGGCAATAAGAATACGTATAGCCTCAGTTAAATCGACGAGGCAGATCACTTCAGCAATGAAAATGGTTTCTGCTGCCAAATTGCGAAGGGCACAGGACAAGATTGTCAGGTTAAGGCCATATGCAAATAAATTGCACGAAATACTGGTTGGGCTGACACAGAGCCTTGCGGATTCTGAAGTTGAGAATATCTATGGGAGAAAATCATCACCTGACAAAGTTCTGCTTATTGTGATTACATCCAACAGGGGTCTCTGCGGAGGATTCAATGCCAATGTAATTAAAGAAGCCAGGAGGGTCGTTTCGGAAAAATATACTGATCAATACAGAAATGGCAACCTATGGGTTTTGACAATCGGAAAAAAAGGGTATGATTTTTTCAGAAAACAGAAGGTAAAAATGCTTCCTGAACAGAACAATCTGCTTAATGATCTGACATTTGATAATGTTGCCCTTGCTGCTGAGCAGGTTATGAAGAGTTATGTTTCAATGGAATTTGACAGGGTGGAGTTTATCTATAATCAGTTTAAGAATGCAGCAGTTCAGAATCTGACCAATGAAGTATTTCTTCCTGTGGAAACAGTTGCATCAGGAAAAGTAGTTACAACTCCGGTCGATTATATATATGAGCCCGACAAAGAAGCAATTGTCAAAGAGCTTATACCAAAATCTTTGAAGATTCAATTTTATAAAGCTGTTCTTGATTCATTCGTTGCAGAACATGGAGCCAGGATGACAGCTATGCATAAAGCAACAGACAATGCCACAAGCATGATCAGGGAACTGACCCTTCTGTATAACAAAGCAAGACAATCTACCATAACAAACCAGATACTCGAAGTTGTAAGTGGTGCAGAAGCGCTTAAAGGTTAAAATAATTTGATTATTAGGGTTGTTAAACAGGGGTAATGTACAATCAGGATACACTAAGAGATTTAGTCGAAAAGGCTTTAGTTAATCTTCCGTATGACACAGAAGCTCAAAATCTTATTGATCCTGTAAAGTATGTACTTTCAATTGGAGGGAAGCGGTTAAGACCTGTACTTACCCTTATGGCCTGCAATCTTTTTGATGACAGAATTGATGATGCAATCTTTCCTGCCCTTGGCATAGAGGTGTTTCATAATTTTACCCTGGTGCACGATGATATAATGGATCAGGCCCCTGTGCGAAGAAATTTCCCGACAGTTCACAGCAGCTGGAACATTAACCAGGCAGTACTTTCCGGAGACGTTATGGCATTTATATCCAATGACTGCTTTTTACAAACACCTCCTCATCATTTCCCCAAAGTCTTCAGAGTCTTCAACAAGGCAGCTATTGAGGTATGTATCGGTCAGCAACTTGATATTGATTTTGAAAAAACCTCTGTAATTTCTGAGGAGGAATATATCCGGATGATTGAATTGAAAACTTCAGTCCTGCTGGCCGCCTCAGCTAAAATCGGAGCTATTATAGGTCGGGCAGACGACAGGGATTCTGATCTTCTGTATGAGTTTGGCCGCAACCTCGGCCTTGCTTTTCAGATACAGGATGACCTTCTTGATGTTTACAGTGATACCAAGGTTTTCGGTAAGATACATGGAGGAGATATAATTTCCAATAAGAAGACTCTGCTGCTGGTAAAAGCATTGGAAGCAGCATCAGGTGAACAGTTGAAAAAACTGCATGAACAGTTTTCTTTGAAAGAATTTGACCCGGAAACAAAAGTTAAAATTGTTGTGGATTTATATGACCAGCTGAAAGTCAAATCGGTTACAGAAGAAATTGCCGGGAATTATATTAAAGCTGCTTTTGATCTTCTGGAAAAAGTTGGAGTGGTTAAGGAAAGAAAAGAAGAACTGGCTCAGATGGTTAACTCGCTGATAGGAAGACATAAATAATCCATAACTCCGGATTATCATGTTTCTTTGTCAGCCAGATGAGAGTTTAAAACGTAATAAAAGAATGAACTTTATTATAAGGTTGAATATAAAAAGAGCTTACTCTGTATGAGACACAAAATTTATTAAATTTGTATCTTCTGTAAAACTTAAATAAATAAAATATATGTCACAGAATACCGGGAAAATCAGCCAGATCATCGGACCAGTGGTTGATGTTACTTTTGAGAAGCAAAGCCTTGAAATGCCAGATATTTATGATGCTCTTGAGATTAAAAGAGACGACGGTACAGTACTTGTTGTAGAATGCCAGCAACATATCGGAGAACGAACAGTTCGTACAATCGCAATGGACTCTACAGATGGTCTCAGAAGAGGGATGGATGTCGTTGCAACAGGTTTGCCGATAACAATGCCGATTGGCGAGCAGATTAAGGGCCGGCTGATGAATGTAACCGGGGAAGCAATCGACGGTATCGGACCTCTCGATAAAACTGGAGGATACCCCATTCACCGCAAACCACCCAGATATGAAGATCTTTCTACCGAAAAAGAAGTCTTATATACCGGAATTAAAGTGATTGATCTTATTGAACCCTATTCGAAAGGCGGGAAAATTGGTCTTTTTGGCGGTGCAGGTGTTGGAAAGACAGTGGTCATACTTGAACTCATCAATAACATAGCAAAAGCCTATTCCGGATTGTCCGTTTTTGCCGGTGTAGGGGAAAGAACCAGGGAGGGTAATGACCTTCTCCGGGAAATGCTTGAAGCCGGTGTTATTACATATGGAAAAGATTTTCTTGAGAACATGAAATCAGGAGGATGGGATCTCTCCACAGTTGATAAAGAAGCACTTAAAGAATCAAAGCTGGCCCTGGTTTTTGGTCAGATGAATGAACCTCCTGGCGCAAGAGCCAGAGTCGCCCTTTCAGGACTTTCAGTTGCTGAGCATTTCAGGGACGGTGATGGAAAAAGCGGAGGGAGGGATATTCTTTTCTTCATGGATAATGTATTCAGGTTTACTCAGGCAGGTTCGGAAGTATCCGCCCTTCTTGGAAGGATGCCTTCAGCAGTTGGTTACCAGCCAACACTTGCTACTGAAATGGGTATAATGCAGGAGAGGATTACATCAACAAAACAAGGATCTATTACCTCTGTCCAGGCAGTCTATGTGCCTGCCGATGACCTTACTGACCCCGCACCTGCCACAACATTTGCCCACCTGGATGCCACAACGGTATTAAGCAGGAAAATTTCTGAGTTGGGTATTTACCCCGCAGTGGATCCACTTGATTCAACATCGAGGATACTGACCGCAGAGATCGTTGGTGAAGCACATTATAATTGTGCACAACGTGTTAAAGAACTCCTTCAGAGATATAATGAACTGCAGGATATCATTGCAATTCTTGGTATGGATGAACTATCTGAAGAAGATAAGCTGGTTGTTCATCGTGCAAGAAGAGTTCAGAGATTCCTTTCACAGCCATTCACGGTTGCAGAATCATTTACAGGTATAAAAGGAGCCCTGGTTTCAATTGAAGATACAATTAAGGGATTCAATATGATAATGGATGGCAAGGTTGACCAGTATCCCGAATCTGCATTTATGCTCGTTGGAACAATTGAAGATGCGATTGAAAAGGGCGAAAAAATACTTGCCCAGTCCAAATAAATCATTTTCGGATGAAAATAGAGATTATCACACCAGATAGAAAAGTATTCGACGGAGATATTAAATCTGTAAGGGTTCCCGGTAAAAAGGGTTCCTTTCAGGTTTTAAAGGATCACGCACCAATTATTTCAACTCTTGAAAGTGGTTCTGTTATCACAGTTGACCAGGAGGGTATTGAGAAGATCTTTGAAATCAGCGGTGGAGTAATTGAAGTAAAAGCGAATAAAATAATTCTTCTCGCCGATACAGTGATAAGATATCCAGAATGAAACCTGACGAGTTCCGGAAACATGCCCATGATCTTGTTGACTGGATGGCAGGTTATCTTGAGAATGTTGATAAATTCCCTGTAAAGTCACCTGTGCAGCCCGGTGATATCTTTAATCAGATACCCGGCAAACCCCCGGAACATGGAGAACCGTTCAGCGATCTGATAAGGGATTTGAATGAGATAATTATGCCGGGGATAACCCACTGGCAGAATCCAAATTTTTTCGCCTATTTCCCTGCAAACACGAGTCCCCCCTCCATACTCGCCGAAATGATCATATCTACCCTTGGAGCACAGTGCATGATCTGGGAGACCTCTCCTGCTGCTGCAGAGCTCGAAGAGAAAATGATGATCTGGCTGAGAGATATGATCGGCTTACCTTCAGAATTTGAAGGAGTTATCCAGGACTCTGCTTCCACAGCCACTCTTGCAGCCATTCTTACCGCCCGGGAAAAAACAAGCGGATTTTCCATTAACACAGATGGAGCAAAGCATTCAGGAACACTCAGGGTCTATTGTTCCGATCAGACACATTCTTCAGTTGAAAAGGCTGTTAAAATCAGCGGTATTGGAAGAAAAAACCTTGTTAAGATTCCTGTCAGGGATGACTTTTCAATGAATCCTGAAATATTAAATGCAGAGATAACCAGCGACATCAAAAATGGATTTATTCCATGCTGTGTGGTTGCAACTCTGGGTACTACAGGAACCACTGCCATTGACCCTTTAAAGGCTATAGGGAAGATCTGCCACGAAAATGGCATATGGCTCCATGTCGATGCCGCAATGGCCGGAACTGCTCTTATTTTACCTGAATTTCAATGGATGCTTGACGGCAGGGAATTTATCGACAGCTTTGTATTCAATCCTCATAAATGGATGTTTACAAACTTCGACTGTACAGCATACTTTGTTAAGGATGCCGCAACACTGATCAAAACCTTTGAGAT
>Ga0208980_10002016_pt1 | contig 12339 bp, 11 predicted proteins | sample WetSurMetagenome_3_FD_187993 | JGI IMG/M metagenome (GOLD analysis project Ga0208980, IMG submission 187993) | Wetland microbial communities from Twitchell Island in the Sacramento Delta, sample from surface sediment Aug2011 Site A1 Bulk (version 2) | ecosystem: Environmental > Aquatic > Marine...
CATGTTGATGGCGCCGGTGCGACGATCCAGCAGTTGCTGCGAGGCGTCGAACAGGGCCACATGGTGCGCCCGTGCAAAACCGTAGCTGAGGAAAAAGATCCCGAAGGTGAGCAGTTCCGCGAAGATGACGAACCAGATCGCGAGGTCACCCGGCGGGCGACTGGAGATGGCAGGGAGAGTGGTGACGCTCATTGTCATCGTGGGAGGAACCCGGGACAGGCGAGGGGGGTTGCCCGCCCTCGCCCCGCGGCGCGCGTCAGGCCGCCGCGGCCTTGGTTTCGCCCTTCACGAAGAAGCTGACAACATAGATGACGAGACCGATCAGGAAGATGACCCCGGTCAGTTCACGCAGCCAGTAGAAAATGGCCACCTGATCCTGCGCCTGCATGAAGGGCAGCGGCGTGGCGCTTACGCGCTGCAGCCACACCTGGAGGATGCCGGCAGCGGTGAGGAACAGGGTGATGAACACCATGCTCACCGTCATCAGCCAGAACCCCCACATCTCCATCACCTGCGACTTGTTGCTGTTGGCCTGGCGGCCGCGCAACATGGGCATGGCGTAGGAGATGATGGTCAGCACCACCATCACATAGGCGCCGTAGAAGGCCATGTGCCCGTGCGCCGCGGTGATCTGCGTGCCGTGCGTGTAGTAGTTCACCGGCGCCAGGGTGTGCAGGAAACCCCACACGCCCGCACCGAGGAAGGACATCACCCCCGTACCCAGCGCCCACAGCGTGGCTGCCCGGTTGGGATGGTCGCGCCGGCGGCGGTTCACCATGTTGAAGGCGAACACGGTCATCATGAAGAAGGGAATGGGCTCCATGGCCGAGAAGATCGAGCCCCACCATTGCCAGTAGCCCGGCGTGCCGATCCAGAAGTAGTGGTGGCCGGTACCGATGACGCCGGTGATGAGGGTCATGGCGATGATCACGTACAGCCACTTCTCGATCACCTCGCGGTCGACGCCGGTCACCTTGATCAGCACGAAAGCCAGCAGCGCGCCGAGGATCAGCTCCCACACGCCTTCCACCCACAGATGCACCACCCACCACCAGTAGAACTTGTCGAGGATCAGGTTGGACGGGTTGTAGAAGGAGAACAGGAAGAAAATCGCCAGACCCCACAGCCCCAGCAGCAGCACCATGGTGATGGACGTCTTGCGGCCTTTCAGCACGGTCATGCTGATGTTGAACAGAAAGGCCAGCACCACGATCACGATGCCGATCTTGGTAATGGTCGGCTGCTCCAGAAACTCTCGCCCCATGGTCGGCAGCAGTTCGTTGCCGGTCATGTCGGCGAGCCTGGCGTAAGGCACCAGCAGGTAGCCGAGAATGGTCAGCGCACCGGCCACCAGGAAGACCCAGAACATGAGCCACGCCAGCTTGGGGCTGTGCAACTCGGTTTCGGATTCTTCCGGCACCATGTAGTAGGCCGCCCCCATGAAGCCGAACAGCAGCCACACGATGAGCAGGTTGGTGTGCACCATGCGTGCGACGTTGAACGGGATCGCAGGAAACAGAAAATCGCCGATCACGTATTGCAGGCCCATGATCAGGCCGAACAGGATCTGTCCGACGAACAGGCCGATCGCCGCGATGAAATAGGGCTTGGCCACAGCCTGGGATTGGTATTGCATGATTTCCCCTTCTTAAGTGATTCGATTCGTGGACGGCATGCCGATCACCCTTCGATATTGGGCGGCCATTTTTCGGTGTTCACCTCCGACGTCCATTTCAGGAACGCGACCAGGTCGTTGAGGTCACTGTCGGAAAAGTTGAACTGCGGCATCTGGCGACGACCCGGCGCACCGGTGGGTTGCGCCTGTATCCACGCCTTGATGAAGTCGCCGCCGCGACGCTTGTAGACGTTGCCCAGCTCGGGGGCGAAGTACGCGCCTTCACCCAGGATCGTGTGGCAGCCGATGCAATCGTTCTTTTCCCAGAGCTGCTTGCCATGGGCGACTTGGGGCGTGATGTTTTCGCGGTGATCGCGCTTGGGCAGCGCCGCCGTGGTGTCGAAAGCCAGCGCGAGAAAAAGCAGGAAGGAGAAGACCGCCGCCCCCCAAAACATGTTCCTGGCTGTTGACTTGGTGAATGATTCACTCATCGTTCCCTCCTTGGCTGATGGACATGAAGCGCTTTGCTTCTGGGATGAACTCTATGCTGTTGCCACGGGCGGCACCTTGACCTGAATCAAGGTCACGCTTCTTTAATGGCTGGTTCCTGCCGAACGGGTGGTCTTGTTGTAGACGTTGTATTTGCCGGAAGGCTTGCTCATGGGCAGGCGCTTGATTTCCTTGAACGTCGCGGCGTCATAGACGATCAGCGCGCCGTCGGTTTCCCACAGGCTGACCAGGGCGTACTTGCCGTCACGGGTGAATTCCACATGCGCCGCCGTCTTGCCGGGAGAGGGCGTGAGGCTGCGCACGACTTCCAGCGTGCGCTTGTCGATGATCTGCAGCGTGTCCTTGGACGGGCTCATGAAGTTGTCGGTCCAGGCGTAGGGCGTGTTTTCGTGGCTGCGCATGAAGAAGCCGGGGCCGAGGGTGGGGATGCGCTTGATGACCTGCCAGTTTTTCATGTCGATGACGCTGATCGTCCCGGTCTTGAGGTTGGGGGTCGCCATCACCGGCCGGCCTTCGTAGTCCCAGGTGATGCCGGAGCCGAGGTGGGGCATGCCGGGCAGGTCGAGATCGGCGATCTTGCGCCGCGCATTGAGGTTGATCACCTGGCCCTTGCCGCCGTCGCGCGAGGCGCCCATCAGGTGGGTGTAGGACTGGTCGAAATAGAAGTCGTCCAGGTAGTCGTCCAGGGGAATGCGCCGGATGGGAAACGGGCCCTTGTCCGCCAGGGCCTCGGCCATGCGGTAGTCGTGTACCAGGCCGGGATAAATGGGCTCGTGGTCTTCGGTGTAGGGAATTTCCCAGACTTCCTTGATGTCCTTCAGCGCGGCGATGAAACTCTTGCGCGGCGCGGCATCGTAAACGGCGGAGACGCGGGACGTCTTGCCCGTGTCGTCTTTCACATCGATCAGCTTCAGCGGCTTGAGGTCTCTTGCGTCGAGCACCACCAGCGTGTGCGGCAGATAGTTCCCCACGAGCACATAGCGGCCATCGCCCGATACCGCAAGATTGCGCGTGTTGATGCCGGCGCGGATCTCATGGGTGGTCTTGAGATTCCAGATGTCGAACTTGGAAATCCAGCCGTCGCGCGAGGCGAAATACACATAGCGCCCATCGGGGGTGAACTTCGGCCCGCCATGCAGCGCGAAGCGGGTCTGGAAACGGTGGATGGGCTCGAACGTGTCGCCGTCGAGGATCGTCGCATGGTGATCACCGGTTTCCACCACCACGAACAGATTGAGCGGATCAGCCTTGAATTGGGGTGTGTTCGGCAGGCTGCCGTCCGCGTAGTTGACGATGCGCGATGCGTTGATTTCTTCCAGACCCCACTTCGGCACCACAGCCGGTGCGGTAAAGACAAAATCCGCCAGCGACTGGATTTCTTCCTGGCTCAGTTTCTGGCCGAAGGCCGGCATCTGCGTGGCGGCACGACCCTCGGTGATGGTCTGGATGGCTTGCGGCTTGCGCAGTCGCTCCAGGTTTTCGGGCAGCAAGGCAGGGCCGATGGCTCCCAGGCGATCGGCGCCATGACAGGAAGCGCAATGGGTGGCGTAGAGCGCCTCAGCGGTGGGCGCGGCAACGGAGAAGCCGGGAAGACTGAACAGGCCCATGCACAATGTCTGCGCCGCAGCGACGAACAGGCGCTGGGTCAATCTTGAAAAGCGTGCACTGGAAAGCGGAAGAAGGGTCTGCAATTTTTTCTGTGTCTCAGGGTTTCTACTGGAGCAGGGACTACTTACGTCTGCGCCGCAATCTTGATCCGGCGTGGCCGCACGTAGGGCGTGACGGTGAGGCGTTCCTGCGACGCGGTGATGCCGATTTCTTCATCGTCCAGATAGCAGGCCGGGTCTTCCTGCCACGGGTCGCCCGAAACTTGATAGGCCCGCACCCGGGTGTTGCCGCCACAAATATCGAAATAGGCGCATTCGCCGCAACGTCCCTTGACCTGGCGCGGGCTCATTTTGAGGCCTGCCATCAGCGGGTCGGCAGTATCGGGCCAGATCTCGGAGAAGGGCCGCTGTTTCACATTGCCCAGCGAGTAGTCCCACCAGAAAGTGTCCGGATGCACGTTGCCCAGGTTGTCGATGTTGGCGATGTTGACGCCACTGGAGTTGCCGCCCCACTGGGCCAACTTGGCCCGCATGTGCGCTTCCATGTGCGGGAAGTGCTTGCGGATCCAGAACAGCAGATACACGCCGTCGGCGTCGTTGTTGCCGGTGACGAATTCCCTGTGTTTGCCTTCCTGCTGGTGGCGCCAGCAGGTGTCGAGCAGCAGGTCCATCGCCTGGCGGGTGGTCTGATGCACCACGTCGTCCTTGCGGTTGTTGTTGCCGCGCCCGGCGTAGTTGAGGTGGGAAAGATAGAACTTGTCGAGCTGTTCATCTTCCATCAACTGCAGCAGACCGGGCAGATCCTGGGCGTTGTCCTGGGTCAGGGTAAAGCGGATGCCGACCTTGATGCCCTTGTCGCGACACAGGCGAATGCCGTGCAGCGAGGCATCAAAGGCCCCTTCCATGCGACGGAAGCGGTCGTGGGTGCCCTTGATGCCGTCCAGTGACACGCCGACATAATCGAATCCGATGGCGGCGATGCGGTCGATGTTCGTTTCATCGATCAGCGTGCCGTTGGACGACAGCCCCACATAGAAGCCCATGTCCTTGGCACGCTGGGCGATGTCGTAGATGTCCGGGCGCAGCAGCGGTTCGCCGCCGGAGAGGATGAGCACCGGCACACGGAAACGCTTGAGGTCGTCCATGACGGTGAACACTTCATCGGTGCTGAGTTCGCCGGGGAAATCCTTGTCGGCGGAAATCGAGTAACAGTGCTTGCAGGTGAGGTTGCAGCGCCGCACCAGGTTCCAGATCACCACCGGGCCGGGCGGATTGCGTTTGGCGCCCAGCGGGGTCGGCTGGGCCAGCTCTTGCATGTATTGGGAAATGCGGAACATGTCTTTTCCTAGGATCCGATGCGCAGGCCGGTCTTTTTCAGAATGCGCGAGCTGTAGAGGATGTCGTTGCCACGACTCGCCGCACCGAGTGCTGCTGCAATAAGTTTGGCTTTGGCTTCCACTTCCTCCCGCGTCTTGCCATGCACCATGGCGAACAGGTTGTAGGGCCAGTCCGGCAGATGGCGCGGACGCTGGTAGCAGTGGGTGACGAATTCCAGTTGGCCGACGCGTGCGCCGAGTTCGTCGATGTGCTCATCGGCCACATCCCATACCGTCATCCCGTTGGCACGGTAGCCCAGCGCGTAGTGATTGGGCACGGCGCCGATGCGGCGGATGATGCCCAGGTCGAGCATGCGCTGCATGCGCTGCATCACGTCCCCTGAGTCCACCCCCAGCTGTTCGGCGATGGCGTGGTAGGGGCGGGCGATCAGCGGCAGTCCGGCCTGCGTCGCCTGGATGAGGCGGCGGTCGGTGTCGTCGAGCAGATGCAGTTCGTGCGGCGCGTTCATACGTGCAGTTTCAGTTCCACGAAGTATTCGCGGATCTTCGGCATGTTGTAGACCGGGTAACCGGTTTCGCGCTCGATGCGCGCGATGGCTTCCTGCTGCCCGTCCGGCGTTTCGGTGGCCAGCACGAACCACATGTTGAGGCGATGATTGCGTTCGTAATTGTGGGCCACCTGGGGCTGGCGATTGACGATGCTGGTCACCCGCTCGAAATCGTCCGGCGGAATCTGCATCGCAGCCAGGCTCAGGGCGCCGCCCATCTGCTCGGCGTGGTACATCGGCCCGAAGCGCGACAGCAGGCCGCGTTCGAGCAGACTGCCGATGCGGGCGATCACGGTCTGCTCGTCGCTGCCCAGGCGGGCCGCCACCTCGGCATACGGCCGCTCGCAAATCGGAAAGCCGCCTTGCAGGGTGTTGATGAGCGCCCGATCCAGCTCGTCCATCACGCCGCCTTCTCGCGTGGCGCGTCGATGTAGTGCGCACCGGTCTGCTTGAAGCGCTGTTTGCTGAACAGCACCTCGTGCTGGAAATCCATCAAGCCGCACTGATCGCGCAGCAGATCCAGCCGTTCCAGCACCGCAGCGCGGTCCTTGCCATGAATCATGGCGAACAGGTTGTAGGGCCAGTCCGGCAGGCGGCGCGGACGCTGGTAGCAGAGGTTGACCAGGCCGGAGGCGCCGATGCAGCGGCCGAGTTCGTCGATGCGTTCATCCGGAATGTTCCACACCACCATGGCGTTGGCGCGGAAGCCCAGCTCATGGTGGCGCACCACGATGCCGAAGCGCTTGATGATGTCCTGGTTCAGCAGATGTTCCAGACGGCTCAATACCTCGGCTTCCGAAAGCCCGGCGATGGCGCCGATTGCGGCATAGGGGTGCGCAACGAGCGGCAGGCCCTCCTGGATCGCGGCGATCAGGGCATAGTCCGCGGCGTCGAGGCGCAGGCCGGTTTGCGCAGCCGGTCCCTGCAGGCTCCGGCGATCGGCAAGGGCCACCGTGGCGCGCAGATCGAAGCCAAGGTCGATGTGATAGTCCTGCACCATGGGCAAGCGCATGATGTGCAATCCGGCCTCCTGCTCGATGTCATGCAGCACGCGATCCAGGTGGGCCGCGTTGGCAGCAGTGGCGACGAGCCAGAGATTGAACGCATGTTCGCGTTCGTAGTTGTGGTTGATCTCCGGATGGCGATTCACCAGCTGCGCGACTTCGGCCAGGCGTGCCGCGGGCACGGCCATGGCGGCGAGGGTGCTGACGCCGATGCGGTTCGGCCGGAACACGGCCCCGATGCGGCTGATGACGCCGTCGCGCGTGAGACGGCGCAGCGTCTCCAGCACCTCCTCCACGCCCATGCCGAGGCGGTGCGAGATGATGTCGAAGGGCGCCGCAGTGAGCGGGAAGCCACGCTGGAAATCATTGAGCAGACTCATTTGAATGTCGCTCATAGTCCGATCCTGTGGGCACGCGGGGTGAAGAAAATACCGCTGGGGCTCTCGGCAGGCAGCGAGCCGATGCGCGTGAAGGTGTCCGGATCGTAGATGTCGATGCGGTTTTCGTCCCGCACCGACAACCAGACCTGCTCGCCGCGTGGCGAGAATTCGAGATGCAGTACGCCTTTGCCGGGCTTCAGGGTTTTGACGATGCGGCGCGAGGGCAGGTCGAGAACCTGCACCGTGTCGTTGTCGGGGAGCGCGAAGTTGATCCACACCTGACGCCCGTCGGGACGCGCCACGGCAAATACGGCCTGGCCGGCAACCGGAACGCGGGCGATTTCCTTCCAGGTGTTCTGGTCAGCGATGATGACCTCATGCTGGCCGACCGCGGGCAGCACCACCTGGTTGCCGGTGGCCGCCCAGCCTTCCAGGTGCGGCATCTTGAAGACCGGCAGCTTTTCACCATGGCGGCCGAATTCGACCAGGGCGCGCTTCACGCCGGCATCGAGGTTCCACAGGTCGAGCAAGGCCACGCCATCCTCACCGAACAGGCCGGCAACGTAGAACCGGCCGTCGGAGGTGATCATGCCATCGTAGGGTTCCTTGCCGATGTCCTGGAATTTGTGCAGGACGGGCTGCTTCGGATCGTGCATGTCGGCCACCCAGATCTCGCCGGCGTCGTACAGGCTGAAGACGAATCGGTGGCCCGGTGCATCGACGAGTCCCACCACTTTTGAGCGCTTGCCGTTGGCGCCGACGGCGGGAATGTCGGCGACCAGAGAAAGATCGTTCGCATCGAACACTTTCACGCCGCCCGGTTCGTAATTGGCGACGGCGACGAGGGTGCCGTCTGGCGAAATGGCCCCGCCGATGCTGTTGCCGCTCTGGACGATGCGGCGATCGATGCGCCGGGCGAGGACATCCACCTTGGTCAGGCCGCCATCACGGCCAAACACGTAGGCATACCGTTCGTCCCGGGAGTAGCTGACGGAAGCGTGGGACAAGTCGCCCAGCCCCTCCACTCTCGCCAGACTGGTGTGGTGGGTGGTATCGAGAATCTGCACGCTGCCGGTGGCGCGTTCGATCACCACGCCGAGGTCGCCGGTGCCGCGCAGGCCTGGGCTGGCGCAGCCAGCCAGGACAACGCATGAAAGGAAAACTGCGGAAATGCTAGCGCGCATCGGGGAAGCCTTTTTGCAGTGCGTCCACGATCCATGCCGCTTCGGATTCGGAGAGAAAATTGTTCCACGGTGGCATGGGGGTGCCGGGCCGTCCGTGAAGAATCGTGCTCAGCAGCGCAGCCGCTGGCTTGTCTTGCAATGCTTCGGGCGTCAGTGCGGGGCCGAGACCGCCGGTGAGCCGCATGCCGTGGCAGGAGCCGCAGTCCTGGCGAACCAGACGAATCAGCTCGCTTTGCCTGTCATGGCTGAGATACGGCGAATCGGCCAGGGTGGCGGTTGAGGTGGCGGCGATCATGATTCCCACTGTCAGCAAGGTGCGCATGTGTTCTTGTTGGCTACAGTCGTCAAAGCAGCGGGACGGAACCATCCGTCCCGCTTCGCCTGCTTAGTAAACGTCGTGCTGCGTGTTATAGATGTTGAACTTGCCGGTCGGCGTGACCAGGCGCTTGTCCTTGATCACGGTTTTGAGCTTGCGCGTCTTGTCATCGATCACCACGATGGCCGACTCCATGGTCTTGCCGTTCCACACCGAGAACCAGACTTCGTCGCCAGCCTTGTTGTACTCCGGCTGCACCACGCGCTTCGGACCCTCGCCCACGCCGGCCATCTCGGCGATATTGATCACCTGCGGCGCCTTGTCGATATTGTTGATGTCGTAGACCGCAACCGATTGACTGACAGCCGCATCAGGATTCAGCGCGGTATCGACCCACAGGTTCTTCGACTTGGGATGGGTCTTGATGAACAGCGAACCGCCGCCCTGGCCCTTGAGGGAGCGCACCAGCTTCCAGGCTTGCTGCGGATGCTTGACCGGGTCGGTGCCAATCAGTGCGATGGAATCGTCGCCCAGGTGGCCGGTGGCCCAGACTGGACCAAACTTCGGATCGATGAAGTTGGCACCGCGACCCGGATGGGGGATCTTGCCCACGTCCACGAGCTTCACCAGCTTGTCTTCCTTGGAATCCACCACCGCGATCCGGTTGCGCTGGTTGGCTGCAACCATGAAGTAGCGTTTGGTCGAGTCCCAGCCCCCGTCATGCAGGAAACGCTCGGTTCCAATGTCCGTGACCTTGAGGTTGTTGATGTCGGAATAGTCCACCATCAGGGTGTGGCCCGTCTCCTTGACGTTGACCACGAATTCCGGGTGGAAGTGGGACGCCACGATCGAAGCGACGCGCGGTTCCGGATGGTATTCCTGCGTGTCCACCGTGAAGCCGCGGGTGGCGACGATCTTGAGGGGTTCGAGCGTATCGCCATTCATGATCGTGTACTGCGGCGGCCAGTAGGAGCCGGCGATCGCGTACTTGTCCTCGAAGTTGCCTTCCTTGCCCTTGTACTTGGACGTTTCCACCGAACGCGCCTCGAGGCCGACCTTGATGACGGCAACGTTGGCAGGTGTTTTCATCCACAAATCGATCAGGTTGATTTGCGCATCGCGCCCGATCACGTACAGGTAGCGGCCCGAATCGGAGGTGCGTGAAATGTGGACGGCGTAGCCGGTGTCGATGATGGTGATGATTTTCTTGGTGTCGCCGTCGATCAACGCCACCTGGCCTGCATCACGCAGGGTGACCGAGAACACGTTGGCCAGGTTGTAATTGTTCTCCTGTTTTTTCGGGCGCTGCTCGGGTGGCACCAGCACCTTCCACGAGGCTTTCATTTCCTTCATCCCGAACTCGGGTGGGGTGGGCGGCTCGTGCTGCAGGAAGCGCGCCATCATGTCGACTTCCTGCTCGTTGAGAATACCGGAGGTTCCCCAGTTGGGCATGCCGCCGGGGGAGCCATAGCCGATGAACACCTTGAGATAGTCGGTGCCACGCGGCAAGGTGACGTCCGGCGTCAGCGGTTTGCCCGTGGCGCCTTTGCGCAGTACGCCGTGGCAGCCGGCGCAGCGCTCGAAATAGATTTGTTTGGCACGAGTGAATTCATCGGCGGTGAGGGGCGGCGCCTTGGGAGAGGCGACATCCGGCCCTGTCTCCGCGCCAAGCGGGACGGGCGCGCCCTTATAGCGCAACTCGGGTTCGGACGTTCCGGGGTGGCCGGAAGGCGGGGCGTCGGCGGCGACTGCAAGCTGGGTTGCGCCCATCATCAAGATGCTTGCGGCCAAAACGGTCAATTTGGTATTCACGGTAGATCCTCCACTGGGTTGATGTAAAACACTCACTTGACGCGAAGTTAACGATCCTGCCCGTGGCTGTCCTTGATTTAGGTCAACCACTCACTCCGTTGCGACGGCACGTGCCCATGCGGTTCTTATTCTTTATCCGTCTTGCCAGACGATATTATTGAGACCGGAATATCCTCTAGCCGCGGGGCGCTGACAACCCCTTCCTGGCTTCTGGCCGGTACGCGCCCTTTCCCCAACTGTTCCCGGCGCTTGCGTTTTTCGACCAGGGGCACACATTTGCGATTGTCATAATAGATAACCTGGCAGTCGAGGCAATGGTGACATTCATTGATGACGATCTCGCCCGTGGGGCGGATGGCCTGGACCTCGCATTCAACCGCGCACACCTGGCAGGGTTTGCCGCATTCCTTGCGCCGGCGCAGCCACTCGAACGTGTGGAAACGGCCTGGAATGATGAGTGCGGCGCCGAGCGGGCAGATATATTTGCAGTAGAACTTGCGGTTGAAGGCTGAGAGGGCGATCACGCCCAGGGCAAAGGCCACATAGCCCCACTCGCGCTGAAAACGCAGCGTGATGGCTGTCTTGAACGGCTCGATTTCGGCCGCCTGAATGGCCCAGCTCATGGATTGCAGGGACAGGCCGAACAGCCCGAGCAGGATGATGATTTTCAGCGCCAGCAGGCGCTCATGCACCATATGGGGTATCTCGAAATGCGGCAGCCCCAGCTTGCGTGCGAGCTTGAAGGTGAGTTCCTGCAAGGCGCCGAATGGGCACAGCCAACCGCAGTAAACACCCCGGCCCCACAACAGGAGCGTAACGGCGACAAAGGACCACAGCAGGAACAGCATGGGGTCGATGAGAAAGGTATCCCAGCTGAATTGATGCATGACCGCTCTCATGAAGGTCAGCACGTTGATGATGGATAACTGGCCCAGGGAATACCAGCCGATAAAGAACAGGGTGTAGAGGAGAAATCCCAGGCGAACCCGGCCCAGCAGGTGTGGGCGCCGGGCCAGATAGTCCTGGAACAGCAGGATCCCGGTGAGCAGGGTCAGGCCCAGCAACAGCAAAATGATCTGCAGCTTGCGCTGCGCCCACAAGGTGAGCCAGATGGGCTCTTCGTCATCCATGTCGCTTGTGAACGCCGGGGGCGCAGAGGCGGGCGTCGCGGCACTTGGCGGGGGCACGGGAGGGGCAGCGCGCGGCGGCGGAGAGGCTTCCCTGGCCGTTGGCGCTGGCGCTGGCGCTGGCGCCGTATCCACCCTGGCGGTCGGCCGCGCGGGTGCTGCGATGGGCGGGGGCGTGGCCGGTGCCGCGAGGGGCTGGGCTTCCGTCTCTGCGGGCTGGATGCCTCGCGACTCCGCCACCATCCTGACCGCGCGGGTGATGGTGGCGTTGATCACCATGACGGTAATGGTGGCGCCGGAGATGGCGTCGACGGTGGCATAGCCTTCGCGCTGAGCGCCGACCACGATGCGCTGGCTCGCCGGTTTGCCGCGGTACTGGTCAACGTAGCGCGCCAGCCGCGCTTCACTCACCCCGGCGGCGAGGATGGGTTCCTCGTGCTGCACGATGCGCGCGCCTGCGATGCGTCCCCTGGTATCGATGCCCACCAGCACATTGATCGGCTGGCCGGAGTAGGCGGGTATGCGCACCATATCCGCGGTGAGAAATGCGTAGCCGACCAGTTGATCGTTTTGATAGACCGGCGCGGCAGGCGGATTCCCCTCGGTGTCGCCGAACCGGTCGGCGGCCGGAAACAGGTTGCGCACCTGCGGGTAGGCAGCGGCGAAATCCGCGTGGGCCGGCATCCCGGCGAACAGGAGCAACAGGCAGAGAAGCGTCGCCCAGGCGGGACGCGGGTAACGCTGTCTAATGGGTGCCTCCACTGTCTTGATTATGATTCTTTGAAGCCGCAGCGCTGATAGCAACGTGCAGCCTCAATAACCCAGGTATTACGATCAACGATCCGCTGCCGAGCTTCTTGCAACAAGGGTAGACCAGCTTGGTTAAAACACAACGACGG
>Ga0208980_10002018_pt1 | contig 12334 bp, 9 predicted proteins | sample WetSurMetagenome_3_FD_187993 | JGI IMG/M metagenome (GOLD analysis project Ga0208980, IMG submission 187993) | Wetland microbial communities from Twitchell Island in the Sacramento Delta, sample from surface sediment Aug2011 Site A1 Bulk (version 2) | ecosystem: Environmental > Aquatic > Marine...
GTATTATATTTCACTGTACCTCTGGGTGGCTATGCTATTTATTAAGGACAGGGTCAATCTCGAAACAGATGAATTAATCGGCGCGGGCATTCTGGGAATGGCTCTTTCATGGGTTGTTTGCTGGCTGATTTTTCATTTCAGAGGTATTAGAAATGAATAACCGTATAAAAGAGTTCCGGGCAAGATACAATCTCACCCAGGAGGATCTCGCAAAAAAAGTTAATGTCAGAAGGGAAACTATTGTTTTTCTTGAGAAGAACAAATACAATCCCTCTCTGAAGCTTGCATACGACATAGCGAAGGTTTTCGAATCAAAAATAGAAGAGGTTTTCTTCTTCGATTGAATTATTTCGCTTGAGGTTTTTCAAGATCACCCTGATTTGAATACTAACTGATGAAACCTGTTATTTCAAGGGTAGGAAGTGAAATTCTTGCGCGGCTGACAAGAGTTTGTAACAGGGCTGAGAAAAATAAGATTCAAAACAATCCACCTCAGATATAACGGATTAAACATGTCTGCTTATATTTGCGCTTAATTCTACATGTTAGACTAAATCTCTTTTATCTACACTGATGGCAAATTTCTATAACCGGGAAATTTCTGATATAATATCCGGACTCAAAACCTCAGCCTCTGACGGACTTACGTCAGAGGAGGCGAAGCGCAGACTGGAAGAATTCGGATACAATCAACTTATATCAAAACGAAAAAAAACCTTCTTTCAGATGTTCATGGCTCAGTTCAGGAGCTTTATGATCATCGTACTATTTATTGCTGCCATTATATCAGGAGTGGTTGGGGTCTATCAAGGAGAAGGTCTGCTGGATACATTCGTTATCCTTGGCATACTTCTGGTCAATGCATTGATAGGCGCTATCCAGGAACGGAAAGCTGAATCTTCCCTGGAAGCATTAAAAAATCTGGCAGCACCCATAACAAAAGTCCTGCGTGACGGGGCTGTTTCAGAGATCCATACCAAAGATCTTGTTCCCGGAGATATTGTCATTCTTGAGACAGGTGCTATCATCCCTGCTGATCTCAGGCTCATTGAAGCTGTTAATCTTAAAATACAGGAATCCTCGCTTACAGGAGAATCTGTTCCTGTAGAAAAGCGTACCGAGCCACTTACGGGTAACGAAGTAGGACTTGGTGATCGCATCAACATGGCTTTTTCAACCGGTATGATCACCTACGGCCGTGGCCGTGGTATTGTAGTTGGTACCGGCATGCAGACTGAAGTGGGTAAAATTGCAGATCTCCTTCAACAGACCGAGGAGACTGAAACACCCATGAGCCGTCGGCTGGGTCAGCTTGGGAAGCTGCTTGGAACCGCTGCGTTGATTATCTGCGCGATGATATTCCTTGTTGGTGTTCTTTATGGCAATTCTGTATTAAGCATGTTCATGACGGCGGTGAGCCTCGCAGTGGCTGCAATACCTGAAGGATTGCCTGCTGTTTCTACGATAGTTTTGGCTATCGGGGTTCAGCGAATGGTGAAGCGAAATGCAATAATCCGTACTCTTCCTTCAGTTGAAACTCTTGGAAGTGCAACCGTGATCTGCTCCGACAAGACCGGGACTCTTACCCAGAATAAAATGACTGTTGTTGAGATTTATGTTAATCATAAAAGAGATATTATTAACAGGGCCGCTCCTGCCAGCCTGCTTAATGATGAGGAAATGAAGCTTCTGTCAGTTTCGGTTTTGTGTGCAGACGCACGGCTGAAGGTCAATGATGATGGAAATATCTCATATACCGGTGATCCTACTGAAACCGCGCTTCTCGATTTCGGAGTATTATATAATGTCTTCAAAGATAAACTGGAAAAGGAATATCCTCGTGTTGCAGAGATCCCCTTCGATTCAGAAAGAAAGCGGATGACAACAGTTAACAAAATCTCTGAAAGAATAACCCGTGTTAATGTCAAGGGTGGTCTTGATGAAGTGTTAAGTGTCTGTAACAGGATCCTGATCAAAGGAGAAATCCGGTCCATAACAAAAGATGATGCCAATCTTATAAGAAATTCCAATGAAGAGATGGCCAATTCTGCTTTGCGTGTGCTTGCCATGGCTTACAAGGATTTGCAACAGGCACCGCAGAATGTGGAGATCGGTGAAATGGAAAATGAGCTTATTTTCATCGGATTGCTGGGGATGATCGATCCGGCAAGACCTGAGGTTATTGATGCTGTTGCAAAATGCAATACTGCAGGTATTCGCCCGGTAATGATTACCGGTGATCATAAGGCTACAGCAATGGCGATTGCCAGGGAGATCGGAATCTTTAAGGAAGGCAATGTTGCAATCACAGGCGCTGACCTTGAGAAGCTAAGTGAAGAAGAATTTAATGCCAGTGTTTCCAATTATACTGTTTATGCCAGGGTGGCACCGGAGCATAAAGTAAAGATCGTAAAAGCATGGCAGAGTCACGAAGAGGTTGTGGCAATGACCGGTGATGGTGTAAATGATGCACCTGCCCTCAAACAGGCAGATATCGGCGCTGCAATGGGAATTGTCGGAACAGATGTGGCAAAAGGCGCTGCAGACATGGTCCTTACCGATGATAATTTTGCCACTATAGTCTCAGCTGTTGAAGAAGGAAGAAGGATCTACGATAATATCCTGAAGGCAATACAGTTTCTTATTTCGTCAAATATTGGAGAGATATTCCTGCTGCTTGTCACTTCGATTTTAAATCTCGGGATACCTCTTCTTCCCATTCAAATTCTCTGGATTAATCTTGTGACAGATTCTCTTCCTGCTCTTGCGCTCAGTGTGGATCCGGCTGAAAAGGATATAATGAATCGCAAGCCCCGTAATTCAAAAAAAGGTTTTATGACTAATGGAATGATCTGGCGTATAATGTATCAGGGAATTATGATCGGGGGCATTCCGCTTGTGGCATTTATAATAGGCCTTCATGAAAAGGATGTCGTTCTTGGGCAAACAATGGCTTTTGCCACTTTGATGTTTGCAGAACTCGTCCATGTAAGAAACATGCATTCGAATACCAGGATCTCTTTTGCTATTAATCCTCTTCTTAACAAACCTCTTATATGGGCAATTCTGGCTTCGGCAGCAATGGCAGTCGTGGTTCTGATTGTTCCTCCGATCAGGGATGCTTTCAGGCTTGCGGCAATGGACGGGAAGCATTGGCTTATCGTGATCTTACTGTCCCTTGTTCCGATTGTGGTAGTCGACACATTCAAGTTACTCAGGATCAATACCACCAGGGATGAAAAGCAGATCTGAAGTTGAAGATAAAAGGAAATTCCTCGGATTTAAAACGAATGTCCTTGCCATTGGCTTTACAAGCTTCCTGACAGACACATCTGTCAAGATGGTCTATTCGGTTATGCCAATGTTCCTGATGTCGATAGGCGCATCAAAAACCAGCCTGTCGCTTATAGAAGGAATTGCTGAAAGCACCGCTTCCCTGGTTAAAGCGCTATCGGGTTTCTGGAGTGATAAGATAGGAAGGAACAAACCTTTCATGCTGATAGGATATGGATTATCAGCATTAATAATCCCGCTGTATACTTTTGTTGTTACTCCAATTCATGTCCTTTTACTTAGATTTATTGAAAGATTCGGAAAAGGAATCCGGACAGCTCCCCGCGACAGTCTTATTGCCGGTTCAATAAAAGAGGGGGAGAGCGGAAAAAGTTTCGGATTACAGAAGGCGATGGATAACAGCGGAGCTATTGCAGGTCCTCTCCTGGCGTTTGCACTGCTATCAATATTTCCTGAAAATTACAGGTTGATCTTCCTCCTGGCGGGAATACCGGCTATCCTGGCCATTTTTGTCATAATATTCTGGATTAAAGAGGCAAAAAAGGAGAAACATGAGCTCTTTTTAAAATTCCACATTAAAGAATTCCCTGCGAAATACTATTTCTTTTTGATCATTGTTTTTATTTTCACCCTTGGTAATTCTACTGATGCTTTGCTTTTAGTCAAGGCGAATGAAGTTGGTTTGAAAGTTGCTCTGATACCGCTTGTATATCTCATCACAAATCTCGTTTCAGTTCTTGTTTCAATACCTGTTGGTGCCCTGTCCGACAGGGTTGGAAAGGAGAAGATCCTTATAGCCGGATTTATGATCTATGCAGTAGTTTATTATGGATTCGGGGTAACCACAAGCATGGGGGCAATCGTTTCACTTTTCGCGCTTTATGGACTCTACTCTGCTGCTACTGACGGAATACAGAAGGCTTATATTTCAGATATGATCGACAAGAATAAAAAGGGCACCGGCCTCGGTATTTATAATGCACTGCTTGGGATTACCCTGTTGCCGGCAAGTCTGATAGCAGGTTCGCTTTATGATAAGGTAAATTCCTCAGTCCCATTTTATTTCGGCGCAGCGACAGCCGCAATTTCTGCAGTTTTAATGCTTGTCTATTTTCTCATTTATAGAAAACCCGCCATTTCTTTATAACTTTAGCCCCGGAAAAACCAACTATATGAAACAGGTATTAAAATATACCGGATATATACTTGCAGTTGTATTGCTGGGATACCTGATCTATCGCTTTTCTTACATAATAGTATGGGTTCTTATTGCAGCGATGCTTTCATTTATCGGACAGCCGCTGGTAAGGTTCTTTGACAGGTTGCACATCAGGAAATTAAAGATGCCGCGGCCGATGAGCGCAATACTTGCCCTGCTGGTAATCGTGCTTGCAGGAGCGGGGTTTATTGCTGTATTTGTGCCGCTTATTGTGAAGCAGGCACAAGCTATTTCTTCAATCGATGTTGACCTGCTCAATCGCAACCTGCAGGGTCCGTTGCATTGGCTTGATGAAAGACTCCATGGACTTGGAGCAATCCCTGATGGCCAGACCTTACAGGATTTTACTCTTGAAAAATTAAAAGCTGTTATCAATGTCGGAAGTGTGGGTTCAATGATCGGCAAATTCATAAGTGCCGCAGGAAATGTTTTTGTGGGGCTCTTCTCAATATTGTTCATTTCATTCTTTTTCCTGAAAGACGAAAACTTGTTCGAGAATATCCTTTTGACTTTTCTGCCCGAAAAACATCATAAGGCAACACAAAATGTAGTGTCCGATTCCAAAAATCTGCTTATCCGGTATTATCTCGGAGTATTGCTCGAAGTGTTTGGAGTAATGACACTGATTACACTGGGATTGATGATTTTCGGCATAAAGAATGCCCTGCTTATAGGTTTTTTTGCCGGGATAATGAATATAATTCCTTATATCGGGCCGATTATCGGAGGAACGATCGGAATCGCACTTGGCATCATCTCAACACTTGCAACCGGTTCATATAATGAATTGCTGCCTGTTGTTCTGAAAATCTCCGGCATATTGATAGTTGTTAATTTCATTGACAATAATATCCTTGTTCCGGCCATTTATTCAAAAAGTGTAAAGTCGCACCCGCTTGAAATATTCCTTGTAATTATTATTGGGGGCGGCCTGGCCGGTCTGGTGGGGATGCTTTTTGCTGTTCCTGTTTATACTCTCCTCAGGGTAATTGCAAAGGAATTTTTTAACCAGTTCAGGGTAGTAAAGAAGCTGACAGATCAGATCGACGGTGATTAACCGGGGGATTTTTACAAAATTCAAATTTCTATTATGTCTGATAACAAAAAAGCGGCAATCATAGGAGCCGGAATAGGGGGAATTACAACTGCTGCTTACCTTGCCAGGAATGGTTATGAGGTCGATATCTATGAAAAGAATTCATCAGCCGGAGGACGTTGCGGACAGTTCATCCGTGATGGCCATCGTTTCGACCTCGGAGCCACAATGCTGCTGATGCCGGATATCTACAAGGAGATTTTCGGATCTCTGGGAATAAAACTTGAAGAGGGCAGTGATATCTTCCCGCTGAGAAATCTTTATACGATATATTTCGATGATGGCAGCAAGCTTGAATTCACTTCCGAAAGGGAAAGAATGAAACAGCAGCTGGAAGGAATTGAACCGGGCAGCTTCGAAAAATCAGAAAAATATGTCTCCGCTGGTTACAGGATCTTCAGGTTGGGAATGGACAAGCTGATAGGACGTAATTTCTATCACCTCTTTCAGCTTGTAAATTTAAGGAATGTCGGTCTACTGATAAAGCTTAAGGTTTTCATCTCGAACTGGAAATATGCCGGGAAATTCTTCAGGCATCCTCACCTGATGATGGCATATACATTCCAGAATATTTATGTGGGTCAAAGTCCTTTTAGCTCCCCTGCCCTTTTCTCTATGGTGCCAGCCGCAGAACTCACAGAGGGATCTTTCATTGTTGAAGGCGGAATGTACGGGATAGTAAAGAGGCTCCAATCGGCAGCAGAATCACACGGTGTGAGATTTCATTTCAATACTTCAATAACTGAAATAAGGATCAGGGATAACAAGGCTGAAGGTGTTGTGCTGGAAGATGGTAAATTTGAAAATGCAGATATTATTATTGCCAATGCAGACCTTCCTTATGTTTACCGGGAACTTCTTCATAATAAAAGTAAATCGAGGCATATTGACAAGCTGAAATATTCATGTTCTGCAGTCTGCCTTCACTGGGGACTCGATAAAGCTTATCCTCAGCTTGATCATCATAATGTATTTCTTTCAGATGGATTCAAGGATGGTCTTGACAGGATTTTTAAGGATAAAACCATTGGCGAAATGCCTAGTTTTTATGTACATGCACCAGTAAGGCAGGATCCCGCTGCGGCACCGGATGGACAGGATACACTTTCTTTTATCGTTGCGACCGGACATATAGATAAGAACAAGGATCAGGATTGGGCAGCAATAAGGCAGAAGGCTCATGATTATGTTATTGGAAGACTTGAAAAGGCCGGCCTTGAAGATATTGAGCAGCATATAAAATTTGAGCTGGCGTATACCCCGGAGAGCTGGGAAAGTGCATGTAATGTGGCGAGAGGTTCTGTGTTTGGAAGCCTTGGTCATAACATTCTGCAGATGGGGTATTTTCGCCCTCATAATCGTCACGACAAATATCATAATCTCTATTTTGTCGGAGGCAGCACTCATCCCGGGAATGGGATACCAAATATTTTAATATCGGCAAAGCTTGTCACCGAAAGGATCATTTCGGGAAAATAATTAGTTTTGTTCCACCAAATTTATTTTGATGAATTCAAACAGGCAGAAATTCCTTGAAATATTCAACTCCATAGATTTCCATAAGATCACGGATCATCCCAATATTCTTATAGCCGCAAGATTCTGGGAAGACGAAAGGTATGTGGCTGCAAGGACATGTTATAAGTTCATGAGGTTGATCGACGATCTTATAGATGATTATAAGGCTGCCAATAGATCTATTGCTCCCGGAGAAAGAAAAAACTTCACGGAAAATGTCAATGAATGGATCGATATGATCGGGTCCTCAACAATTAAAAATCCTTTTCAGAAGGAGCTTACAGATACCATCGAAAAATTCCTGATTCCACGGTGGCCTCTCGAGGTGTTCGCAAAATCCATGCTTTACGACATCAATCATGACGGATTTGCAACATTGAATGATTTTCTCGATTACTCCCAGGGAGCATCGGTCGCCCCTGCTTCAATTTTTGTCCACCTCAACAGCATTTCGAAAAAAGACGGGAAATATGAAGTCCCGCCATTTGATGTCAGGGATGCTGCAACTCCTTGTGCGATATTCAGTTACCTTGTTCATATAATCCGAGATTTTCAAAAGGACCAGCTTAACAACCTGAACTATTTTGCTGATGATCTTATAGTTAAGAACAATCTTTCCAGGTATGATCTGCAGGAAATAGCTCACGGGAAGAAGGCTGGCAGCGATTTCAGGAATCTTGTCAAAATATATTATGAACTCGCTGACGAATACCGGTTGAAAACCTCTGATACCATTGAAAAGATAAGTCCGCTGCTTGAGCCAAAGTACCGGCTCAGCCTGGAGGTCATTTTCAGTCTTTATCTCATGGTTTTCGAAAGAATAGATCTTAAAAAGGGAAGCTTCACAACTGAGGAATTGAATCCGACTCCCGACGAAACCAGGGAAAGGGTTTACCAGACTATTTTAAATTTCGCAAATAAAGCTTAGTTTTATTAACCGCAAAGACTCAAAAAGCTGCTGAAGATTAATAACGTTCAGTGAGACTTAATTTAAAATCATATAAGTGGCATCAACAGGGGAATATTCATGTTACCGGGTTTATTCTAAAGGGAGAAGAATATCTATTTGAAAATGCGTTAGCTGAAATTTTCTTAAAAGCAGACACAGTAAACAGGTTTGAGGAAATTCTTGCTTCTTTAAATGGCCAGTTCAGCGTTATAATTGCTAAAAACAGTGAAGTCTGGATGGCTACTGACAGGTTAAGATGTTATCCATTGTTTTATACATCTGTCGGAGAAGAGGTCATTATCAGCGATGACTGCTATGCCTGCCTTGGAGAAAGTGATCTGAAAGAGATCAACCTGACAGCAAGAAATTCATTTCTTCTTGCAGGTTATGTCCCTGATAACCTTACGCTTATAAACAATATTTTTCAGGTTGAGGCCGGAGAGATCGTTGTTCTGAACAGTATTGTTTCAAGAAGATTTTATCATGAAATATTCTCAACGCCTGTCGGGAATAAAAGAACTGATTCTTATGAAAAAGAATTGTATGATCTGCTTCATTCAGTATTTTCATGTCATTTGAAGGCACTCAAAAGCCGGTTTTTGGCAATACCATTGTCGGGGGGTTATGATTCCAGGCTAATTGCTGCAATGAGCAAAATCTACCACCCGGAAAACATGATCTGTTACACCTATGGAAGAAAGGATAACCCGGAGGCATATAAGGCTGCTGAGGTCGCAAAAAGACTAAATGTAAAATGGCTGAATATAGAGTACAACAACGATCTGATAAATGATTACCTCCATAGCAATAAATTCAAAGAATATTATCCGTTTGCCTCGAACCTGTCAAGCATGTTTTTTATGCAGGATTATTTTGCTTTACAGTATTTAAAAGACAGATCTTTAATTCCTGATAACACTGTTTTTATGCCTGGTTATTCAGGAGATTTCCTGGCAGGAAGCCACCTCCGCAAATCAATGAATAAACCTCTGAAAGAAAATGATATAGCAGAGATTATATTAAGAAAACATTTCAGGTATATCAAGTCGTCAGTTTCTGAAAAGGAAAAAATCAAAAGTCTTATCCGGAAGAAAATTCCCGATATAAAAGGAAATCCCTGGAAAATATTTGAAAACTGGGACCTGAAAGAGCGCCAGGCAAAATTTATTGTCAATTCCGCCAGAACATTCTTATTTTTTGGTTATGAGTATACAATGCCTTTCTGGGATAAAAACATTATCGATTTTTTTTCAAAAATACCATTCAGCCTGAAATTCAACAAGAAGTTATATGACACCGTTTTGAAACAATCAATTTTTAAGGAATTAAACCTGAATCTTGATGACGAACAGTATCCTGGAGCATTATCAAGGAGTATTCAGAACATAAAAGAAGCCGTAAAACCCTTTCTGCCTTATGCCCTGGTGACAAAGATGACCAATCAGAAAAGCATCATCTATTATGATGAAATTACCAGGGCACTGCGTGAAGATATCGGACCGGAAAATATCATACTACCCATTCAATCCAATCTTTTCAATTCATATATAACCCAATGGTACATTTATAAATCCATGGAGTATATAAATAACCTCAAAAATCATTTCCCTGATAGAATATTGGATCCTATTAACTAATTTTATTTCTTTCCATTCTCAAACCAATGAAAAATATCCATAAAATACTTTTTATTCTGATGATTATTTCATCAGCTGCAGCATATGGTCAGAAGCGTGCTTCAAAAACAATTGCTCCTCCGGTTCCTTCAATAACGCAGGAGCAGGTGACAAAGATGATCAAAGACAATTCATTGTATTATAATGTAAGAGATTTCGGTGCAAAGGGCGACAGTGCATCCATTGACACAGAAGCAATTAATAAAGCTATTGATGCGGCCACTGCTGACGGTGGAGGGACAGTTTATTTCCCTGCCGGGGAATATCTCAGCTTCTCAATACATCTTAAAAGCAATATTACCCTCTTTCTCGACAATGGCGCATATCTTATAGGCGCTGATCCGGAAAAAGGACAGGGCGGATATGACGCGCCAGAGCCAAATGCCACTGATATGTACCAGGATTTCGGACACAGCCACTGGCATAACAGTCTGATCTGGGGTGAAAACGTTGAGAATATAGCCATTGTTGGTCATGGCTGGATAATAGGGAATGGGCTCACCAGGTCAGGCAGGATAAATACGGGTCTCGGCAATAAGGCAATAGCCCTGAAACTTTGCCGAAATGTTATCCTTAAGGATTTCACAATACTGAGAGGAGGCCATTTCTGTCTTCTGGCTACCGGAGTCGACAATATGACAATTGATAACATAAAACTTGACACCAACCGCGATGGTTTCGACATTGATTGCTGCAGGCATGTTCACATTTCAAATTGCAGCGTGAACTCGCCATTTGATGATGCAATAGTGATGAAAAGCTCTTATGGCCTCGGTTTTGCAAGAATGACAGAAGATGTTACTATCACCAACTGTTCTGTAAGCGGTTTCGATATCGGGACTTTTCTTGACGGGACATATCAGAAAAAATATTATGATCGTGTTCCTGACCGCGGAGTTGTCACAGGAAGGATCAAATTCGGTACCGAGTCGAATGGTGGATTCAGAAATATAACCATTTCGAATTGTACATTTGAATTCTGCCGCGGACTTGCTCTTGAGACCGTTGATGGAGGAATCCTTGAAGATATAAGTGTAACAAATGTTACAATGCGCGACATTATGGGAGCGCCCTTTTTCATGCGACTTGGAGCCAGAATGAGAGGACCAGAAGGAATACCCGTTGGAAAATTAAGACGTGTGAACATCAGTAACCTGGTCATATATGCGTCAAATCCTGACTATGCATCGCTCTTTCTGGGGATGCCCGGCTATGATATTGAAGATGTAAGGCTTAGCAATATTACTCTTCTGCTCAAAGGCGGAGCTCCGAAGGAACAGGCGGATCTTGTCGTCCCGGAAAAAGATAAATCATATCCCGATCCCCAGGAATTCGGCAAGATACCGGCATATGGATTTTATATCCGGCACGTGAAGAACCTCGAGATGTCAAATATTGAAATGAAGCTTGAAAACGAAGATTTCCGCCCGCCGATAATACTGGAAGACGTAAAGGGAGCAACATTTAACAATATCAAAGCTCCTCATGCCAAGGATGTGCCGACATTCATTCTGAAAAATGTAACTGATTTTAAAACAGTGCAATGCGGTATTATCCCTGACAAAGAAATAGATAAAACCGATAATTTAAAACTGTAATTCTGAAAAGAATTCCTTTGTGTACCTTCGTGTATCCTTAGTGTACCTTTGTGTTTCATTTTTTTACCACAAAGGAGCACAAAGTGCACACAAAGGAGCACGGAGGTTTATTTTTATTCAAATACTTATACTTAAATTTTTCCTATATGTCCAGATTTCTAATTATTTGTTCAGCAATATTCTTACTGACATCAGCAACTGTTGATGAAAAGAAAGCTAAACCGACAATTTATTTAATTGGCGATTCTACAGTAAAGAACGGGAAAGGAAAAGGTGACGGCGGCCTCTGGGGATGGGGAGACTTTCTCTACATGTTTGCCGATACAAGCAAGATCGCCATCAGGAACCATGCACGGGGAGGAACGAGCAGCAGAACATATATTGACATTGGGTTGTGGGATGAAGTAATGGCAAAACTAAAACCCGGCGATTATGTGATAATGCAGTTCGGTCATAATGATGCCGGGCCGGTTAATGACAATTTCAGGGCGAGGGGAACAATAAAGGGAAATGGTGAGGAGACCGAAGAGATAGATAATATTCTGACAAAGAAGCACGAGATAGTACATTCCTATGGATGGTACCTTAGGAAATATATTACCGATGCGAGGTCAAAAGGAGCTAAACCTATAGTGTGCTCGCTTGTACCGCGGAACTCATGGAATAATGGAAAGGTTGCCAGATCGTCGGATGATTATGCAAAATGGGCCGAAGAGGCTGCATTGCAGGAAAAGGCATTTTACATAAACCTCAATGGAATGATAGCTGATAAATATGAGTCGCTGGGAGAAGATTCTGTCAAATCTGCTCTCTTTGGCAGGGATAGCACACATACCCTGAAGGAGGGCGCCATATTTAATGCACAGGTTGTCGCAGAAGGGATAAAATCACTTAAGGGCTGCAAGCTGAAAAAGTATATTCAATAATTAAAAAAGGAATTTAACTGTTAATACTGCTTTATTCTTAAGTAATTCAGAAAATAAA
>Ga0208980_10002019_pt1 | contig 12332 bp, 10 predicted proteins | sample WetSurMetagenome_3_FD_187993 | JGI IMG/M metagenome (GOLD analysis project Ga0208980, IMG submission 187993) | Wetland microbial communities from Twitchell Island in the Sacramento Delta, sample from surface sediment Aug2011 Site A1 Bulk (version 2) | ecosystem: Environmental > Aquatic > Marine...
CATGCCCAGCGGGGCGAAGAGCAAGAGCCTGGGCGGGGGCGTCCCCTCGTCACCGGTGCTTTCCTACAATCCCAGCACGAACCAGCCGGACATTTTCGTGACGTCCAGCAGCGCCATCGGCGGGGTGCACTCTCGCCCGATCGACATCGTCCCGGCGGCCATGTCGAACCGTGCCAACATCCTTCTCTGGCGCGACAGGCGGATTCAGTAGCATCACTGGCAGGACCCGGGGCACGAAGCCCCGGGGGGGCAGCCGATAAAAAAGGGGCGGGCCGCTTCTTCGAACGAAGAGCGGCCCGCCCCTTTTCTGTTTCTTCACGGAAAGATTTTCCCGGGATTGAGGATGTTCAAGGGGTCGAAAAGCCGCTTGATCCGTTTCTGGAGGAATATCAGTTCCGCGCTCATAACGATGGGCAGATAGGCGGCCCGCTTCGAGCCGATGCCGTGCTCTCCGCTGATGGTCCCCCCGAAGCGAAAGACGATCCCGTAGAGCTCCGTGAGGATTCGGGGGAGCCTCTCCTTCCAGGCCTCCATCGGTGTTTCCGGCTTCTTGACGGGGGTTGCGTGAAGGTTGCCGTCGCCTGCGTGGCCGTAGCAGGGAATCAGGATGTCGTACTTCCCGGCCAGGCGCTCCAACTCGCGGATGAGTTCGGGGATCCGTGCCGTCGGGACCACGATGTCCTCGAGGCTCTGCACGGGACAGACCGTCTTGAAGGCCTCGGCGAGATTCACGCGTGGGGCCCACATCTTTCTCTCCGTCGTTGGAGTGTTGCCCACGTAGACGTCGAGTGCGCCCAACTGAAGGAAAAGCTCCCCGATCTTCTGGCTTTCCTCGTCGACCTTTTCCCGGCTTGACCCGTCCAGCTCGATGAGCAGCATGGCCCCGATGTCGGGCCGAGGCGGTTTTTCCCCCAGGAACCGATAGACCGTTTCCACGGAGAGGCGGTCCATGAACTCGATGGACGTCGGCAGAATCCCGGCATCGGCAATCACCCTCGGGAACGCCTCGACGGCTTCCGAGGCGCTCCCGAAGGGGATAAGGAGGACCGCCGTGGCCGCAGGCCGGGGCAGGAGCCGCAGGGTGATCTTCGTGAAGATGCCCAGGGTGCCTTCCGAGCCGACCAGCAGGTGGATGAGGTCGTAGCCCGTAACGTCCTTCAGGCGCTTGCCGCCCATCTGCACGATCTCGCCCGTGGGCAGGACGGCCTCGAGGCCCAGGACGTAATGCCCCGTAACGCCGTACTTGATGGCGCGGCCTCCTCCTGCATTTTCGGCGAGGTTGCCCCCGATGAAGCAGGACTCGAAGCTCATGGGGTAGCCCGCATAGAAGAGCCCGAACTCCTGGACCGCCTTGCCGATCTCGCTGGTCACAACGCCGGGCTCCACGACGGCCACCATGTTTTCCCGGTCGATCTCCAGGATCCGGTTCATCCGCTCGAGGGCAAGCACGATGCCCCCGTAGAGGGGCACGGCGCCGCAGGAAAGCCCCGTCCCGCCTCCGCGGGGGGTTACGGGGACACGGTGCCGGTTGGCGATTTTCATGATTTCCGAGATCTCGCGGGCCGAGGCGGGCCTGACGACGGCCTCGGGCATGCGGGCATATTGAGGGCCTGCCACCTCGTCATGGGAGTAGTTTTGCAGAAGGTCCGGATCATCGAAAATGAGGTTATTCTCCCCCACGATGGCCTGCAGCTCTTTCACGATCTCCCGGGTCACCGGCTGATAAATCGCTTTTTCATCCATCGTGCTCCCTCCTGTCGCGGTTGCGGTGTTTTCTTTTTACCATCTTTTTTCCGGGAATTCCCGCCCTTTTGCGGCCTGCCGGGCGCTCGGGCGAGCAGGAATGCGGGATTCGCCCTCGATGTCCGGACGATCTACTGCGGGCTCAAGGGGGTCGTGGAAGACGGCGCTAAGGCCCTGAAGGAGAAGCTCCGGGGCATGGAAGAGCTCCGGGAAAAGGCCCTGGAGCATCGTCAGAAGGGATTGTCTCCTCGTGAAATCCGGCGCCGCCTGCTCGGCATCGAAGACAAGATGTACTGCATCACGGGCGGCCACTTCTCGAAGCAAAACGTGATCGACAGCATCCTCGGCAAAGGCGGAAGCGGACCCTAGCAGAGTGTTGAATAACACCTTGTCACACAGGCTGTTCAAAAATGCTTAGATGCAAGGCGCGCAAATCCTGAGGGCAGATAAGCTTATTTTGAAGCACCTGCGGCGCTTCCCGGCAGGGTAGTGGACAAACATGGTTGCGCCTCCTTTCGGGATGCGCCCCCGGTCAACAGCCTACTAGAGGTCCTGGATCCTGGGGATCCGGATGACGTGCAGGTAATTCTCCAGTCCCACGGCCTTGAACTTTTCCGTCACGATCGCCTCCAGCGTGCGCGTCACGTCGGTACCCGGTCTCGGCACCTGGCATTTTAGGACCAACCGGTTGCTGTTTTTCTGGAAGCTGGCCTGCACCGTGTCGTGGGCCAGGTGGACGATGCCCGCAAGTGACAGGGTGTCTTCCTCCACGATCAGGTTCCGGGCCAGCAGCGCGGTCCGGACGTACTCGGGCAGGCAATACCGCGAGACGATCTTGTCCGCCAGATAGGGGTGGTAGGTCTCGATGAACTCGTCGTCGAGCTGTCCGGCCTCGCCGGCAAACTTCCGGTTGTAGATGACCAGGAACTTGCGCCCGATCTCCAGGAAGAAGCCGCACAGCTCGGCCTTCCTGATGCTGTCTTCCCGGAATCCCATCTGGCCGGCCAGGATCTCGGCCATGACCGCTGTGGCATAGGACCGGGCAAATATCGTCTCGACCTCCGGGTCCGCAAGCCCTGCATGATGGTGGGCCAGGACGAGGATCAGCGCCTTCGTCCGGTGCATGCCGAGGCAATTCACTACATCGTAGAAGCTGCCCACATGGCCGCGGCGCAGCGTGCCCACATACACGGAGCCGGCGATCGCCTTGAGGCGCAGGCGGATGCCCTCGTTGATCTTGGACTCGATCGTCTCGATCTCCCGCCGGCCTGCGTTGATGTCGTCGAGCGTCATGAAGACCTCGGGAGAGATCGATGCGGCAAGAACCTTCCTGGCCAGCGTGTCGTCGATGGCGTCGATCAGCCTGAAGGCCTCGTCTACGTCCACAGCCCTGTCCTTTCCCGGCCCAAAGGGACCGGAAATCATGGGGATTTCTTTCTTGCTGGAAAGGATCACTGCACGATTCATACCCAGGTCGCACGGGGAGCAGGCACATGGCACCGCTCCTGCAAGGACACAGGCTCGATCCGGATGCGGGACACATCCCGGATCGGCAGATAATCCTTGACAGGCACTGCCCCGGCCGCTACCTGTTTGCAGGCGTGCAGGCCGGCGAATCCATAACCAATCCGGGAGGGAAACCGATGGTCAGAACCCCGTTACGATGTGTCATCCTGCTCGCCGCTGCCCTTTTGCTCATCCCCGCCGCTCCCGCCGGCGCCCAGAAGATCGACGATCTGGCTCACGCCAACAAGATCGAATACAACGCCTGCAAGTACAAAGCGGCCCAGATGCGCGACGAGGCCCGGCATTATGACCGGGCGAGGGCCGATCTGCCCGGCATGGAGAAGCAGGCCGCCGATCTCCAGGCAAAGCTCGACGTCCTGAATCCGAAGTACCAAAGCTACACCGGCCTGATGGAAGAGCAGAAGACGCTCAACAGCGAACTGCCGAAGGTGGAGAAGGAGTGCCAGGAGGCCTGGATCTCTTCGTTGTCGAGTGCATGCACGCGGCGCAATCAGATCACCAAGAGGCTCTACGAGGAGATCAACCCCGAGCTTGCCCGCCTGAGAGCCGAGATGCCCTCCCTCGGAGAAGAGCGTAAAAAGGTCGAGGACACACTGTCCGTTATCAAGATGAACCTGCAGTCCCATCAGAACTACCTGGCCCGGACAACCCGCCCCACGGACCAGCAGATTGCGGAGCAGGACGGGAAGTGCCAGCTGATGGAGCTCTCGATGGGCCTCGATTCCAACGCATCGAAGGCAACGGTCACGATTGCCGCAACGGCCTCGGAGGGGATGGTCGGGGATGAGGTTCATTTCGGGGCATTGCTCTCCCCCAAGGATCCCCGGACCCAGTTTGGTTATGTGTGGAGCCTCAACGGCCAGGTCATCGGCGGCAACACGGCCAGCGTGAAAACGAACATTCCGAGCGAAGGCGCCAATACGGTCCGGGTCGTGGCCTGGCGGTGGACGGGCAGGCAGTGGGTCAAGACCGCCGAGGCCTCCCGGGACATCACCGGGAATCCCCGCGTACAGCAGACGGTTTCCATCACCGGCCCCGCCAGTGTGCTGATCCAGGACCAGCCAAAGACCATTGTCTTCGAGGCCAGGATCATGCCCGAAGTCCCGAATGAGCAGTACGGTTTCACCTGGGGCGCCACGGGGGGACCGAGAGGCCCCATGACCTTCAACAGCTACACGAAGACGCAGAGCCTGTCGGCTTCGACACCCGGCCGATACGAAATCCTGGTTCATGCGTGGAAGCTCGTCAACGGAAAGTGGCTTCTCATCGCGAAGGCATCGCTGCCCATCACGATCGAGAAGGCGGCATCGGCCCCGCCCACGGGGAGACAGCTTTCGACCCCGAGAGGCCTGGCCCCTGCGGGACGCTGATCGCGGGTATCCCGCAAGGAGATCTGCCCCGATGGAAGGACCCCGGCCGGCAGCCATCGCGGGGGCCGGGGGGAGAAACACCCTCCATCCCCTGATCTGCGCAGCCATTGTGGCGGCTGCAGCGGTGCTTGCCTATCTCAACTCCTTCCAGGGTGCCTTTCAGCTCGACGACTACAAGGTGCTCCTGTCGGACCCGGCGGTTCGGTCCTGGGGGGGCTGGTGGTCCGACCTGGGGCGGGGGATCCGGCCCCTGCTCAAGCTCAGTTACGCGCTCAACTGGACGACGGGCCTCGGGCTCTTCGGCTTTCACCTGGTGAACCTGCTGATCCACCTGGGCGTGAGCCTCCTGGTCCTGCTGCTCGCCCGCACACTGACGGGACCGTCGTCCCGGATGGGCTGTGTCGCCCTGTTTGCGGCCCTCCTCTTTGCCCTTCACCCGATCCAGACGGAGGCGGTCACCTACCTCGCAGGCCGGTCGGCCTCGCTTGTGGCCTTCTTCTACCTTGCAAGCCTTGCCGCCTACATCCACGGCCGCCTCGAAGGGCGCCCGCTTCTTATTTATGCTCTTTCCCCGGCCCTCTTCCTGCTGGCCCTCGCCGTCAAGGAAACGGCCGCCACCCTGCCGGCGGCCCTTCTGCTCTGGGAGATCACACGGCGGGACAGGCCGTTTCGCCTCCGTGAGGCCCTGGCATCCCAGGCGGCGCACCTGGGGGTTCTCGCTTTGGCCCTGGCGGCCTTTTCCGCAATTCCGGGACACCGGTTTCTCATCGAGTACAGCTTTGGGCTCCGGGGCCGTTACGAAAACCTCCTGTCCCAGATCCACGGCCAGTTCATGCTGCATGCGCACTACGTGCTCCCCGGGCATCTCAACTTCGACCCCGACCTGCCGACGCTGACCCGCTGGTCGTGGGGTCTTGCCCTCGAGGCCGGGATCCTCGGCTGCGCCCTCGCGGCGGGCCTGTGGAATCTGAAGCGGCGGCCTCTGGTCTCGTTTGCCATCCTCTGGGTGTTCCTGCACAGCATGGCTGTCTATGCCGCCGTCCCCCGGACGGACATCCTCAACGAGCGCCATCTGTACCTCGGGGGATTCGGGCTTTTCCTGCTGGCGGCTGCAGGGGCTGCGTGGTTTGCGGATCGGTGGCCCGCGCTGCGCCTGCCCGTGGCGGCCGCCGCCTGCGCCCTTCTGATCGCCCTCGGCCTTTTCACGGCAGAGCGCAATGCCGACTATCGAAGCGAGATCCGCCTGTGGGAGGACACGGCCGCCAAATCGCCGGGCAAGGCACGGGTCTTCAACAACCTGGGCTATGCATACTTCCTCGCCGGGCGCAACGATGAGGCCCGGAAGGCCTGGCTCGAGACGCTCCGCATCGACCCGGCCCACGAGCTTGCCCGCAACAACCTCTCCCTTCTGGATGTGAAGGGGGATGTGCTGTAGCGTGCGCTCTTTCGAAAAGGGATGTCCGGGAGCGCGCACAATCTCTCTCGAAAAATTCTGTAATCCGTCATAAAATCCTGCCGGCCCTTGTCAGAATGAACTGCCGGAGGACCCTCTGCAGAAAAGGACGCCGACATGAACGCGGGGAGCGGGAACCCGTCAGGGGACACAATCCGAAAATGGATCTGGGTGGTGGTCTTTGCGGCGGCCTTCGCCTTTGTGGAAAGCGCTGTCGTCGTCTACCTGCGCAAGATCTACTTCGACGGCTCCTTTGACTTCCCCATCGCAACGCTGTGGGAAAACGGGCGGCACGTCCTGGAGCCGCTCATCCTCGTGGAGATGGGGCGCGAGGCCGCGACCATCGTCATGCTGGCCGCCGCGGGAATCCTCGCGGGGGCAAGCGGCCTGCAGCGGTTCTGCTTCTTCATGATCGCCTTCGGCATCTGGGATATCTTCTACTACGTCTGGCTGTGGGTGATCCTGCGCTGGCCCGAAAGCCTCATGACGTGGGATCTGCTGTTCTACATCCCGCTGCCCTGGGTGGGGCCGGTGATCGCACCGGTGCTGATTTCCGTAACGATGATTGCGTCAGGCTCCATTCTCATCTATCTGGCCGAGAAGGGTTACGCGATCCGCTGGCGCCGGATTGACTGGGCAATCGAACTCGGCTGCGGGTTTCTCCTCATTGTCGCCTTCTGCTGGGACTGGAGGAACATCCTGCGCGTGCCCGACGGCACGCCCCACAGCGGCATCCCCAATCCCTTTGCCTGGTGGCTTTTCCTGCCGGTCTATCTCTTCGCGCTGCTTTACTTTGCGGTGCGGCTTCGGCAGACGATCCGGGCCGGGTCGGGTGATGCGCCGTTGAAAATCCCTTGACAGAAATGTCTGTCTGTAAGGAATAAGAGAGGGGTCTGTACAACGGAAGAAGGAAGGGAACTTCATTTTATAAGGAGGGAGAGGGGAATGAGGGAGAAGACGATCATCACCGCCGCCATTACCGGAAGCATCCACACGCCCACCATGTCACCTTACCTGCCCGTCACGCCGCAGCAGATCGCCGATGAGGCCGTGGCGGCCAGCGAGGCCGGCGCGGCGGTCGTGCATGTCCACGGGCGAAACCCCGAGACGGGGCAGCCCTCGTCGGATCTCGAGATCATGCGTGAGATCATCCGCAGGGTGAAGGCCCGCTCGAATGCGGTGATCTGTATTACGACAGGCGGCGGCCTCGGCATGACGGTAGAGCAGCGCGTGGCCCCCATAACCCTCTACCGGCCGGAGATGGCATCGCTGAACGGCGGCTCCATGAACTTCGCCCTCTTCCAGTCGCTGGACAAATTCAAGGAATTCAAGCACGACTGGGAACCCCAGTACCTCGCCATGACGGAAGATTTGATCTTTCCGAACACCTTCAAGTCCATGCGCGAGTTCAGCCGCATCTTCACCCTCAACGAGACAAAACCCGAGTTCGAGATCTACGACGCCGGCATGGTGAATAACCTGGCCGTCATGATCGGCCGAGGCCACATCAAGCAGCCCGTCTACCTGCAGTTCGTCATGGGGGTCCTCGGCGGGATCACCGCAAGCCCCGAAAACCTGATGTTCCTCCTCGATTACGCGAGGAAGCTCATCGGCGAGTTCGAATTCTCCGTCTGTGTCGCGGGAAGGGCCCAGTTCCCTCTCTGCACCCAGTCGGTCCTGCTTGGCGGTCACTGCCGCGTGGGCCTCGAAGACAATCTCTACCTGGAGAAAGGGCAGCTCGCGAAGAGCAACGCCGAGCAGGTGGCCAAGATGGCCCGGATCATCCGCGAGCTGGGCAGCGAGCCCGCCACCCCGGATGAGGCCCGGCAGATCCTAGGGCTGAAGGGATTAAACCGGGTCAACTTCTGATGCTCCCGCGCGGAAGCGCGCAAGTCCGACAGTGATTGGTTGAATTCGCGTTTCCTGTTTCATCTGTTGCATTTTTATGTTATAGGGCTCTTGGGTTTGGAGGGGGCCCCAAACTACCCAGGAAGGAGAAAGTGCCATGCCCGATGATCCCGAAATCCGATTGATGGACACGGAGGCGGAGGAGGTCTATTCACCGGACCGAAAGCGGACGGGAACGGACAAGAAGAAGGTGGGCATTTTCGCCGCCATCGGCGTCGTGGTGCTTGCCGTGATCGGTGGCATCTACATGATGCTGGGGGGCGGCGGGGTCTCCAAGGATGAGGTCCGGCTCATGCAGACGAAGATCGGCTCGCTGGAGCAGAAGATCACGGCCCTGGAGAAACAACAAGGGGCGCTGCAGGCAAGGCTCCCCGCCGAGGGCGCCGAGGCGGCACTGACGGGGAAGGTCGATACGCTCGCACAGCGCGTCGAGGCCCTGGAGAAAAAGCCCGTCGCCGTCGTCGCGGAAAAGCCGAAGGCCGCCCAGAAGGAAAAAGCCGCGGCACCCTCGGGCAAAAAGATCCACACGGTCCAGAAAGGCGAGACGATCTACGGAATCAGCAAGAAATTCGGGATCAAACCGGAAGACCTGCGCAAGCTCAACAATCTCGGCGCGGAGGACACCGTCAAGCCCGGCCAGAAACTCGTGGTCTCCAAGTAGAAACTGATTTAAAGGAATGCAGTTTATATCTGCATTTTATTGAACGTCCTCTCCAAGTGTCATTCCCTGCGCATGCGGGAATCCACATAAAAATGGATTCCGACCGAGTCCGGAATGACAAATGAGAGAACAGAAAAGCCCGGCCGGATCGGCCGGGCTTTTCTGTCTGGCATCCCGTTGCATTACAGGTGCCGCTCATTTTATCGGTTGCGGGGCCGCTTTCCCCCCTTCCAGCATCTGCAAGACCTTGTTCACCGGGACGGCAAAGCCAATGTTCTGCGCGCCCAGCACCACGGCCAGGTTGATGCCCACCAGCTCGCCGTCCATGTTCAAGAGTGCCCCGCCGCTGTTTCCGGGGTTGATGGAGGCATCCGTCTGCAACAGCCCCGAGCAGGCATAGTCGCATTCCTGATTCTTGAAGGTCCGGTCGATGCCGCTGATAACGCCCGTGGTGACGGAATTCTCGAGCCCCAGGGGGTTGCCGATGGCGACGACGGTCTCGCCGATCATGAGGGTCTTCACGTCGGCAAACCGGACAGCCCTGAGGTTTCGGGCCGGCTCAATCCGGATCAGGGCGAGGTCATCGAGGGTGTTGACCGTGATAACCTTCGCCTCCGCCACGGTGCCGTCGCGAAGCACGGCGAAGATGGTGCTCGCCCGGTGCACCACGTGGGCATTGGTGACGATGAGGCCGGCCTTGTCGACGATGACGCCGGAGCCCAGGCTCTTGAGCTTCACCGTCCCCTCGGAGTAGTCCTCGCCGAAGTACTGCTTGAAGAAGCGGTCGAGCCGCTCGCCGTATTGGCCCCAAGCGGGGTGCTCCTTGAGATCGACGAGGCTCTCCGTACGGATGTTGACCACGGAGGCGGCGTTGTCCCGGACGACCCGGACGACGGGCGTTTCACGGGGGCTTATCACGGGCGCGGCACAGCCGGCTATGGCGAGGAAAAGGCATGCAAGCATGCCCCGAACGAAAACGCTTTTCCGGTTCATGGCCTGTCATGCCCCCTTGCAGAGATTTGTCGCAACTATAAGCCATTTCACGGGTGAACTCAAGCTCGAGTCCCAAAGCGGCGCAGAAGTGAAAAGACACGGGCAAAAAGTTCTTGACCTCATGGCCCGGCTCCTCTATAAAGCAGCTGCTCCTGAAGGGGAGTAGCTAGAGAGGCAAGGTCAACATACTGGCGGATACGCCTGGCCTTGCCGTTGGCCAACGCCAATTAGCGAGACCTTCGGTGTGACAAACTGTCATACCGGGTCTCGTTTTTTTTTGCCCTAGAAAGGAAAACGACATGACCGCTTTTCTCGCCTCCCTCGGCTTCGTGGTCCTCGCCGAGATGGGGGACAAGACCCAGTTGCTGGCCATGGCTTTCGCCACGCGCTACAAGGCCTCGACCGTCATGTGGGGGGTTTTTGCCGCCACCGTGCTCAATCACTTCCTGGCGGTGCTTGCAGGCAATTACCTGACAAACCTCGTGCCCATCCACTATGTCCAGATCGCCGCGGCGGCATCGTTTATCCTCTTCGGCCTCTGGACGATCCGGGGCGACGAGCTCGCGGGAGAGGACAAACGGTTTCACTTCAGCCCCTTCTGGACCGTCGCCATCGCCTTTTTCATCGCCGAGATGGGCGACAAGACACAGCTGGCCACGGTGGCCCTGGCCGCGAAATACCAGTCCGTGATGCCCGTGCTGGCGGGCACAACGGCGGGGATGCTGATTGCCGACGCCATCGGCATCGGGATCGGCATCGTGATGGGGAAGAAGATTCCCGAGAGGGCCGTCAAGTGGATTGCGGCGCTTATCTTCATCGGCTTCGGGCTCTGGGGCCTCTACGAGTACCTGCCGGAGGATGTTCTCACGGCTCCCGTCATCGTCGCGGGGATCGCCATAATTTCCCTGGCCGTGTACTGGCTCGGGAGAAATGACCTACGGAAACTGACTGGGCAGGAGCAAGCTGTGGATGCTGAAATCCGGAAATAGAAGCAAGCAGGAAGGGGGGGATCAAGGATCAGGAAGGCCGCATGCGTGGCGGATCGCCGCGGAAAGTTCAGCAAAGTCGGAGCCTTTCATGACATACCCGGAGGCGCCGGCCGCCAGGACGCTCTGAACCAGGGGGCCGCTTGAATACATGGACAGCATGATCACCTTGACCTTCGGGTTGTTCTGGATAAGGTGCCGCATGGCCTCGATCCCGTTCATGCCCGGCATGCTGATATCCATGATCACGATATCGGGGGAAAGCTTTCGGGCCGCATCAATGGCATCCTTGCCGTCGACGGCCTCGCCCACGACCTCCATGCCCGGCTCGGCATTGATCAGCCCCCGAAGCCCGTCCCGGAACATCTTGTGATCGTCAACGATCAGCACCCTGGCATTCATGCTCTTCCTTCCGGAGGGATTCCGGGCCCCTCGGCCCGGCCCGATTGGGATAGCATACATGATCGTTTACCTATCGCATCACGAGGCAGAAAGATATCGGGCAATCTCTTAGTTCGAGTAAGTCTTTTGCGTCGATTCCCTCATCCTTCCCGAAAGCGGGTCGAAAGCCAATTGATTTCATTAGCTTTTCATACTCAAAATATCTTATAGTCGAATAACTTCTGCAGACGTGATCACAGACGGAGAATCCAAGATAGCGCCGCTATCAAGAACCGGGCCGATCCCGTCGTCTAAGGGATTCCCTGATACGGATATCAGCAAAACCCTTATTCCCCGGCCCGGCAGAATAGGTTAAGAAAACTCCGGGGCCTGCCGCGGCCGCGGGATTCGTTGACGGCGGGCTCGCAACAGCCCTGGATGGATCACAAACCCCACCCTGAACGACCCGTTCCAGGAGGAAGGTTTTATGGGACATTCAGCAGAAGGATCTGAAAAGAAGCGGTTCCTGTCCGAACTGTTCGGCAAGCCCGAATCCCTGCCTATGCTCCTGTTCATTCTGTTCTTTGCCATCCTCTTCGGGGCAGGCCCGGAACTTCGATCCGCGAAATATGTCTTCGAGCCCCCCTGGCTCCTTTTCACACTGAACAGCTTTTTCATTACGGGCCTGTGCCTGCTGATCGCCGGGCTCTGTTTCAGGAGTTTTCTGCGCGGAGGGTTTCTGAACGTCCTCCTGCTGGGATGCGGTGTGCTTACCTTCGGGTTGTCCTCCTTTGCGGCCGGATGGCTGATCCACCCCCCCTATGGCCCGAACTATACCGTTACGACTCACAATATCGGTGTCCTCTTCACGGCGGTTCTTTACTTCCTGAGTTCCCTGTTCACCGCATTTGGATATTCGATGGAGATCGAAAGGCGCAGGGTTATGATCGCGGCTGCCTCCTGCAGCGCCGTCTTTCTGTTGGGGGCCGTCCTGACGGCGGAGACTGTGCGCCAGGTTCTTCCGCCCTTTTATCTTGTCGGGGAAGGCCCCACGGTCATCCGGCAGGTTGTCCTCTCCGTCTCCGTCACGTTTTTGCTCACTTCCGCCCTGCTGATGATGACGGTTTACGCGGAGAGGAAAACCGGATTTCTCCTTTATTCCATCAACGCAGTGCTGCTTATCGGCGCAGGGATCGTCGGTGTTGCCATCGGGACCCCCGGCAGCCCCTTCAACTGGCTGGGGCGCGCCTCGCAGTACCTGGGAAATGTCTACCTGGTCGGCGCCGCGATGAAGGCCCTGGGTGAAGCCC
>Ga0208980_10002020_pt1 | contig 12331 bp, 12 predicted proteins | sample WetSurMetagenome_3_FD_187993 | JGI IMG/M metagenome (GOLD analysis project Ga0208980, IMG submission 187993) | Wetland microbial communities from Twitchell Island in the Sacramento Delta, sample from surface sediment Aug2011 Site A1 Bulk (version 2) | ecosystem: Environmental > Aquatic > Marine...
TTATGGAAGGGCAGCCAGTCGTTAATTGTTACAGGTGTGCCCGAGCGTACCTGTATTTTATTTAATCATGGAGACAAGAATGGACCCAAAAACAATTCTTAACCGTGTAAAGGAAGACGACATCAAATACATATCCTACCAGTTCGTCGATATCAACGGCGTGGTCAAGAGCGTGGATGCGCCGGTCGAGAGACTGGAGATCGCCATGGATGACGGGATCTGGTTTGATGGCTCCTCGGTCGAGGGATTCTCGCGCATCCAGGAAAGCGACATGCACTTGCATATCGATCCCGACTCTTACGCCATCCTGCCCTGGTCGCCTGATGAAATGCGCCGGGCACGCTTCTTCTGTGACATCTATACACCGGACGGTAAACCCTTCGAAGGCGATCCCCGTGGCATGCTGCGGAAGAGCCTGGCCGCCTTGAAGAAACGCGGATATATTTATAATGTTGGCACCGAACCGGAATTCTTCCTCTTCCGGCGCAACGAGAACGGCACGACACACCCCCTTCCACACGATGTTGGCAGCTATTTTGACTTCTCACCCAATGACGATGCCGTGCGTGTGCGTACGGAACTCATGGACGCCTTGCGCAGCATGGGCCTGGAAGTCGAGGTTGGTCACCACGAGGTGGCTCTTGGTCAACACGAAATCGATTTCGAATTCACCGACGCCCTGCGCACGGCCGACAATGTGGTTACCATGAAGACCACGGTGAAAGCCATCGCCGACCGGCATGGCCTGGTGGCTTCCTTTATGCCTAAACCGATATTCGGCATGAACGGCTCGGGCATGCACTGTCACCAATCGTTGTCGGACCTGGATGGCAAGAACTGCTTCCACGATGCAGCCGACCCCTATCGTTTATCAAAACTGGCCTATAGTTTCATTGCCGGTCAGCTCATCCATGCACGTGGCATGACCGCTGTCCTGGCACCAACGGTTAACTCTTATAAGCGCCTGGTGCCCGGTTATGAGGCACCTGTCTACATCGGCTGGGCTCAAATCAACCGTTCGGCTTTGATCCGCATCCCCTTTGCGCCACCCGGTAAAGACAAGGCTGTGCGCGCCGAACTGCGTTGCCCGGATTCCTCCAGCAATCCCTACCTGGCTTTCCTGGTCATGCTGGCTACGGCAATGGATGGCATCGACAATAATCTAACGCCTCCGGATCCGCTCAACAATATTAATGTCTACGAACTGGATGCGACCGAACGCGCCACCCATAACGTGTTGTCGTTGCCCGGCTCGCTGCCGGAAGCGCTGGGTGAAATGGAAAGGGATGAGGTCGTCACTTCCGCGCTGGGCGATGTGATGCATGCGGCCTTCCTGCGCGCCCGCCAGGATGAGTGGGAAGCCTATCGGACCACGGTGACCGACTGGGAAATTAAACGATACCTTGAAACAATCTGATTCCTGGTTGATCAGCGTGCGCTTCTTGTTATAATCCCAAGTGATGCGCGCGCAACCCTTAATGAATCGCGCCATCCTGGTCGGGATGGCGCTTCTTTTACTGCTGACCATCCGGCCGGAGCGAGGTCTCTTCCCAACGGATGGAGACCGTCTGGCTCTTGAACGCGCCCGGGAAAACGGCGCAGATCTGACCGAGTGGCAGTTACTGGCACACTTTGTGAGTGCCGATCCAAAGGATGCCGAATCGTGGGAACGCATGGGGATTCTCGATTACCACAGTGGATTATGCAAGCAAGCTGTCTACGAATTCGAGCAAGCCTCAAGATATCAGCAAATATCCATTGACAGCCTGGTCCCCTACGGAGAATGCCTGGTGACTCTTGGAGAACTCCATGCGGCGATCGATCTGCTTGCTCCGCGACTCGAATCGACAAAGACCGCCACAGGGTTGGAGTTGCTTCTGGCAAAGGTTTTTCTACGCCTGGGTGACCTGGAAGGCGCCAGCCACGCAATTCAGGTATGGGCTGAATGGGAGCCGGATGATCCCCACATGCTATATTATGTGGGTCTCTACCAAGCCCTCTCCAATCCAGTTGAAGCGCTGGCGACCTTACAGGGTCTTGCAGCCCGCTCCAAGGATTACGAGAACACCTACCACAAGCTGCAAACTGCCATTAACAAAGGCGAATTGCAGGAAAGCCCGGCCTATCGGGCACTTGAACTGGGACGGGCTTACGGCAACCTGGGTGAATGGGAGCTGGCTTTTTATGCCTTCAACTCAGCCGTTCAGCAGGATCCCGGGTACGCCGAAGCGCATGCCTGGTTCGCAGAAGCCAAACAGCAATTGGGAGAAGATGGATCCGCTGAATTAAATAAAGCTCTGGAATTAAATCCGAACTCGATTCTGGCTCAAGCGATGGAAGCCATGGCATTGCAGCGACAGGGTGATGCACAGGGCGCGTTGGATGCCCTGGAGCATATCGCTTCCCAGGAACCCGATGACCCCCAATGGGCTATCGCACTGGGGCAGGCGCGCGCCCAGACAGGTGACCTGGAAGGTGCATTAACCGAGTATCTAAAAGCAACCACTTTGGAGCCTGAGAATGTCACTGTCTGGCAAGCATTAGCCGAATTCTGCCTGACCCACCAGTATCAGCTCTCCTCAGTTGGCTCCCCGGCCGCCAACAAGGCGGTCTTACTGGCACCTGACAGTGCAAACTCGCTCGATCTGGCTGGCCAGGCAGCCTTGAGTAATGATGAGTTGGATGAAGCCGAAGGCTATTTCAGAGCAGCCATCAAGCAAGATTCACGTTATGCTCCTGCCCACCTCCATCTGGCATTGGTGCTTTACCAACTGGATAAAGACGACGCAGCTTTCCAGGAACTACATAAGGCTGCCGCTCTGGGAAATAACGAGGCGCTGAGTCTGCTAACGCAGATGACCACGAAGTGAATTCAGTCAGGTACCTGTAGTATATTTACACCACTACACAATTATTTTCATTGGAGACAGCATGGCAGACAAGTACCTTTGGTGGAAAGACGGGATCATTTATCAGATCTATCCGCGTTCATTTGCTGATAGCAATGCAGACGGTATCGGCGACCTGGCCGGTATCACCTCCCGCTTGGACTACCTGAATGATTTGGGCGTGGATGCCATCTGGTTATCACCAGCTTTCCCCTCCCCCCAGGCAGATTTCGGATATGACGTGAGTAATTATATCGACATTGATCCGATGTTCGGCACACTCAAGGATTACGACCGGTTGATCCGCGAAGCCCACAAGCGTAAGATTCATGTGATAATGGACCTGGTCCTGAACCACACCTCGGATGAACATTCCTGGTTCATTGAATCGCGTAAATCGCGCGATAACCCCTTCCGTGACTGGTACATTTGGCGCAACCCCAATCCCAAGGGGGGCGAACCCAACAACTGGTATTCTGTTTTCGGAGGCAAAGCTTGGAAATTCGACCCGGCGACTGGTCAGTATTACCTGCACCTTTTCCATGAGAAACAGCCCGACCTGAACTGGCGCAATCCCAAGGTCCAGAAAGCCATTCTGGATGTCCTGAAGTTCTGGCTCGACCGTGGGACAGACGGTTTCCGCCTGGATGTATTTAATGCCTATTTCAAGCACCCAGACCTGCCGGATAACCCCAAGAAATTCGGGGGATTGAGGGGCTTTCAGCGCCAGGAACATTTCTATGACGGCGACCAACCCGAGATGATCCTGGTGTTACAAAAATTCCGTAAGTTGCTGGATAAATATCCCGAACGCTACGTGGTGGGCGAAACCTTTTTCTCGACGCCTGAGAAGGCCGCCTTTTATAGCGGGGATGACCGGTTGCATGCCGCATTCAATTTCAGCCTGTTGGAGCCTAAATGGGAACCCAGGCGGTATTTGAACGCTATTCGTGATTGGGACCGGATCGCCGGAAGCAAGGTATGGCCCAGTTACGTACTGAATAATCACGACAGTTCACGCTCGGTCACCCGCTGGAAGGATGGATTCGATGATTCCTGCGCCAAAGTGGGCGCCGTCATGCTGCTCACCCTGCGAGGTACGCCCTTCCTTTATTACGGCGAGGAGATCGGCATGCGGGACATCCGGTTAAAACGCAGTGAAATCATGGATCCACCCGGGAAACGCTACTGGCCGTTGTACAAGGGTCGCGATGGCTGCCGTTCCCCCATGCAATGGGATGCCACACCACAGGCGGGCTTTGGTAAAACACAACCGTGGTTGCCGGTCCACCCGAATTACACGACCCGCAACGTGGCTGCCCAGTTAAAACAGCCCGAATCCTTGCTGAATGTTTACAAGCGCTTGATCGCCCTGCGCCGTGGTAATCTTGCGCTCCGGCGCGGTGATTTTGTTGTCGTCGAGCAAGCAGATCCTGAATGCCTGGTCTACCAGCGCATCCACGGAAAACAGCGCATGCTAATCGCATTGAACTTCAGCCGGTATTCACGCACACTTGGTTTAAACCTTCCAGATGGAGGAAAATGGGTTGAGGTCTTCTCAACCCGCCCTCTCAACAAGAAAGCAGTCTCCCTGGTCACCATGAAACTGGAGGGCGACCAGGCTGTCATTTTTGAATCTGTCGCAAACAAGTAAGAGTATGACCTCAAAAAAAACAAAGGAAACCTTCACCCAGGCCGAACTCGAGCGCATGCTTCGTGAACAGAAGCGTGCCAATCACCAGGCACGCCTAGAACATTACCAACGCACCGGCCGCCTGGTTGGTAAACCCCCACCTGCGGAGAGCCCTGGAGTGCCAGCCAAACCTCAGAAGAAGTGGATGGACCGTCTCCTGCTGGGAATCGAGGTTGCCGCGGTTCTAGGCCTGCTCATCGTGCTGGCCAACGGGGTCGGCCTGATCCGCGAATTGAACCGAGAGGTGATCAGCGCCATCCAGCAACCGACGCTAACCCCCACCCCGCTCTACCGCGCAGTCATCCTGCCCTCCGGGCATACGCCTCCGAACTCCACCAACGGAGCGCAGTATAACGTAGAAGAGATCCCCGAACACCTGCGCCCGGCCATGCAGGCCTTTGCCAGCCTGCCCCTGCCAACCCCCAGCGCCGCTCAGGCCATCCGCCTGCAAATCCCGGCCATCGATGTGGATGCACCGGTGGTACAGGGTGACAGTTGGGAGCAATTAAAGAAAGGCGTCGGGCAACATCCCTTCACACCTGACCCAGGCCTGTCCGGCAACATCGTCCTTTCAGCACACAATGATGTCTTCGGTGAACTGTTTCGCGACCTGGATCAACTTAAACCGGGTGATACGATTGTCCTTTTCAGCCCATCCGGGCAATATGTTTACATCGTGACGGATACCCAGATCGTCACGCCAACCCAGGTGGATGTCATGAATTCTAGTGGGGGGTCGACAGTTACCCTGATTTCGTGTTATCCTTATATGGTTGATAACAAGAGGATTGTGGTCAGCGCAAAGCTGCAAGGCAATCCTTAATTCTTCTTCTGGAGATAGTTGCATGAGTAAAAAGCAAAAACGACGGGTCTCCAAAGGCAATCGACCCGCAATCACCACCCCAACCGCCGCCAACGCTCAACCGGCGGCATCCAGTTGGACGCCACAACACGGTTATAACAACGCTGCCGAGTTCAAACCGGATTACACAGCCGTCAAGAAGGATCTGAAGCGCATCGGCATCCTGGCCGGCAGTTTCTTTATCCTCCTGATCGCGCTGACTTTCATCCTGCGCTGACATCATTTATTAAAAGGAGAGACTATGTCACCCATGTTTGTTCCCGGGCCAGTGGATGTTGCCCCGGAAGTCCTGTCTGCCCAGACCAAGCCGATGCTGCCGCATCGCAGCAAGGACTTCGAGGCCATATTCAAGAGCACCGAGGAAAGACTGAAGAAAGTGTTCTTCACGGAACAACCGGTTTACCAGATCTCAGCATCCGGTTCCGGCATGCAGGAAGGCGGCATCCGTAATTTCGTCCAGGAAAGCGTTCTGGCTTGCATCAACGGTGCATTTGCCGAGCGCTGGTACAAGGTGGCGCTTGCCAATGGCAAGCAAGCCGATAAGGTCGAATCTCCCTGGGGTCAGCCCATCACCCCCGACCAGGTCGCGGACGCACTTAAAAAGAAACATTATGAAGCCATCACGGTTGTGCACAATGAGACCTCGACCGGCGTCGAGAGTCCGATTAAAGCCATCGCCGATGCTGTGCATCAGGTCAGCCCGGATACACTCATCCTGGTCGATGCAGTTTCCTCGTTGAGCGGTGTCAAGATCGAGTTCGATGCCTGGGGTCTGGATTTCCTGCTGACCTCCTCGCAGAAATGCTTTGCGTTGCCGCCAGGCATGTCCTTTGCTGCCGCTTCCGCGCGTGCAATGGCCAAGGCTGAGACAGTAACGAATCGCGGCTGGTATTTCGACCTGCTGCTGATGGAGAAACACCGCGTCAAGGATTCCACCCCGATGACACCCGCCATGGCTTTAATCTTCGCGCTGGATGCCCAGCTCGACCGCATTCTGGCCGAGGGGCTCGAAAACCGCTTTACCCGACACAGCGCCATGGCCGAACAGACCCAGAAATGGTCCATCGCACATGGCATGGAGCCCCTGGCACCCGAGGGTTATCGCTCGAAGACCGTCTCAACCATCAACAACACCAAGGGCATGGATATTTCTGCGCTCAACAAGTTCCTGCTCACCAAGGGCATGCGCATCTCCAACGGCTACGGCGATCTGAAGGATAAGACCTTCCGCATCGCTCACATGGGTGAAATCAATATGAAAGATGTCGACGCCCTGCTGGCGGCCATGGAAGAGTTCCTGGCCAAGATGTAATGCCGGAGGTTTTATTAACCACCCTCTCATATGGCGGCGACTGTCTCGGCAGGCTGCCGGATGGGAGAGTGGTTTTCGTTCCCTTCGGAATCCCCGGTGAGCGTGCCTCAGTCGAGATCGTTGCAGATAACAAGAACTTCGCGCGTGGCAAGCTGGTGAAAGTACTTGAGCCTTCACCGGAACGGGTGGAACCACGCTGCAAACATTTCACGCGCTGTGGCGGGTGCCACTTTCAGCACATAGCTTATAATGCCCAATTGGGTTACAAAACCGCCATCCTGACCGAGCAATTGAAACGGGTGGGGAAACTGCCAGATCCACCCATGCCCGAGGTAATCCCTTCGACCGAGCAATTCAACTATCGCAACAACCTACGCTTTCATGTGAATGAAGCCGGGAAATTGGGTTTCCTGGCACCAAATTCTGAGCAGATCATCCCGGTGACAGAATGCCACCTGCCGGAAAAGGCCATCGGGGAGGCCTGGCCATCACTGGAGACGGAACCCGAAAGTGGTGTTGACCAGGTTGAGCTGCGTTGCGGTGCCGATGGCGATCTTCTGATCACACTCGAGGGTTCATTCGCTTCCCCGCCAGAATTCGAGACCGAGAGCGGACTGTCAGCTGTCTATAGCGAACCGGGTGGGCGTGTCGTCCTGGCCGGGGAGGATGGACTGATTATGCAGGTCATCGATAGAACCTTCCAGGTCTCTGGCGGTTCCTTCTTTCAGGTTAACTCACACATGGCGGAAGTAATGGTTGCACTCCTGAAGGCAAACTTGAAAACATCGAAGGACACCGTCCTGATGGACCTTTATTGCGGAGTCGGTCTGTTCAGTGCCTTCTTTGCTGGCGAGGTCATGGAAGTCATCGGTATCGAATTATCAGTGGCTGCCTGCCACGACTTTGTCACAAACCTGGATGAATTTGACAATGTCTCGCTGTATGAGGGACCGGTTGAGAAGGTCTTACCCGCATTGAAAGCCCGGCCGGATATCGTCATCCTCGACCCACCACGGGCTGGATTGCATCCGAAAGCTCTGGAGGTGCTGCTTGAGAAAAAACCCGGACAGATCGCGTATGTCTCCTGCGATCCGGCCACACTGGCGCGCGATCTCGGGCAGATAATTGGGGCAGGCTATCATCTTGTCAGGCTCTATCTCCTGGACCTGTTTCCACAGACCTATCACGTAGAGACGGTAGTATTGATGTCAAGGGTAAAAGAGTGAGAGTGTGAAAAACCAGTAAATAAAGCTTTTCGAGGATGAGAGCAGATATCCAATGTGTGAAAATCGGAAAATATCGTACTGTTTTGTCTTTGAACTTAAACATAAAATTAAGGAAGGCGCCTTCCAGATTAATACTGTATTGGGATACTGTTTAGAGACAAGATAAGGAGGATAGCGGAATGAAAAAATATCCGAGAACAGAAAAATACGATAACAACTGGATTAGTGAAAACTGGATGGGACCTAATCCGCTGTGGCTGCTTGAGGAATTGTGCGAACACATGGAATTAAAACCGGGCATGAAGGTTCTTGACATGGGTTGCGGAAAGGGCATTACTTCAGTATTTCTGGCGAAAGAATTTGGCGCAACGGTATTTGCCAACGACTTGTGGATTAGCGCGACAGAGAACCTTAAACGCTTTGAGGAAGCCGGCGTAGCCGAACTGGTGTTTCCCATCCATGCGGAAGCTCATGCCCTGCCTTATGCCGAGGGATTCTTCGACGTTGCAATATCAATAGACAGCTACCAATATTTTGGGGCGGATGAAATGTATTTTCCCTGCACATTCTCAAAGTTGGTGAAAGCCGGTGGTCAATTGGGCATCGTGGTTCCGGGTTTGACGAGAGAATTTGATAAAGGCTATCCCGATACGCTTAAAGAGCATTGGGTGGGGGAAATGTTCAGCTTTCACAGCAAGAATTGGTGGCGGCATCTTTGGGAAAAGACCAGAATTGGCGAAATCACCGCTTGTTATGATATGGAAGAACCTAAAGAAATATGGGGACCGTGGGCAAAATGGGCAAAGGATAATCTCGGTTTTAACGATGTGGAATTTTTGAATTCCGACACCAATAATGACATTGCGCTAATTGTCATGAGTGTTATTAAACAACCGACTACGCCGGCGGTGTGACCGAGCCGGCCTACTATGCGCGTTTCGGATATCGCCTTGCCAGCCAGTGGAAGATCACGGCTCCCTTCGAGGTCCCCGATGAAGCTTTTATGGTTTTGGAATTAGTCGACGGTAGATTAAACGGTGTCAGTGGGGAAATTAAATATGCTAAAGAGTTCTTTGAAGGTAGTTGAACCAGGATTTTAATAGCCAAGTATTTAAAATTCTTTAGGATTCGGCTGTATCTTCCTCCCCCGAGATGATCTTCTGTGCCAGGTCGTTCAAGTGTGCTTGCTGCTCGGCAGGGGTGTGGCTGGCCTTCCAGTAGATGTCCAATAATTCCATCGCTCCCATGCTGCTGACGGCGCTGCCTTCCGGAATACGCACCCTGGATTCGAAGCGCGGGCTCTTCCGCAGGTGGAACTCGAAGCTGCCCTCCGCCCAATTGCGCAGCCAGGTTTCATCGATGCGCGCATCCAGTGCTTCCGGGTAATCCAGCACCACCTTGACCACGGCATCCTGGATCTCCGCGCTGGGTGGCAGCGCCTTTTCCATCTGGGGAGTGATCTCGTCTTCGGGTTTCAGACTGATGTGGTACTCCAGGAATTGGCGGATATTGGGAATCCGGCACCATTCATACGTCGTATTGCCTTTGTCAACTTTCGCAATAACAAAATACTTCTCATCCTCCAGCTCGCCAAAATCAACGCGTTCGATCGAGCCGGGATAGACTACCGGCGGCTGGGCACCTTCGTTAAGGTCCTGAGCTTTGTGAATATGACCCATGGCGGTGTAATCGATGCGCCGGTCCTTGACCAGCGAACCCGCCAGAACCAGGTCCGAGCCGAGCATGACCGTGCGCTCGCCGCCATATTTGGCTCCCTGGATGGAGGCATGCGCAGTCAGGATGACCGGTTTCTCAGGATCAACTTGATCCAGCCACAGGGTGACCAGCTGACCAATGCGTTCCTCCAGCTCGCGATAAACCTCGCCTCGATCTGCATTGCTCAGTTCGAGTTCAGCTGTCAGCCGCGAGCGTGACAGCCAGGGGATGGCCAGGATCTGGGCTTCCAGACCTTCGAACTCGCCAGTCTTGATCAATGTGGGTTTGTCGACCACACGCACATGCGGTACCTGCAACGTATCGAACTCCTGGATCGCATGGGCGCGGCCCAACGCGGGGGCACTATCATGATTGCCCAGCAGTAACAGCGTACGGATGCCGGCCTGCGACAGACGCATGATACGCTTGCCCCACTCCCGCTGGAAGGTGGGCGCCGGGCTGCGGTCTTTGTAGGCGTCCCCGGCAAACAATACCAGGTCAACCTTTTCAGCTACAGCCGCATCGACGATCACATCCAGGGCATGCAGGAAATCCAAAACGCGCAGCGGCAGGCCACTGACGGGATCATGCCGCCCGTAGTTGGCCATGTCGATATGCGCATCGGCGAAATGCAGGATTTTGATCATCAAGGTATCCTGGGGATATCGCGACTGGCCAGGATGTTGACCCCGGTGCCGAGTGCGTTCTCGAGCAGCACCTGGTTCATATGAACCGGTGCCTTGATATTCATCTTTCGTAGCGCTGTCATCAATTCAGTGATACGCGGCTTTGGAAATGCCTCCGAGGTGTAGACCGGCAACAGGGGGTGGATGCCGCCAGTAATCTTCACGGTCGAGGAGATCATGCGGCGCGGGTCGACCAATTCGCGGTTGGCATATTCATGCCCGCGTTTACAGCCCTGTTCGACCTTGATCACGGTATCACCCTCACGGAGCACTTCCAGTGTGCAACCCTTCGGGCAGGTGATACAGATCAGCTTGGTGATTTCTTCCTGGTTCATATTCCATTACCTCTTGGTCACATCGACACGCAGGTGCCCGGCTTTGGCGACCTGATCGTAGGCGCGCTGCGGGATGGTTAACGTGATGATCTCACCCGGTCTCGCATAGGGTGCACCCTTGCGGGTGATGCTGTTCTCGCCGTCCGACACCTCGATCCAGACCAGTTCCTCGAGCGGCTGGGTGACGCGTAATTGCAGACGGATATCGCCATCCTTCAGATTCTCCTTGTCGATCTCCTGCGGGACAATGTAGCGTACATTCTGACCCGCGATCATCGGAATGTGGCGGCGTTCCTTCTCGCGCTCGCGCAGCGCGAAACGCGCCGCACTCTTGCCGGCGGCATAACCAGCCTCGGTTACCCAGTCCACCAGGTCGTAGACATGTACGACGTTGCCGGCCGCAAACACGCCCGGCACGTTGGTTTCGAAACCATCGTCCACCCAGGGTCCGGCGGTGATCGGATCGATCCTCACGCCGGCTTTGCGTGAGAGTTCATTCTCGGGGATGAGTCCAACAGACAGCAGCAGCGTGTCACAGGGCACGATCCGGGCTGTGCCGGGTACCGGCTGCCAACGCTCATCGACCTGGACCGATTCGACTGCTTCAACCCGTTTGTTACCGATAATGCGGTTGACGGTATGGGATAAATGCAGCGGGATGCCAAAATCCATCAGGCACTGCACATAATTGCGGGTCAAGCCGGTCAGGTAGGGCATGACTTCAAGCACCTGCTCGACTTTGGCACCTTCCAGCGTCAGCCGGCGCGCCATGATCATGCCGATGTCGCCCGAGCCCAGGATAACGAAGTTCATGCCGGGCATGAAGCCCTCGACATTGACCCAGCGCTGGGCGGTGCCGGCGGTGTAGACGCCTGCCGGTCGTGTGCCAGGCAGGCGGATCTGGGCCCGCGTGCGTTCGCGGCAGCCCATGGAAAGCACCAACGCACGTGCCTGGATATCGATCAACCCGCCGTGTTTGCCGCAGGCAAAAATGCGCCGTCCCGGCGTGATGTCGATCACCATGGTATCTAAAAGAATCTCAACCCCGGCGGTTAAAGCGTCATTGATGAAATGCTGGGCATAAGCCGGTCCGGGCATGTCATTGCCAAACACCTCCAGCCCGAAACCGGAGTGGATGCACTGCAACAGGATGCCGCCGGGTTCGACGTCGCGTTCGATGATTAAAACATCCTCGGCGCCGTTCTTCTTGGCCTCGATGGCAGCCGCCAGTCCGCCCGGACCGCTGCCGATCACGACCACATCGTACCGGTCTTTAACGGGCATCCGTCACCTCCACGTCCTTGGTGGTCCGGATGAGGAATTCGGAACCGGGACCTTTCTTGGTGACCGCGGTAGGGGAGATCTTCAACTCGCGCGAGAGGATATCGACCACACGCGGCATGTCGAAGGAACCCAGGCAGCGCCCGGTGCCCAGCCAGGTGCGGCGCTTGATGGCATCGTAAGTGGTGGCCGGGATGGGTCCATGAATCTCTGCCAGGATCTCGCCCTCGGTGACCATCTCGCAGCGGCAAACCACCCGACTATAACTTGGGTTAACCCGAATTAAAGCGGTCTGCTCTTCATGGGTCATGTGCCTGAATACCGGCCGTGCT